>OFCY01000010.1_pt1 | contig 52466 bp, 36 predicted proteins | sample 1520981 | NCBI WGS metagenome assembly OFCY01 (sample SAMEA2532533, study PRJEB24079) | metagenome
CAACGCCTGCAATTCGTCGCTCATGGCCTCGCGGCCGGCCGACAACCGCACCATCGAACGCGGCATCACGATGCGCGCGACCGCGATCGTGCGGAAGAAATTGAACGGGTCCAGCTCCGCCGTGCCGTGCAGCGGCGTGCCGGCCACCTGCACCAACCGGTTGATCGGCACCGAATCCGGGTGCGCCGGAAGATTGGCCAGCGCCTGCAGCAGGCCGGCGCGCTGGTCGCGCGATTCGCCCATGCCGACGATGCCGCCGCAGCAGGTCTTCATGCCGGCATCGCGCACATGCGCCAGGGTGTCCAGGCGATCCTGATACTCGCGGGTGCGGATGATGTCGCCGTAGAACTCCGGCGCGGTGTCCAGGTTGTGGTTGTAATAGTCCAGCCCGGCGTCCCTCAGCGCGCTGGCCTGCGCGCCACTGAGCATGCCCAGGGTCGCGCAGGTCTCCAGCCCCAGCGCCTTCACCTCGCGGATCATCTCGGCCACCTTCGGGATGTCGCGATCCTTGGGCGAACGCCAGGCCGCGCCCATGCAGAAACGCGAGGCGCCGGCGGCCTTTGCCTGGCGGGCCCTGGTCAGCACCTCTTCGGTGTCCATCAGCTTCTGCGCGTTCACGCCGGTGTCGTAGCGCTGCGCCTGCGGACAGTAGGCGCAATCCTCCGGGCAACCGCCGGTCTTCACCGACAGCAGGGTCGAGACCTGCACCTCGGCCGGGTCGAAATGGGCGCGATGCACCGTCGCGGCCCGGAACAGCAATTCAGGGAAAGGCAGATCGAACAGGGCCAGCAGCTCTTCGCGCTGCCAGTCGTGGCGGAGTCGGGGTTTCAATGTGAGCGGACATCGCGGGCTCGCGGGGATAAAGTCGGCCAGTCTGGAAATCCCGCCCCACCCTGTCAACCGCAAGGACGCGATGAAAGTTGACAACTGGCTGACCTCGCTGGGCCGCGCCCTGCTTCCCCCGCATTGCCTCGTCTGCCGCGAACGCGGCGGCAACGGCCTCGATTTATGCCCCATCTGCTTCGATTCCCTACCATTAAACCCGGGCCGCCTGCGACCGTTGCGCGCTGCCGCTGCCGGTACCCGGCCGGTGCGGCCAATGCCTGCGCCGGCCGCCGCCGCTGGAAGCGACCCACGCGGTATTCCTGTATGCGGCGCCGCTCGACCGGCTGCTGCCCCGGCTGAAGTTCCACCGCGACCTGGCGGCGGGGCGACTGCTGGCCGAGCTGATGGCGGCATCGCTGGCCGCGCAGGCCCGGCCGGGTGCGCTGGTGCCGGTACCGCTGCATCGCGATCGCCTGCGCCAACGGGGCTATGACCAGGCGCTGGAACTGGCCCGGCCGCTGGCGCGGCGGCTGGAGCTGCCGCTGCTGCCCGGCGCGCTGCGGCGGATCCGCAATACCGCGCCGCAGTCCGAACTGGACGTCCACGGACGTCGCCGCAACCTGCGCGGGGCCTTCCAGGCAGCGGACGCCGCGAAGCTGCCGGACCACGTGGCGCTGGTGGACGACGTCATGACCACGGGACAGACCCTGCATGCCGCCGCCACCGCGCTGCGGCGGGCCGGGGTCGCGCGGGTCGACGCCTGGATCTGCGCGCGCGTGCCGTGAGGACTTCCGGCAGGTGCGCGGACGCACGCGGCGGCGCACATTCCGCATGACATCCCCCCGAGAGGCTCTCCCCATGAAGGCTCGCCCGCTGTCGCTGGCCCCTGTCGTTGTGCGCGATGTCCGTCACCGCGTTCGCCGCCGATGACGGCCCCGTGCTGCGCGCGATCGCGCAGTCGGTGCTCGATGCGCAGATCCGTTTCGATGTCCCGGCATTGGACAAGGTACTGGCAGCGGACTACGTGGAAGTCTCGCCGGTGGGTGATGTCGATACGCGCGACGAGGTGCTGGGTTTCTATACGCCGCAGGCCCGCGAACAGATGCTGTCCAAAGGCGTGGAACCGGTGTCGGCCACATTGGGAGAACCGCAGCTCCAGATCGACGGCGACCATGCGCGGCTGATCGCACTGAACACCGCGAAGCTGCACATCCAGGGCGCCGAACAGCAGAGGCAACTGCGCGCGGTGTTCGAGTTCCGCCGCGACGGCGGCGACTGGAAACTCGCCAGCGCGACCTACGTGCCGTATCGCGCCAAGCCCTGATGCCTGGGATGGCTGTGCGCCTCCCTGTGATGAAGGGAAGACCTGGGACGCTCCACTGTCCGCGCCAAGCACAGGTGTCTCCCAACAGTCGAATGGCTGCTCCATCGCGGCTCCTCCTTCAAAGAAAGGGGGGATCGAGGAGGATTTTCTATTCGCTCCCCATGACCCGCACGCGGCTTCCGCGTATCCATTCTCCAACGCGGAAAGATGAGTTGTCTGCAATTGCCCGCAAGTGCGACGCCGCGACTTGACGCTTTGCAGCACGGGGCGTATTCGTGACGCGTTTTTTCCCCGTAAGGAGATGGAAATGGGCAGCAATCTGTTGGCAAGTGCCGCGCGCGGCTGTGGTGTTTTCTGTTGTACGGTCTGTTGGCGCTGGTGTTCGGCGCGGTCACCCTGCTGTGGCCTGGCCGATCGGTCCTGGCCCTGGTGCTGGCGTTCGGCGTGCTGTCGCTGGCCGACGGCATCGTCAGCCTGCTCAGCATTTTCCGCAAGGACATCGCGCTGCCGAACTGGCTGCTGATTCTCTATGCATTGATATCGATCGGCTTCGGCGTACTGGCCATCACCCAACCGGCACAGATGGCCGAAGCCATGCTGTGGCTGCTGGCCATCTGGCTGATCATCGCCGGCATCGCCCGCATCGTGTTCGCCATCCAGGTGCGCAAGCTGATCAACGGCGAATGGCTGCTGGTGCTCAGCGGCGTGCTGGCGATGCTGCTGGGCGTGCTGTTCCTGGCCAATCCCGGCATCGGACTCATCACCATCGCGGTGTGGATTGCCGTCGGCGCGCTGATCTACGGCGTCCTGCAATTGATCGTCGCGTTCCGGCTCAAGCGGCTGCGTTCCGCAGGCTGATCCCGCCCGCGCCGGAGGTGGTGGCATCCACCTTCGGCGCGAAGCCTCAGCGGCTGCCCACCGCGAAATCCAGCGCGATGCCGGCGAACATCGCCGCACCCACCCAGTTGTTGTGCAGGAACGCGCGGAAGCACGGCCCGCGCTCGCGATGGCGGGCGAGGAAGAATTCGTAGAACACAGCAGGACCGCCACGCCCAGCCCGCCCAATACCACGATTCCCAGATCCGCCTGCCGACCGACCAGGGCCAATGCCAGGAACACCAGCGCGTACAGCACGCCCTGGATGACCAGATCCAGATCGCCGAACAGGATCGCGGTGGATTTGGAACCCATGCGGATGTCGTCGTCGCGATCGACCATCGCGTACCAGGTGTCGTAGGCGGTCGACCACAGGATGTTGGCGCCATACAGCACCCAGCCGATCGGCGGCACTTCGCCCTGCACGGCGGCGAACGCCATCGGGATGCCCCAACCGAACGCCATGCCCAGGTACACCTGCGGCAGGTGGGTGTAACGCTTGAGGTAGGGATAGCTGGCTGCCAGGAACAGGCCGATGAAGCTCATGCCGATGGTCAGCGCGTTCATCGTCAGGACCAGCGCGAACGCGGCGATCATCAGCGCCGCGAACACCATCAGCGCCTCCCGCCCGCTGACCGCGCCGGTCGCCAGCGGCCGCCCCTTGGTGCGCTCGACATGCGGATCCAGCCAACGATCGGCGTAGTCGTTGATCACGCAACCGGCCGAACGGGTCAGCCAGACGCCAGCGGTGAACACGAACAGGGTCCACCACGGCGGGGTACCGCCGGCCGCCAGCCACAGCGCCCACCAGGTCGGCCACAGCAGCAACAGCACGCCGATCGGCCGATCGCCACGGGTCAGTTTCCAGTATTGGCCCAGACGCTCGCGCCAGCGCGGCGTCGGGGAAGCTTCAAAACGTTCGTAGCCCATCTTCGGCGCATATCGGGTGGAGGCGATGGCGCCCGCCTGCATCCTGGCCGGCGGCGCCACCGGCCGATCTTACCGCCCCGGCGACAGCGAACCGTCGCGCCCCGCGCATGCCATCCCCCGGATTTCACGCGCTCCGAGAACGCCCATTGGGCTGCGCGCCGGCTTCGGGTAAGCTATGCCGTCTGCGCGCCCGTAGCTCAGCCGGATAGAGTAGTGGCTTCCGAAGCCATTGGTCGGGGGTTCGAATCCCTCCGGGCGCGCCATCCTTTCTTTCCGTTCGCGGTGCTCGCGGACGTCCGCTCGACCAGCAATGCAATCCTTGGCCTGGTTGAGCGCTTCCCCTCGATTTGCCGGAGCCACGGTCCGCCCTGGCGACGCCATCCCCTGCCTGTTTTCCCTGATCACGTTGACACGCATGACTGGGCGTCGAAAACGCCGCGGTTCGGGGCGCGGCGACCCCTGCGACGGTGTCGCCGGCCCGATGAAAACGAGCCTGCCGTTCGCCGCCACGGACGCGGGCCGGGAAGCGTGCAGGACGGGAAGGTTTGCCGATCCCGCGTGCAGGCATTGCCTGCCACGTCGTCACGTCCCACGGGTATTCGCGTGGAACCCGCCGGCATCCCAGAGTGCTGCGGGTGGCCCGGGCAGCGCGGCATCCGTTTCCCGCGCCGGATTGCTCGGCCTTACCTTTCGCCTACGACACTTGACGTCATTACATGTAAGCGCTAGCGTGATTACATGACAGACCGGACGTCAACCGTCAAAGCCTCGACCCTGCATGTTCGCAACTACCGCGAACGCATGCGCGAGCAGGGTCTGGTGAAGAAGGACGTGTGGATCCGGCCGGAATACGCCGCGGAACTGGCGGCCATCGAGAAGTCGATGCGCGAAGCCCAGCGCGACGCCGGCATTCCCTATCTGCCGGCGCAACCGACCGAGGCCGGCTGGACGATACCGGCGATTCGGCATGCGATTGCCCAGACCAGCGCGGTGCGCGATGGCCTGATGAGTCTCGAAACCATCGAAGGCGCCGAGCCCAGCCTGCATCTGATCCTGCACGGCCATGGCGATCTTTCGGTGTTCCTGGCGGTTGGCGGGGAACAGGTCCTGGTCGAAGCCTACCTCTGGCCGATCAGCGAGGTGCTCGACCAGGCTGCGTTCAACGCACACGTCCTCAGCACCCATGTGCTGTTGCCCCTGTCGACCATTGGCCTGCAACGGATCGGCAATGTGGCCGGCTACGTGATGTTCGGTGCCCTGGATACCCATTCCAGCCTGGCCAACCTGATGTTCGAGATCGAGACACTCGCCGAGAACGTCATTCACGCGACCGAGGCATACCAGCCTTACCTGCGCGCTTCGCGCAAGGCGAGGGGCTGATGCCGGAAACGCTCAAAATCCTGTTCAAGCGCATCCAGGATGGCATGGAAGGCATTGCCGACGCGGTGCTCGGCGAGCGCGCCGAGCGCTTGCTCGACAACGAAATCCGCACAGTGGACGACGCCCTGCATCAGGCGCGGGGTGAGCATGCGGCGGCGAAGGCGCGGCGCATCGCCGTCGAACAGCACTTCGCGGCATCGACCCCCGAACTGGCGCTCATCGAGGCGCGGGTCGAATCCGCGCTGCGCCAGCGACGCACCCAACAGGCGCGCGCGGCGGCCGAGCAGGTGGTGAAGCTGCAGGAACAGCGCGATGAATGGAGCCGGCAGGCTCGCGAACTCGCCGCGCAGGAGCAGCAATTCGCCCACGCGGTGGAGCAGCTCGAAGGCCGGCTGCGCCGGCTCAAGCACCAGCTCGACATCCTGCGCGCCAGCATCAGCCTGCAACGTGCGCAGGCTACGGTGGCGCGGCGGCAACCCGGCGAGGCGTTGCATCCGGAACCGGCGTTCGCGTCCGCGCAGCGGATGAAGCGGCGCGGCGCCGGCGCGCCCACCCCGCAAGCCAGTGGCGTCAAGACATCCATGGCGGATCCCGCGCAGGCGGTACTAGGCGCGGGTGGAAAAACGCATCAAGTCGTCCCGCGAAACGCTGACCGCAAGGAGCCCCGATGACCGAGTTCCTCACCACCGCCCTGAGTTTCCCTACTCTCGTCTACAGCGTGCTGCTGGCGTTCTGCGTGATCTATTGGCTGCTGGCTGCCACCGGCATCCTCGACTTCGACACGATCGATGGCTGGCTGGGCAGCGACGGCGACAGCGTCGAACCCAGCCAGATCGCCGGCATGATTGCCCGACTGGGACTGTCCGGCGTGCCGATGATGCTGGTACTGACGGTACTGTCCTGGTTCGGCTGGCTGATCACCTATTTCGTCCAGCTATGGCTGCTGCAACACGTGCCCGACAGCCTGCGCTGGCTGGCCGGTGCGGGCGTCCTGGTGGCCGCGCTGGTTCCGGGCGTGCTGGCGACTTCGCTGCTGCTGCGCCCGCTGGCCAAGCTGATCACCCGCCTGCGTCCTCCCTCGCCCGCGCCGGTACTGGGCCGGACCGGCAGCGTGATCTCGCCCAAGGTCGACGAGATCTCCGGCCGCGCCCGGTTCGACGACGGCGGCGCCGGCCTGATCCTGCAGGTCCGCGCCATGCCCGGCCAGGGCTTCGCGCGCGGTGACCGGGTCGTCCTGATCGAACACCTGGCCGCATCCGACACCTATCGCATCATTTCCGAATCCACCTTCCACCAGCAGTAAACGCACCGCGCCTACAAGGAGTTCCGCCATGAGCACTGCCAACATCCTTCCCTTCCTCATCGGCCTCGGCGTCCTGCTGGTGCTGGGGCTGGGCTTCATCGGCATCTTCAAGGCCTTCTACAAGAAGGTCGAGCAGGGCACCGCGCTCATCGTCAACGACATGAGCTCGCAGCCGAAGGTTCACTTCACCGGCGCCCTGATCATCCCGGTGCTGTACAAGGCCGAGCTGATGAAGATCAGCCTGATCACCCTGCAGGTCGATCGCCGCGGCAAGGAGGGCCTGGTCTGCCGCGACAACATGCGCGCCGACATCGCGGTGGCGTTCTACCTGCGCGTCAACGAGACCCCGCAGGACGTGCTGCGCGTGGCCAAGGCGATCGGCGCCGACCGCGCCTCCGACAAGCACGCCGTCGACGAGCTGTTCAACGCCAAGTTCTCCGAGGCATTGAAGACCGTGGGCAAGAAGTTCGACTTCACCGATCTGTTCGACAAGCGCCAGGAGTTCCGTGACGAGATCGTCGCGGTGATTGGTCAGGATCTGAACGGCTATGTGCTGGAGGACGTGGCCATCGACTACCTTGAACAGACGCCCAAGTCCCTGCTGGATCCCAGCAACATCCTCGACGCCGAAGGCATTCGCAAGATCACCGAATTGACCGCCTTGCAGAATGTGCGCACCAACGAACTGGAGCAGAACGAGAAGCTGGCGATCACCAAGAAGAACACAGAGGCGCGCGAGGCGATGCTGGCACTGGAACGCCAGCAGGCCGAAGCCGAGGCGCGTCAGCAACGCGAGGTCGAGACGGTACGTGCGCGCGAAGCCGCCGAGACCGCCAAGGTGATCGAGGAGCAGCGCCAGGTGTCGGAGCGCGCGCGCCTGGAGACCGAGGAGCAGATCAAGATCCGCGAACAGGAGCAACTGCGCCAGGTCGAAGTCGCCGAGCAGAATCGCCGCCGCGCGGTCGCGATCGAGCTGGAGCGCGTCGCCCGCGCCGAACAATTGGAGCGGGTGAGCACCAACAAAGAAGTGCAATTGCAGGAAGTGGAGCGCGACAAGGTGGTCGAGCAGGGCCGGATGGAAGTGGCCAACGTCGTCCGTGAACGCACCCATATCGAGCAGACGGTCGCCGTGGCCGAGGAGAAGATCAAGGAGACCCGCGAGGTCGCCGAAGCCGATCGCGCCAAGCAGGTAACCGTGCTGGCCGCCGAGGCTGCCGCGCAAGAAACCCTGGTCAAGGACGTCAAGGCCGCCGAAGCCGCCGAGCAGGCAGCCCGTCACCGCGCGGTCGAACTGACCGTGCTCGCCGATGCGGAGCTGCAGGCCGCCGGTAAGCAGGCCGAGGCCAAGCGCGTGCTGGCGGAAGGCACGCGGGCCGAAACCGCCGCGCCGGGCTTGGCCCACGCGCAGGTGCAGGAAGCCAACGCGGCCGCGATGGAGAAGACCGGCCTGGCCGAGGCGCGCGTGCTGGAAGCCAAGGCGGATGCCACCTACAAGCAGGGCAACGCCGACGCGCGTGTGCTCAGCGAACGCCTGACCGCCGAAGCCGAGGGCGCCGAAAAGCTCGGCCGCGCCAATGCCACCGCCACCCAGGCCATGGGTGATGCCGAAGCCAGCAACATCGGCCGCAAGATGGCGGCCGAGGCCGAGGGTCTGACCTCCAAGTTCGACGCCATGGGCAAGATGAGCCCGGAAGCGCGCAGCCACGAGGAGTATCGCATGCTGCTGGAAACCCAGCTGCGCCAGCTGCTGGCCTCGTTCGACGCCGGCAAGGCCATCTCGCGCGAGAACGCCGAGATCCTTGCCAGTGCGCTGAAGAACGCCAATATCGAGCTGATCGGCGGCGACGGTGGCGTGTTCAATGCGCTTACCAAAGGTGTTTCGCTGGGCAAGGCGCTGGAAGGCATCGTCGGCGAGAGCCCGATCGCCGCGCAGTTGCTGGGTCGCCTCGCCAGCGGTGCCGGCCTGCCGGCCACCGCCCGCCAGTCCGAAGCCACCGACGCCTGAAACCGCGTCACCGAACCGCACCGGCGGATGCACGCATCCGCCGGTTCCGATGTCTCGCATCGACCGCCCAGGACGGGCGAGGATGAGATCTGATGTCCGCAATCGCGACTCCCGTACCCACCGCCGACAACCAAGTCGATCAGGCCGTTGCCCAGGGCGGCGCCTACGAAGTCTTGCGGCGCCGCCTCGGTGAACAGGGCACGCGCCTGCGCGGCCTGGTCGAGGCGCTTAACACGCGGCGCCTGCAGGAGTTCGGCGACAGCCGGATGGAGACCATTGGCCGCCTGCGCATCCGTACCGAACACAACTCGGTCGGCCGCGACGTCGTCCAGGTCGGCGAGCTGTTGCTGTTCGGCTTCAACGTCTACATGGGCCTGAAGACGACCACGTCGATTGCCGATGTGTTCGGCTTGTACCGACTGGTCGAAACCGGCGAAGGCTACGACGTGGCGCCGTTGGACATCGCCGCGAGCTTCCTCGCGGACCCGGGCTTCCAGCGCGATTTCGGCGAGCTGTATAGCTACTACAAGGATGCACGCCTGCTGCAGCTGATCGTCCGCGACAGCCGCCTGCTGATGGCGTTCCAGATCGGCCTGAAGTCCACCGACGTGCGCGTTTTCCGCTGGACGCTCGCTTCCGACGGCACCATCAATTACCTCGACGCGCGCGGCGAGCGCGACATCGTGCTGCCGCCTCCCTTCGATTTCGAATGGATCCGCGCCACCAAGGACATGGAGGTCAGCGGCCGGCATCCGCACCTGAACATCCTCGACACCCTGTTCGTCGAGACGACCGGCGGCGACCTGACCATCAAGGTCGAGAACAACACCGAGACCGGCGCCGGCGTCTACAGCGAACCGGTCGAGGATCGCACCCAGTCGCTGGACGACGCTCAGTTCGACTATGCCCGGGTCGGTTCGCTGATCCTGCTCAAGGTACTGCCCTATCGCGAGAGCACCTGGCGGGGGCTGGTCTACAACACCCTGACCGGCAAGGTCACCCGCGTCGACGCGATCGTTCAGGCCTGCATCCAGCTGAGGAGGACCACGGCATCATCTTCCCGGGCGGGTACTACCTGCAGAACGGCGAGCACAAGGCGTTCGATGCCATCGTCCGCGACATGCAGTACAAGCGCACCATCCGCTCGCCCAACGGCGAAGACGTGCTGTACGTGTTCTACGAACGCGAAACCGGCCAGGCCGCGCTGCTGGTGTACAACCTGATCCAGCGGCAACTGCAGCCGCCGGTGCTGGCCCACGGCTACGCGCGGCTGCACGATGGCCGCATGGTGTTGTTCCGCTCGGAGAATGACGACCCCACCCGCGTCCATCAGATGCAGGTCTGGCAGACGCCTTTCAGTTCCGATGAATTCGCGGCCAGCCGCGCACCGGGCACCTCGTTCATGGGCCGGCTCGGAAACGCCGAACTGGTCCGCGCGGTGTCCAACCTGCTTGACCTGACCCGCGAGATCGAACGCGATGACGTCTCCGCGCAGCGCTATCAACTGCTGACCCACTCCACCCGGCGCCTGTTCGATCTGCATCATTGGATCGACGACGCCGAATGCAATGGCCTGGCCGGCCTGCTGCATGAAATCGCGAACACCGGCGAGTCGGTGCTGGACGAGTACGAGAAGGTCCAGCAGATCCGTCGCCAGTCCGATGCGGCGATGACCCAGGCGCGCAGCGATCATCGCGCGCTGGTGGGCCGCCTGCAGCCGGAGGGATGGAACGGCATCGACCAGTTCGTCGAAGCACTGGGCGCGATTTCCCGCCAGCGCGGCCATTTGCTGACCATCCGCGACTACCGCTACATCGACACCGCCGCGATCGACACGATGACCGCCGCGCTGCAGGAAGCGCAGGATCGGGTTGGACTGGCCACCGGCGAGTTCCTCGCCGGCGAGAAGGCATTGGCGCCATTCCTGCAGCGACTGGCCGCGCTGGACGAGCAGGCCACCGCCGCGACCACCGCGCGCGAGCTGGGCGAGGCCATCACCGCGATGCAGGCGATGTCCGGTGAGCTGGACATGCTGTCGGAGCTGATGGCGACGCTGAAGATCGATGACGCCACCCAGCGCACCCGCGTGGTCGAATCCATCTCGGCCATCTACGCGCGCCTGAATCAGTCGCGCGCTCGTGCGACCGCCAAACGCCGCGAACTGGGCTCGGCCGAATCAGTGGCCCAGTTCGGCGCGCAGTTCACCCTGTTCGCGCAAGCGGTCACCAATGCGCTGGCGCTGGCTAACACGCCCGAACGCGCCGACGAGCAGTCTTCCCGGCTGCTCGTGCAATTGGAGGAACTGGAAAGCCAGTTCGGCGAGCACGAACAGTTCCTCGGTGACATCCTGACCAAGCGCGAGGAAGTGCTGGAGGCGTTCGAAGCGCACAAGCAGGCGCTGCTGGACGAACGCCAGCGCAAGGCGCAAAGCGTGCTCGATGCGGCCAATCGCATCCTGGACGGCCTGGGCCGTCGTACCGAACGCCTCGGCAGCGCGGACGAACTCAACGCCTTCTTCGCCGGCGACGCGCTGATCCTCAAGCTCCGCGAACTGGCCGGTCGCCTGCGCGAGCTGAAGGATCCGGTCAAGGCCGACGACGTCGAAGCCCGCATCAAGTCCACCCGCGATCAGGCGATTCGCGCCCTGCGCGATCGCAATGATCTGTTCGAGGACGGTGGCAACATCATCCGGGTGGGCCCGCGGCATCGCTTCAGCGTCAACACCCAGCCCCTGGATCTCACCCTGATTCCCCGCGCCGATACGTTGTCGGTGCATCTGACCGGTACGGACTACCTGCAACCGCTGCACGATCCGGCGCTGGAAGCGTTGCGTCCGTACTGGGATGTGACGATCGAATCCGAGTCACCGCAACTCTATCGCGGAGAGTATCTGGCCGGCAGCCTGCTTGCGGGCGCGCACGCGGGCCGCGATGGCCTGTCCCTGTCGGCACTGGAACAGGCGCTCGCGGATCCCGAGGCGCTGTCGCGCCTGGTGCGCGACTACGCTGCGCCGCGTTACCGCGAAGGCTACGAGAAGGGCATCCACGATCACGATGCCGCCACCATCCTGCGTACCCTGCTACCCCTGCAACGCGCGGCGGGAGCGCTCGCGCACCCACCGGCCGGTCGCGCACTCGCAATGGTGTACTGGTGCCAGGCTGGTGAGGAGCAGACGGCCGAATGGGCGGACCGCATCCGCGCGGCGCGTGCCATCGATGCGCTGAGCCCGGCGGGCGCCGCGTTGCCGACGCTGCGCACCGAGCTCGCCGGCACGATCGCCCGACAGCAGCAGGCGGGCGCATTGCCGGCGGGCGCGCCGGAAAGCGCGGCCAGCTTCCTGATCGACAGCATCGATTCGGCCACGCCCACCTTCCGCGTGACCCAGTATGCGCAACAGTTGGCCAGCGCCTTCGCCGGGCGACTGGCCGACGGCGACTCGGGCGTCGTGCTCAAGCAGACCCTGCGACGACTGCAGGATCGCCCGATCGCCGCCTGGGCGCTGTTGCAGCAAGCATTTGCCGCACTCACCAGCCAGGCGGAACTGGCTCCGCTGGCCGCGTATGCCCCGGAAGCGATTGCCCTGCACCTGTACGGCACCCGCCTGCGCCACGTCATCGACCCGGTTGGCCTGATGGCCTCGGCTCAGGGACTGCTGGGCGAGCATCCGCGCATCAGCCAGGGCCGACTGGCACTGGCCGTGGACGATTTCCAGGCCCGCTTCGATGCCCACCTCGATGGCTTCCTGCCGCAATGGCGGCATTACCAGAGCCTGCGCGGCGAAGTCGTGCAGCGCGAACGGGAAGCGATGCGGCTGGAGGAGTTCAAGGCGCGACCATTGACGTCGTTCGTGCGCAACCGGCTGATCAACGAGGTCTACCTGCCGGTGATCGGAGACAACCTCGCCAAGCAGATTGGCACGGCCGGCGAAGGCAAGCGTAGCGACCTGATGGGCCTGCTGATGATGATTTCGCCCCCCGGTTACGGCAAGACCACGCTGATGGAGTATGTCGCCCACCGGCTCGGCTTGGTCTTCATGAAGATCAACGGCCCGGCGCTGGGGCACGAAGTTCGCTCGCTGGATCCGGCGCAGGCACCGGATGCGACCTCCCGCCAGGAACTGGAGAAGCTGAACCTGGCGCTGGAGATGGGCAACAACGTGATGCTGTACCTGGACGACATCCAGCACACCCATCCCGAGTTCCTGCAGAAGTTCATCTCGCTGTGCGACGGCACCCGGCGCATCGAGGGCGTCTGGCGCGGCCAGACCAAGACCTACGACATGCGCGGACGCAAGTTCGCCGTGGTGATGGCCGGCAATCCGTACACGGAGTCCGGCGAGGTCTTCAAGATTCCGGACATGCTCGCCAACCGTGCCGACATCTACAATCTCGGCGACGTGCTGGGCGGGATGGAGGACGCCTTCCTGCTGAGCTACGTGGAGAACTGCCTGACTTCCAATCCGGTGCTGGCGCCGCTGGCTACCCGCGACATGGCCGATCTCTATCTCCTGGTGGATCGCGCCCGCGGCAAGGAGATCAGCAGCAACCAGCTTTCGCATGCCTACAGTGGCGCCGAGATCAACGAAATCGTTGCCGTGCTGCAACGTCTGCTGAGCGTGCGCGACGTTGTCTACCGGGTCAACCAGCAATACATCGCCAGCGCTGCGCAGGCCGACAAATACCGGGTCGAGCCGCCGTTCAAGCTGCAGGGCAGCTATCGCAACATGAACAAGCTCGCCGAGAAGATCTCCCCGGTGATGAACGACGCCGAGCTGCAACAGCTGATTTCCGATCACTACCTGGGTGAAGCTCAGCTGCTGACCACCGGCGCCGAAGAGAACCTGCTCAAGCTGGGCGAAATGCGCGGGACACTGGGCGCCGAGGCGCAGGCACGCTGGAAGCAGATCAAAGCGGATTTCCTGCGCAACAAGGCCATGGGCGCGGACGACGCCGATGTCGGCGGACGGGTGGTGGCGCAACTGGCCGACATCGCGGTGGGACTGCAGCGGCTCGGCGAGCCCGTCGCCGCGGACGCCCCCGCGGCGCCGGTTCCCTGGGAAGCGCTACTGGATGCACTGCATACCCTGCGTCCCCTGCCGACTCCGCCGCCGCCGGAGCCCGTGGCCATCGCGACGTCGCCGGCATCCGAGGTGGCACCGGTGCTGGCCGCGCTGCAACAGACGCTGGGCCGACAGGACCAGCTGAATGCCGCGCTGGTCGCCTTTGCACAGGCGCTACGCGCCAATGCAACGGCCGAACCTGTGCCGGCATCGCGCAAAGCCAGGTCGAAGGCATCCGGGCAAACCGAATTCGACAAGGTGATCGCCAATCTCGAATTCAAGGAAGAGCGTCCTACTCCAACCCTGGACGTATCACCCTCGCCGCAGGATTACGGAGACGGCCAACCGTGAGTCCGGATCGCGCCAGCGACGCCGAGGCGCGCGTGCTGGCGGAGCATGCGGCCGCCGTGCAAGCCCTCGGCCTGGATGCCACCGAGGCGGTGCAGACCATACTGCGCGATCTGCGCGCTCTGCTTCTGGTCGCGGATCCCGATGCGGCACGCCGCAGCGTCGGCTTCTGGGGTCGCCTGATCGGACGCGACATCCGCCTGCGTGCCGAAGCACGGGCGCTTCGCGAGCGCAGCGGCGTGCTGCTGATCCGCGCCGAAAGCCAGGTGGAACGATTGCGTGAGCACCATGCCGCACTGACCCTGCGGGCAGAGCGATTGAACGAGGCCATGTCGGCGCTGCGAGTCGAGATGGAATCGCTGGCCCGTTTGCCTTCCACCGATGGCGACGACCGCCGGCAACGCCAGCTCGCGCATCTGACCACCCTGCACACGACCACCGCGCTCACCGCCAGCCAGCTGCAGCTGGTCGCCGCCGGCACGCGGGCGGTCGCCGAACGCCACGCGCAGCAGCTGCCGAGACTCGCCCTGCTGCTGGCCCAGCAGCGCGGCGTGCAGTCCGGTAGCGGGCAGGGAATGCAGTTATCCTCCGCACGGCAGGCGCTGGATGAGCTGGAAGCCTGTATCGACCACCTGCCCGCCCCGGCCAAGCCGGCGAACCAGACCCAGGAGATCCCATGACCACGCCTAACCCCGAACAGTCACTGCTTCCCGCCGCACTGTCGCCGCAGCTGCTCGCCGACCTGGGCCTGGACACCTCCGACATCCCGCGCATCCAGGAAACCGCCAAGGCGTTGCAGGACATCGCCCCGGGCAACCTGCAGGGCTACGGCCGCGACGCGACCAGCAAGACCAGCGCCTACAGCACCCAGTTGCTGGACAAGGTGCGCAACTCCGATCTGGACAGCAGCGGCGACAAGCTCGGCGAGGTGGTGCGCATCGCCCGCTCGTTGAACCTGCAGTCCTTCCACGGGCGCTCCAAGCTGCCGGTCATCGGGCCGCTGATCGATCGCATGCGTGCCGGGCGCGATGAGCTGGTGCAGCGCTACAGTTCAACCAATCGCCAGATCGATCAGCTGATGACCGATGTCGGCAAGACCCAGCAGATCCAGCAGCAGCGGGTCCGCGAGTACGACCAGATGCACGCGATCGTGCTGGAGGAGCGTCGCGAGCTCGGTGTCCACGTGGCGGCCGGGAGGCTCCGGATCGCCGAGCTGGAGACCGAGCTGGCGAGCCTGGCCGGCGGCGAGGATCCCGTCACCCGCACGCAGCGGTCGGCGGTCGACACCGCCCTGCGCCTGATCGACAAGCGTGTCTCCGACCTGCAGGTGCTCCAGCACGCCGCCGATCAGACCCTGCCGATGATCCGGTTGATCCAGGCCAACGCCATCCAGCTGATCGAGAAATTCAGCGCGGTGCGCGACGTCACCATCCCGATGTGGCGCAACCAGTTCGCGATCCAGCTGTCGCTGGCCGATCAGCGCAACGCGGTCGAGCTGGCCAACGCCATCGACGACGCCAGCAATGAACTGATGCGCAAGAACGCGGAACTGGTCCATTCCACCGCGGTCGGCACCGCCCGGGCCAACCAGCGCTCGGTGATCGACGTGGAGACCCTGCGCACCGTCAACGACACGCTGATCCGCACGGTCGAGGAAGTCCGCGAGATCCACCGCGAGGGCATGGCCCGGCGCAAGCAGCTGAGCGGTGAACTGGTCAGCATGCGCGAGGATCTGGAACGCCGCCTGGCTCAGCCCACCGCCCAGGTCACCGGCGGTTAGGCAAGGCGAAACGGGGCGGCGCGATCAACCGCCCTCGCGCCAGCCACCACCCAGCACCTTGTACAGCGCGACCTGGTTGGATTGCTGGGCCAGCCGGGTGTTCACCAGCGACTGGCGGGCGTCGTAGGCGGCGCGACGCGCATCGAGCAGGGTGAGGAAGCTGTCCAGGCCCGCGTCGTAGCGCGCCTGCGACAGGCGTTCGGCCTGCTCGGTGGCGGACACCAATGCGCGCTGCGAGGCCAGTTGCCCGTCCAGGCTGTCGCTCAGCGCCAGTGCGTCGGCGACTTCGCGGAAGCCGGACTGGATCGCCTTTTCATACTGGGCCAGGGCGATGTCCTGATCGGCGGTGGCCATGCCCAGGTTCGCGCGCAGCCGCCCGCCCTGGAAAATCGGCAGGGTGATCCGGGGGATGAAACTCCACGCACGGGTGCCGCCGTCGAACAGGCCGGACAATTCGATCGAGGCCGAACCGATGGCGCCGGTCAGCTGGATGGAAGGAAAGAAAGCCGCGCGCGCGGCGCCGACATTGGCATTGGCCGACAGCAGCAGATGCTCGGCGGCCATCACGTCCGGGCGCCGCAGCAGCACGTCGCCCGGCAGGCCGGCCGGCAGCGGGCGCAGCGCGGCGATGTCGGCGAGGTTGTCCTGCGGCAGCAGCGTTTCATCGACCGGGCCGCCCGCGAGCAGGACCAGCGCGTTGCGATCCTGCGCGACCTGGCCGGTGAAGCGCGCCACGTCCGTGCGCGCGGTCTCGACCAGGGTACGCGCCTGGCTCACGTCGAGAGCGGACGAACCGCCACGCTGATGGCGTGCCTCGATCAGGCGCAACGAGTCCTCATGCGCCGCCAGGGTGGCCTGGGCGATCCGCAGCTGTTCCCGATCCGCGCCCAGGGTCAGCCAGGCGTTGGCGACTTCGGCCACCAGCGTCAGCTGCGCACCGCGCCGGTTCTCGGTTTCGGCGAAATATTTCTGCAGCGCGGCGTCGCTCAGGTTGCGCACGCGACCGAACAGATCCAGCTCGAACTCGGCCACGCCGAGATTGGCGCTGTACTGCTCGCTGACCGGGACGTCGCCGCCGCTGCGGGTCATCTGTCCCTGCACGTTGAACGAAGGCATGCGGTCGGCGCGCTGGATGCGGTACTGCGCGCGGGCGCGCACCACGTTCAACGCGGCCACGCGCAGGTCGCGGTTGTTGTCCAGCGACTGGGTGATCAGCGTTTGCAGGCGCGGATCCGGGAAGAACTCGCGCCAGCCGATGTCGGCGACGTCGGCCACGGCCGGGGCCGGCGAGGCCTCGCCCGCCGCGTGCGACACCGGCCATTGCGACGGAATCGAAGGGGTCACTTCGCTGCCGCGCGGCGCGAGCGTCGCGCAGCCGGACAGCACCAGGGTCATCGCCAGCGCCAGGCCGGCGGTCGAAGGCTTATGCATGGGTTTCTCCCTGGCTCTCCACGTTCCCGACGTCCGCGGCGATCTTCTTGCGACTGAAAACACGCTGCACCACCACGAAGAACAGCGGCACGAAGAACACGCCCAGCACGGTGCCGACGATCATGCCGCCGAGCACGCCGGTGCCGATCGCCCGCTGGGCGCCGGAACCCGCGCCCGCGGCGATGGCCAGCGGCAGCACGCCGAGGCCGAACGCCAGCGAGGTCATGATGATCGGGCGCAGGCGATCGCGGACCGCGTTCATGGTCGCCTCGATGAGGCCGACACCCCGCTCCAGGTTTTCCTTGGCGAATTCCACGATCAGGATCGCGTTCTTGCTGGTCAGGCCCACCGTGGTCAGCATCGCCACCTGGAAGTAGACGTCGCGCTCCATGCCGCGGAAGGTGTTGGCCAGCACCGCGCCGAGGATGCCCAGCGGGGCGACCAGCAGCACCGCGGTCGGCACGCTCCAGCTCTCGTACATCGCGGCCAGGCAGAGGAACACGATCATCAGCGACAGCGTGTACAGCAGCGGCGTCTGCGCGCCGGCCTGGCGTTCCTGGTACGACAGCGCGGTCCATTCGATGCCGAAGCCCGGTGGCAGTTGCGCGGCCAGGCGTTCGATCTCGGCCATCGCGTCGCCCGAGGCCACGCCGGGCGCCGGTTCGCCCTGGATCTCCATCGCCGACACGCCGTTGTAGCGTTCCAGCCGCGGCGAACCATAATCCCAGTGCTTGGAGGCGAAGGCGCTGAACGGCACCATCCGGCCTTCGGCGTTCTTCACCGACCACAGATCGAAGTCCTCCGGCACCATCCGGAACGGCTGGTCGGCCTGCACGAACACGCGCTTGACCCGGCCGCGATCGACGAAGTCGTCGATGTACTGGCTGCCCCAGGCGGTCGCCAGGGTGCTGTTGATCTGTTCGATCGACAGGCCCTGCGCACTGGCCTTGGCCACATCGATGTCGATGCGGAACTGCGGCGTGTCCTCCTGCCCGTTCGGACGCACGTTGGCCAGCTTGCCGCTTTCAGCGGCCATGCCGAGCAATTGGTTGCGCGCGGCCAGCAGGGCTTCGTGGCCCTGGCCGCCGTTGTCCTTCAGGAAGAAGGTGTAGCCCGAGGCGGTGCCCAGTTCCGGAATCGCCGGCGGCGGGAACGCGAAGATGAAGGCGTCCTTGATGCCGCCGAGCGCGGCCATCGCGCGGCCGGTCACCGGCATCACGCCATCCTCGGCACCGCGCTCGCCCCAGTCCTTGAGCTTGACGAAGGCCATGCCGGCGTTCTGGCCCATGCCGGCGAAGCTGAAGCCCTGCACCGAGAACACCGACTCCACCGCGCCCTTCTCGTTCTCCAGGAAGTGCTTCTCCAGCGCCTGGATCGATTCCATGGTGCGCTCCTGGGTGGCACCGACCGGCGCCTGCACCAGCGCCATCAGCACGCCCTGATCCTCGTTGGGCAGGAACGCGCTGGGCAGGCGCACGAACAGCACGCCCATCAGCACGAACATGCCCAGCACGATGCCCATGAAGCGCCACGGCCGCGCCAGGATGCCGCGCACGCCGCGCTGGTAGCTTTCGCTGGAACGGTCGAAGCCGCGGTTGAACGCGTTGAAGAAGCGACCGGCCGGGCCGCGATGGGCAACGTGGTGCTCGCCCTTCTTCAGCGGCTTGAGCAGGGTCGCGCACAGCGCCGGGGTCAGCACGATCGCGACCAGCACCGACAGCGCCATCGCCGACACGATGGTCGCGGAGAACTGGCGGTAGATCACGCCGGTGGATCCGCTCATGAACGCCATCGGCACGAACACCGCCGACAGCACCAGGCCGATGCCGACCAGCGCGCCGGTGATCTGGCCCATCGACTTGCGGGTGGCTTCCAGCGGCGACAGTCCTTCCTCGGACATGATGCGCTCGACGTTCTCCACCACCACGATGGCGTCGTCGACCAGCAGGCCGATCGCCAGCACCATCGCGAACATCGTCAGCATGTTCACCGAGAAGCCCAGCGCGGCCAGCACGCCGAAGGTGCCCAGCAGCACGACCGGCACGGCGATGGTGGGAATCAGGGTGGCGCGGAAGTTCTGCAGGAACAGGTACATCACCACGAACACCAGCACGATCGCTTCGAGCAGGGTCTTCACCACGCCCTTGATCGACACCCGCACGAACGGGGTGGTGTCGTACGGCGTTTCGGCCTTCAGGCCCGCCGGGAAGAACGGGGTGAGTTCATCGAGCGTCTTCTGTACCCCGGCAGCGGTATCCAGCGCGTTGGCGCCGGTCGCCAGGGTGATCGCCAGGCCGCTGGCCGGCTGGCCGTTGTAGCGGGTGATGAAGTCGTAGGATTCGGCGCCCAGTTCGACCCGGGCCACGTCGCCCAGGCGCAGTTCCGATCCGTCCTGCGCGCTGCGCACGACGATGTCGCGGAACTGCTCCGGCGTCTGCAGGCGCGACTGCGCGTTGATGGTAGCGTTGAGCTGCTGGCCCTTCACCGCCGGCGCGCCGCCGAGCTGGCCGATGGCGACCTGCGCGTTCTGCGCCTGGATCGCCGCGATCACTTCCGGCACCGACAGGTGGTAGGTGTGCAGCTTGTTCGGGTCCAGCCAGATGCGCATGGCGTACTTGCCGCCGAACACCTGGATGTTGCCGACGCCCGGCACGCGGCTGAGCTGATCGACGACGTTGGAACCGACATAGTCGGCGATGTCGTTCTCGTCCATGCTGCCGTCTTCGGAGACGAAGGCCAGCACGTTGAGGAAACCCGAGCTGGACTTGGCCACGTTGATGCCCTGCCGCTGCACTTCCTGCGGCAGCAGCGGCATCGCCAGCTGCAGCTTGTTCTGCACCTGCACCTGGGCGATGTCCGGGTTGGTCCCGCTCTCGAAGGTCAGGGTAATGGTCGCCATGCCGTTGGCGGAGCTGTTGGACGAAAAATAGATCAGCCCGTCCAGGCCCTTCATGTTCTGCTCGATGATCTGGGTCACCGAGTCCTCGACCACCTTGGCCGAAGCGCCCGGATAGGTCGCACTGATTTCCACCGCCGGCGGCGCGACGTTGGGATACATCGAAACCGGCAGCTTGAACAGGGCCAGGCCGCCGGCGAGCATGATGATGATGGCGATGACCCAGGCGAAGATGGGTCGGTCGATGAAGAAGCGTGCCATGGGATTCTCCGCTTACCGCGCGCCGCTGGTGGCGGCCGGAGCCGTGGACGTCGCGGCGGTCCGAGCGGGTTTTGCGCCCCGCTCGGTGGCCTGCACCGGCATGCCGGGACCGATCTTCTGCAGACCCTCGACGATGACCCTGTCGCCGGCCTTGAGGCCGTCCTCGACCAGCCACTTGTCGCCCAGCGCGCGGCTGACCCTGACCGGCCTCACTTCGACCTTGCCGTCCTTGCCGACCACCATCGCGGAGGTATTGCCCTTCGGATCGCGGGCGATGCCCTGCATCGGCACCAGCAGCGCGTCGTTGCGCACGCCGCCGCCGATCACCGCGCGCACGTACATGCCGGGCATCAGCGTGCCCTCGGGATTGTCGACCTTCACCCGCAGGCCGAAGCTGCCGGTGCCGGGATCGACGCTGACTTCGGAGAATTCCAGCGTGCCCTTGTGATCGAAGGTGCTGCCGTCTTCGAGCAGGATGCTTACCGGCAGTTGCTGGTTGTCCTGCAATCGCCCGGCCGCCAGTTCGCGGCGCAGTTGCAGCAGTTCGGCCGAGGACTGGCTGAGGTCGACGTAGATCGGATCCAGTTGCTGCACCGTCGCCAGCGCTTCGGCCTGTCCCGCGTTGACCAGCGCCCCCTGGGTGACCGTGGATTTGCCGATGCGGCCACTGATGGGCGCGGTGATGCGGGCATAGCCCAGGGTCACGTTGGCCGCGTCCAGCGAGGCGCGGGCGGCGCCGACGTCGGCGTCGGCCTGTTGCTGCGCGGCGACGGCGTTCTCCAGATCCTGCTGGCTGACCGCGTCGATCTTCGCCAGTTCGCCGATGCGGCGCGCGCTCAGGCGGGCGGCGTGGGCGGTGGCCTCGGCCCGCGCCAGTTGTGCGCGGGCGGTGTTGGCCTGGGCGCGATAGCTGGCGTCGTCGAGCTGGTACAGCGGTTGTCCGGCCTTGACCACGCCGCCTTCGGTGAACAACCGGCGGGCGACGATGCCGTTGACCTGCGGCCGGACTTCGGCGACCAGGAATGCCTGGGTGCGGCCGGGGAGTTCCCGGGTCAGGCCGACCTGTTCGGTCTTCAGGGTGGTCACGGTGACCTGGCCGGGGCCGCCCTGCGGCGCCTCCGGTTCACCGCCGCCGCAGGCGGACAGGGACAGGCCGATCGCCAGCGACAGGGCGAGAAGGGGAAGAGAGATTCGGGACATGGCGGTGGGGGTCGAAGTGGGATTCTGGTGCCGATTGGCAGGCAAAAGACCCCGACTCGGGGGCGAATGGCCGTCAAAAAGGCGGATGGAGGCACCCGGTCGAACGACGCCCGAAGCGCGACGTCCGGTCAGGTCCGGATACGGGACGCGAAATATACATGCATGAATGTTTGTTTGTAAACCGGTACAATTCAGCCCGGTTTCACCCAGCGAACGCGCAAGGCAGATGGCCAGAAAAACCAAAGAAGAGGCGCAGGCCACGCGGGAAGGCATCATCGACGCCGCCCAGGCCTGCTTCCACGAACACGGGGTCGCCGGCACCACCCTGGCGATGATCGGCGCCCGCGCCGGCTATACCCGCGGCGCGGTCTACTGGCATTTCAAGAACAAGACCGAGGTGCTCGAGGCGCTGATCAACCGGGACCGCATTCCCTTCATCCAGCGCCTGCGCCGCACCTCGTCCACCAAGCGCAGCACGCCGGTGCTCGATCTGCGTTCGGCATTGCTGGTGTCCTTCCAGGAGCTGGCCGATGACGAGCGCCTGCGCAACATGATGGAGATCATGCTGCGCAACGATCTCTCGGCCGAGAGCCAGGCGATGCAGGAATTGCAGCGCGACAGCACCCGCGAGGAACTGGACATCATCGCCCTCGCCTTCCAGCGCGCGCGGGATCTGGGCCAATTGCGCGACAACGTCGACGTGGCGACCGCATCGCGGATCCTGCACGCCAGCCTGTCCGGCGTGCTGTACAGCGCCATGCTGGAACCGGAACTGTTCGATCTGATGCGCGATGGCGCCGAAGTCATCGACATCGTCTTCGCCGCCTACGTCCAGCCGGGCACGTTCACGCCGGGCGCGCCGGCATCGCCATTGCCCGATCACGACGACGAGTGATGGCGCGATCGCGGCGGCATTGATTCCCGTCGCCCGCCCCGGTTCAATGCCGGGACCGGAGATTGAGGGAGAGAGGGATGCGTGGTTTTCTTTTCGCCGCCGCATGGCTGGCGTCGACATCCGCGCTTGCCGCGGAACCGCGCGATCTGTGTCCCGATCGTCCGGGCCTGGGCACGCCGGCCTGCACGGTGGAACGCGGCGATGCGGTGTTGGAGATCGGCCTGGCCGACTGGACCCGCGATGACCGTCCCGGAGTTCACTCGGAGCAGTGGCTGTCCGGCGACGCGCTGCTGCGCTTCGGTCTGAACGACACGCTGGAAGCGCAGGTGGGCTGGACCGCCTACGGCCGGGTGCGCGAACGCGACACGCTGTCCGGCACGACCACGCGGGCCTCGCGTTTCGGCGACGTCAGCCTCGCCCTGCGCCAGAACCTGCGCAATCCCGACGGCGGCGGGTTCTCGCTGGCGCTGATGCCCTACGTGAGCCTGCCCAGCGGCCGCGCGCCGGTCGGCGCGGAGGACTGGAGTGCCGGCCTGCGGCTGCCGATCAGCATCGAACTGGGCGCGGTGTCGCTGGGTTTCACGCCACAGGCCGAAGCCGCCGTGGATGGCGACGGCGATGGCCGGCACCTGAGCTATGGATCCGTGGCCGGACTGGGATTCGGGGTGAGCGATGCGGTGTCCGGATCGTTCGAAGTCTCGCTGACGCGGGATCGCGATCCCGAAGGCCACGTCACCGAGGCGTTGGCCGGGTTGTCATTCGGTTGGCAGCGCGGCGAGGACGCCCAATGGGATGCGGGCGTCAACGCCGGACTCAATGACGACAGTCCCGACGTGCAGGTCTACGTCGGTTACGCGCGGCGCTTCCGCTGAACGTGGAGCCGAGCTTGCTCGGCTGCGCGCGATCCATCCTTCCCGGGGAGCCGAGCAAGATCGGCTCTACCTGTGCGCGATCCGCCCTTGTGTGGAGCCGAGCGAGCCCGGCTCCACATCAGTACTTCGCGTCGAAGGCGAAGATCGGCTTGCGTGATTTCCACAGGCCCTGGGTGAAGTCCGGGAACTCCAGGGTCTTGAAGCCTTCGGCGATGGACTGTTCCGACAGTGGCGTGATCGCGCTCCACGCCAGCGCGTCGTAGATGTCGATCGGCATCGGCGCCTCGGCCTTCACCGCCTCGACGAAGGCGTGGATGACGAAGTAGTCCATGCCGCCGTGACCGGCGCCTTCCGCATCCTGCGCGTACTTGCGCCACAGCGGGTGATCGAATTCGTCCTGGTAGGCCTGGAACGGTTCCCACTTGTGCCCGGGACTGCGGCCCTCAATGTGGATGGACTGGTTGAGATCCATCCACAGGCCCCGGGTGCCCTGCACGCGGAAACCGAGCGAGTACGGGCGCGGCAGCGAGGTGTCGTGCTGGAGGATGATGGTCTCGCCGTTCTCGCAGGCCAGGGTGGTGGTGACCACGTCGCCCAGCTTGAACTTCACCTGCGTGCTGGGATGGGTGGTGCCGCCGCTTTTGGCCACGGTGTACTCGTGCAGCCCGCGCGCCTTGCTGGCGAAGCTGTTGATGTGGGTGAAGCGGTTGCCGCGGTTGATGCCGGTGTACATGGCGCACGGGCCGATGCCATGGCTGGGATACAGATCGCCGTTGCGCCGGACCGAATGCTCGGTACGCCAGCGCGCCTCCGACCAGCCCTTGGGGCCGAACTCCACGCCGCTGCCATAGGGTTCGGCCGGGTTGCCGGAGTTGAATTTCACCGCGCGCAGATCGTGCTGGTAACCGCCCTGCAGATGCACCAGCTCGCCGAACAGGCCCGCCCGCACCATCTGCAGCGCCGCCATCACGTCGCGGCGGTAGCAGACGTTTTCCAGCAGCATGTAGGGCGTGCCGGTGCGCTGCTGCGCGGCCAGCACGTCCCAGTGATCCTGCAGGGTGATGCCGGCGACGACTTCGCAGCCGACCGGGATGCGCGCTTCCATCGCCTCGATCGCCATCGGCGCATGCCATTCCCAAGGCGTGGCGATGATCACGCCATCCAGCCCGCGCTGCTGGAGCAGGCGGCGATAGGCGTGCGCGTCGCCATCCTGTCCGTATGCCTTCGGCGCCGGCTTGCCGGCCTTGGCCGTCATGTCCAGCGCCTGCTTGAGCATGATGGGTTCGATGTCGCACAACGCCACGACCTCGACGTCCTCGCGGCGCAGCAGTTCCTTGAGCAGGACCTGGCCGCGCATGCCGGTGCCGATCATGCCCAGCCGGATCTTGCGCTTGCTGGCCCAGGCCGGCGTGGTCGGCAGCAGGGTGGCCGCGCCGAGCGCGGCTCCCGCGAGGATGAACTCTCTACGTTTCATTTGCAGTGGGACTCCCTGTGACAAGGCGCCGGCGGACCGGCGCGGATTCTAGGTCAGAACTTGTAGCCGACGGTGAAGCTGTAGCTGCGGCCGAAGATGCTGGCGTAATCGCTGGAATCACCCAGGAAGCTGTTCGGATCGTAGAACGGCTTGCGATTGAACAGGTTCTTGATCGTGAAGCCGGCGTGCCAGTGATCGTCCGGCCGCCAGGACAGGCCGAGGTTGGCGGTCCACCACGCCGGCACGCCGTCGCAGTTGTCCGGATCCACCGGCAGCGATCCGGCGGTGCAGGTCTCCGGCGAATTGTCCTGTGCATCGACGCGATCCCACGCCCACTTGGTCTTGCCGACGTAGTTGACGAAGAAGCTGGTGGTCACCTCGCCGTAGGTCCAGTCGGCATTCAAGGTGGCGCGCAGGCGCGGGTTGCCGTAGTAGCCGATCGTGTTGCCGTAGTACCAGCGGGTTTCATCGTCCAGGTACGCCTCGTTGCGGCGCGCGATGGTCGCGGCCACGCCGACGTTCAGCTCGCCATACTGGCCCAGCGGGAAATGGCCGCGCGCGTCGACATCGAAGCCGTCGATCAGGGTGCGGCCCTGGTTCTTGTACTGGCCGACCACGCTGGCCACGTTGCCCACGCTGTAGGTGGGCAGCGTGCCCGGGCAGGTCACCCCGCTGGCCGGATCCGCGCACATCGCCGCCACCGCGGCTTCCGCGGCGCGGTCGCTGTCGGTGATCGGATTGCGGGTCATCGACACGATGTCGGTTTCCTTGCTGTAGTCCGGCGCGGCGATCTGGTTGCGGCGGTAGATGAACCAGTAGTCGGCCGATACCGACAGCCAGTCGAACGGTTCCAGCACCACGCCGAGGGTCGCGATCTTGGCCTTCTCCGGTTGCAGGTTCTGGTTCGGCCGGGTCATGCGCGCCACGGTACGGCTGCAGTCGACGTTGAGCAGCGAATTGCCGAGATCGACGTCGCCCGGGCGGCTCGATTGCAGGAGCAGATTGGCGATCGCGTTGGTCTCGTCGCAGCGGACGTCATCCTCGAAGCCACCCAGCTGGGCGAACACGCCGCCGGTGCCGGCCTCGGCCAGGCTCGGGGCGCGGAAGCCTTCCGAGTAGGTGCCGCGCAGCATGACTGTCGGCAGCGCCTGGTACTTCAGGCCGATCTTCGGTGCGACGTTGGCGTCGAAGTTCGGGTACTTGTCCACGCGCAGGGCCGCGTCCAGTTCCAGCTTCTCGGTCAGCGGCGCCACGACTTCGGCGAACAGCGCGCTGGTGGTGCGCTTGCCGTCGAACCACGAACCGCCCTGCTGGGTGATCTTGCCGTTGGCCGCGTCGGTGTTGCCGGGCGTATAGAAGGTCTCGCGGCTGACGTTGAAACCGAAGGCCGCGCGCACTTCGCCGGCGGGCAGGTTGAACAGCGGGCCTTCGACCTTGCCGTCCAGGGTGTGCAGGCGGGTCCAGGACTGGATGTCGAAGGTCGGGTAGGCCTCGCGCAGCAACTGTGCGTTGGCTTCGCTGATCTCACCGAACCGGTAGGCGGGATTGTCCGAGATGATCACCCGGCCGGTGCCCGGATCGACGGTGAACGGACCGAACGCCTGCGCGAAGCCGTCCAGGTTGACGTTGACGGTCTGGTAAGTCGTCGAGTGCGTGCCGGCCGTGGCGAACGCGGTTTCCCAGTTCCAGTCGCCGAAGCTGCCGCGCAGGCCAGCCAGGCCGCGATAGCTCTTGTCGGTGTTGCGCTGGCCGAAGTGGCTCTTGCCCACGTCCTGCATCAGGTATTGCAGCCCGACCACGCCGCCCATCAACGCGCGCAGTTCGGGACTGGCGTGGTTGTAGACATTGTTCGGGCCCAGGTAGGGATAGAAGAACTGGTTGACGTTGGTGCCGGTATTGCGCGCGAACCAGCTGGTCGGATTGCCGGTGGTGGTGCCGAACGCGCGCGGCGTGCCGCCGTTGGCGCGCAGATCGATGTCGGTGTAGGTCGCCTCGGCGAATGCCTCGGTGGTCTCGCCGATCAGGAAGTGGGCATTGACGTAGGCGGTGATGCGTTCGGACTTCGCGCCCGCGTCGATCTCGTTGTTCATCCAGGTTTGCCAGATGCAACGGGGACCGGCGGCTTCGATGGCGACGTTCTGGCAACCTGGTGCGGCTTCCTGCACGCGCCGGCGGTGGCCGGATCGAAGGCGAAGTAGCTGCCCGGATTGAGCGTGCCCGGCGCGCTGCCGGTGCCCAGGCGGAAATTGTTGATGTAGTTCGGATTGTTGACGTAGTACTGGCCCGGCTTCTTGTCGTACCAGTCGCTCAGCGGAATCGGGTCGCGGCGGTACAGGTTCAGCGAGGCGTAGACGTTGTAGCGATCCTCGTCGAGGTTGCCGAAGCCGCCGGTGATGCTGGCCTGGTGCTCGCCGTAGCTGGTGATGCGCGAGGAGCTGTCGGTGGTCAGGTTGACCTCGAGGCCCTGGTAGGACTTCTTGGTGATGACGTTGATCACGCCGGCGATCGCGTCGGTGCCGTACACGGCCGAGGCGCCGTCGGTCAGCACTTCCATCCGCTCGATGGCCGCGGCGGGAATCGCATCGATGTTGACGAACTGGGTCTGGAAGCCCGCCGGGGCGCCGTAGTACGACAGGCGGCGGCCATTGAGCAGCACCAGCGTGCCCTGCGCGCCCATGCCGCGCAGGTTGGCCTGCGACGCGCCGTCGGAACCGGTGAACAGCGACTTGAAGTCCTGCTGCGCGGGACGCGCGGCCGGCAGGTTGTCCAGCACCTGCAACAGGGTGCGGGCGCCCATGTTCTCGATGTCCTGGCGGCTGATGATCTGCACCGGCGAAGCGGTTTCGACATCGGTGCGCTTGATGTTGGAACCGGTGACCTCGATGCGGGCCAGTTCGGTGGCCTTGCCGTCTTCCTTCGGCGCATCGGCGGTCTGCGCCGAGACCGGGGCGGCCATGGCGAGCGCCGTGCCCAGCGCGAGGGCCAGGGGCGTGATGGATATACAGCGTTGGCGGCAGCTTGCGGACGACATCGGGTTCTCTCCTCGTTTCGGGGGTGCAGCGCGCGGCGCTGCGTGGTGGATTGGGCTTGCGTGAGGCAACAGCGGTCCCAGGCCACGGCCGACAGGCCGCAGTCAAAGGCGGGGGAGATGAGGTGAAACTTTTTCTGGAGCGGGTTATCGCGGGGAAATGGTGGCGGTATCGCCCTCCTGTCCCATCAGGACAGCATTGGCCCAGTTGCCGCAGACCTGCGCCGGCCGCGCGCCCTGCGCGCCGAGGGTGCGCAGGCTCAGGCGGTGGAGGCCGCGGATGTCGAGTTCGGGTTTGACCACGCCCGGCGCGCGCACCATGCCGCTGTCATACAGCAGGCGGTCGTCGCCCCAGATCTGGAACTGCATGCCGCCGGCCTCGCGGCAGCTGTCGTCGATGCCGAGGTCGGCGCGCAGCAGGCGCCAGCCACCCTTCAGTTCGATATCGATGCGGCTGTCCGCGCCCACGCCCAGGCCGCGACGGAAGTGCAGGCCGTTCATGCGCATCCCGGTCTGGCCACCGAACGCACGATCCCGCGCGACGCCGGCCGGCGGTTCGAGTTCGGACAGATAGCGCTGCTGCGCCGGGCGCTCGGGCGCCTGGTGTTCCAGCACGCGGAACGTGGACAGGGTGATCGGTCCGACTTCGCGCGGCTGCAAGGCGTCGAATGCGCGCGCGGTGCTGGCCTGCGCCGCCGTCACCATCGGATCGTTGCCGGCGGCGCCATCGCCGTCGGGGTTCTGCGTGCTCAGCGCGCGGAAACGCAGCAGGCGACCGGCGCGCGGCGCGAAGCTGATCGTCTGCGTGCCCTGTTCCAGCTTCAGGCGGCCACGCGCGATCGGTTCGCCCCATTCGCCATTGCTGTCGGCCAGGTAGATTTCGTAATCGCGCACCTGGCCATGCTTCCAGTGCTGATCGGTGCGCGGCGCCAGTTCGATGCCGTCGACCAGGCGGCGTTCGCCGAAGCCGATCACCCATTCGTGTGCGCCGGTGCGCACGGCCTGGTTGCGCACGGTGCGGAACCAGGTGGCGGGATCCTCGTCGAAGGCATTCTCCACGATCCCGGGTTCCTCGGCGGGGCGGTTGACCACCAGCAGGCTGTCGGCCGGCAGCGCGCGGCCCAGTTCCGGCGCGGCCGGGAAGGCATCGTCGGCCGGCGCCGCGGCGACCGGGATGTCCAGCCGGAACGCCAGCGCGCGGCGGATGTCGGTGGGCGCGCCGCGCACGTGCACGGTGCCGTGGCGCTCCTTCGCATCGAAGTACCAACCTTCGGCCGCCGCGTCGAAGGCGGCGCGGTCGGCCAGCGGCGGCAGCGCGCGGCCGTCCCGTTCCACCGCGTTCGGCTTGGTCCGGCTCAGCACGCGCAGCGCATAACGGCGCTGCGGCAGCTGGCCGGCGTACTGGCCGCGCACGGGATCGATCTCCACCCGCACCTCGCCGCCGCCCTGCGCGGGCGCGTGCATGCGGATGGCCTGTTCGCTGAACTCGCCCTTGGCGTAGCGGCGGGTGTTGCCGTCGTCCTCGTACAGGGTGTAGCTCGACTCGCCCTGCGGATACAGGTCCAGGGTCAGTTCGTCCAGCGGCTTCTCGCCGTCGTAGAGCATTTCCGGATACATCGGCAGGATCGCGCCGGCGCGCACGAACAGCGGCAGCGTCGCCAGTTCCACCTGGCGATCGATGCGCCGGCCCTGCGCGTCGGCCTGCAACTGGCGGCCGTCCCAGTAATCGATCCAGCGGCCCTGCGGCAGATGGATGTCGCGGCGCCAGCCGCGGCTGGCGGCCTGGCTGCGATACACCGGTGCGACCAGCAGTTCGCGACCGAGCAGGAACTGGTATTTGTGCGCCTCGGTCCACGCTTCCGGATCGGTGGGGTAGTCCCACATCAGGCCGCGCACGATCGGCGCGCCGGTGGTTTCCGCATCGCGCGCCAGTCCGTACATGTACGGGGTGAGGCGCATCTTCAGCTTGAGGTAGTCGCGATTGATGCTGCGATAGGGTTCATCGAACCACCACGGATGCTTGCGCGCGCCCGACGACCAGCCGGACATGCCCATCAGCACCGGGGTGAAGCTCTTCCATTGCAGATCGCGGGTGAAGGTCTCGGCGCTGCCGCCGAAGATCGCATCCACGTCGCCGGTGGCGTAGGCCATGCCCGACAGGCCCGAACCGATCAGGGTCGGGATATGCCAGCGGATGTAGTCCCAGCTCGCGCTCTGATCGCCGGTCCAGGCCACGGCGTAGCGCTGGATGCCGGCCCAGCCCATCACCGTCCACAGGAACGGGCGCGAGTCGGAATTATTGAGGATGCCGTTGTAGGCGGACTGGTTGGCGTCCAGCGCGAACTGGTAGCCCTTGCCGGTCCAGGCCACGTCCAGCTTCTGCACGCGGCTGCCGGCCTTGCCGACTTCCCACGCGATCTTGTCGACGCCGTTCTCGGTCCACAGGCCGGTCCGGAAGCCATAGCGCGCCAGGCCCTGCACGACCTTGGGCAGATCGGTGTAGCCGCAGCCGTAGCCGTCGTTGGGCAGGATCCAGCCGCCCGGCATGTCGTGTTCGCGATACTTGCGCGCGACGCTGTCGATCACGTCCGGCGTGGTGCCGGTCGGGCCGTCGCTCCAGCCTTCGGGCACGGTACCGGGCTTCTTCCTGTTGTCGCCGTCGTTGTAGCAATCGGCGTCGCCGTAGGACAGCGCCCAGCGGGGCAGCAGGCCGGGACGACCGGTCAGCGCGGTGTAGCGATCCAGCAGTTCGCGCAGGCCGGCGCCGACGAAGTAATAGGCGTCGAAGCGATCCTCGCGATGCAGCAGCGTGGCCTGGTCGGCCTGACGCAGATCGTAATTGCCGTCGCTCCAGGTGTTGCGCAGCATGCCCCAGCCGCGCGAGCTCAGCAGCATCGGCGCGGGACTGGGACGGTCGCCTTCTTCCCAACCACCGGAGTAGGCGATTTCCAGTTCGCGGCCCTTGAACTCGAAGCGGCCGTTCTGCTGTCCGCCGCCGTAGAAATGCTCGCCGGCCTCGCTGGACAGCACCTGCACGCTCTGCTGCGCGTCCAGATCCAGCGGTTGCAGTTCGCGCCACAGCACGGTGGCGCGCTCGCCTTCCACCCGTTCCAGGCTCATGCGCAGTGGCTGGCGCTGGATGCGCAGCACCAGCGCCTCGGTGCGGATGCGCACTTCTTGCGCGTCTTCCTCCAGGCTGGCCGTGACCTTGCCCGCGGCCTGCGGCAACACGATCGGCGCGGCCTTGTCGCCGGACGGACCCAGCTTGCCCTTGCGGCCGGCCTGCACGCGCAGCGTATCGGCGCGCAGCAGTTCCACCCGCACGCGGGTGCCGTTGTCGGTGGTGATGTCCCAGCCGGCGACGCCTTCGCGCGAAGGCGCGGCCCGGACTTCGCGCAGGTTGCCCACGCTTTCGGCGAACGCCGGCGCTGACACGGCCAATGCCAGGGCCATGAGCGCGGCGTAGCGATTGCGGCGATGCCTGACGTGGGTTTCCAACTTGCTCCCCAAGCCCGCTGAGCGGGAATACGAAACCATTGCGGCCGACTCTAGGGCAGCGTCTCGAAATATGTCAATAAATTGCAAAGAAAAAAGAAGGATATTTTCTCAATATCGAAAGTTGTTGCGAAGCAATACTTTCAGAATCCGCTATTCATCTTCGCTACGGCGCTTTCAAAACGCTTAACAGGCCAATCTCCGATCGCCTCCGCAGGGTGATTTCGATCCCGAAAGCCGGAAAATGGAAGCCGCATCAAACTTTCCAATATCTTTCGATATTTGACATTTCGAAAGAAAACGCAGATCGTGCGCAGGCCCAACAGGAACCATGAATGGACGCTCCTACGCTTTCCGATTTGTCCGCCTGGCAGCACCTCGGCGGGCAATACACCGCCGAAGAAATCGCCCAGCAGCCAGCCCTGTGGGACGCGCTGGCGGAAGCGCTGGCGGACACCCATGCCGCCATCGACGAATTCCTCGGCGATTGGCTGCGCCAGCCCGGCCACCGGGTGATCTTCACCGCGCCACCACTCCGGCTTCATCGCCGAGATGGTCGCCGACACGATCAATTCGCAATGGCCCGCCGAAGCGCGCGCCGTGCACACCACCAGCCTGCTGACCCATCCTTCGCTGTACCTGGAGCGCGAACGGCGACCCTGCTGGTGTCGTTCGGACGCAGCGGTTCCAGTCCGGAGAGCGTCGCCGCGGTCGATCTGGTGCGCGAACATGTAGGCCAAATCACGCTTCCTCGACATCACCTGCAACGGCGAAGGCGAACTGGCGCGCCGTGGCCGTGGCCGTGACGATACCCTCACGCTGCTGATGCCGCCGGCCAGCTGCGATCGCGCCTTCGCGATGACCAGCAGCCTGACCTGCATGCAACTGGCGGCGCTGGCGGTATTCGACAACACGCCGTGGGAACAGCGGCTGGCGCGCCTGCACACGGTCGCCGCGCTGGGCCGGCGCGCGCTCGCCGACTGGGAAGGTGCCGCCGCCACGCTGGCGGAAACCGCATTCTCGCGCGTGATCTACCTGGGCAGCGGTCCGCTGGAAGCGCTGGCGCGCGAAGCCGCGCTCAAGGTGCTGGAGCTGACCGCCGGCCGCGTGCTGGCGCTGGCCAACACGCCGCTCGGTTTCCGCCATGGCCCCAATTCCACCCTGGATGCGGACACCCTGGTGGTGGTGCTGCGCAGCGCGTTGCCGCTCGCCCGCCGCTACGAACAGGATCTGCTGGACGAACTGCGCCGCGACGGCGTGGCCGGACGCGTGCTGTCGATCGGTCCAGATGGCGGCGACGGCGCCGGTGTGCCGGACGATCTCGCGCTGGACGTGCCGGCGCTGCCGGATCCGTGGCTGGCGCCCGTGTGGCTGACCCTGGCCCAGCGCTACGCCCTGCGGCGCTCCGCCGGGCTCGGCCTCACCCCCGACAATCCCTTCCCCGACGGCACCGTCAACCGGGTTAGTGGAGGGCGTGATCATCCACCGCCACGACTGAGCCGGGAGCCACGCCATGCAGCGCTACTACGGCATCGACATCGGCGGTACCAAGATCGAACTGGTCGCCTGCGATGCGCGCCTGGAAGTGCTGCATCGCCATCGCATCGACACCCCGACGCGCGACTATCCGGCATTCCTGGAAGCAGTCACCACATTGATCCGTGACGCGGACGAGACCCTCGGCCAGCCGGCACAGGCGATCGGCATCGGCCTGCCCGGCGTGCGCGATCGCGTCAGCGGCCGCCAGCTCAGCGCCAACGTGCCCGCGCTGACCGGGCAGACGGTGGGACAGGATCTGCAGGCGCGGATCGGGCCTCCGCTGCACCTGGGCAACGATCTGCAATGCTTCGCGCTGTCCGAGGCGCATGGCGGCGCGGCCGACGGCCAGCCCAGCATGTTCGGCGCCATCCTCGGCACCGGCGCCGGCGGCGGTTACTGCATCGAGGGTCGGCTGGTGGGCGGCTACAACGGCATCGCCGGCGAGTGGGGCCACTGGAGCGTCGCCGCGCACCTGCTGGCGAAACACGCGCTGCCGGTGCTCGACTGTCCCTGCGGCCTGCGCGGCTGCATCGAGCGCTACGTGTCCGGCGCGGGCTGGCGCTGATCCATCGCCAGCTCGGCGCGCTGACCTGGACGCGGCCGCGATCATCGCGCGCGCGCAGCAACGGGACGACATCGCCAGCCGCGCGCTCGACGTGCATCGGGATCTGCTCGGCCACAGCCTGGCCAGCCTGATCATCCTTTGGATCCGCACGTCATCGTGCTCGGACGGCGGCCTGTCCAAGGCCGAACGCCTGTACCGCGATCTGCCGCAGGCGATCGCCGCGCACCTGTTCCAGGGCGTGCGCGTGCCGCCGATCCTGCCGCCGGTGTTCGGCGATGCGGGCGGCGCCCGCGGCGCGGCGCTGCTGGCGCGCCAGCACAGCCCCATTTCCTGATTCTTCCTTTCCCGGAGGCCGTTCCGTGTCCGCTGTCCAATCCCTCATCGCCGCCCATCGCAAAGGCGAGAACGTCGGCCTGTACAGCATCTGCTCCAGCAACGAGCAGGTATTGCTGGCGTCGATGCAGGTGGCGCGGCGCTACGACACGGTGCTGCTGATCGAGGCGACCTCCAACCAGGTCGATCAGTTCGGCGGCTACACCGGCATGAATCCGGTGCAGTTCCGCGCTTATGTCGAAACGCTGGCGCGCGAGCAGGACTTCCCCGCCGAACGCCTGATCCTGGGTGGCGATCATCTGGGACCGAATGCCTGGCAGAAGCTGCCGGCCGAGCAGGCGATGGCCCACGCGCGCGATCTGATCGCCGCCTACGTCGCCGCCGGCTTCCACAAGATCCACCTGGATTGCAGCATGTCCTGCGCCGGCGATCCGCATCCGCTGCCGGACGAAACCGTCGCCGCGCGCTCGGCCGAACTGGCCGTCATCGCCGAACGCACCGCCGCCGACGCCGGCCTGCCGCCGCCGGTGTACGTGATCGGCACGGAAGTGCCGGTGCCCGGCGGCGAGGCCTCGCTGGAAGGCGGGCTCGCCGTCACCACGCCGGCCGCCGCCGCGCGCACGCTGGAGATCCACCGCCAGGCGTTCGCCACGCCGGAACTGGCTTCGGCCTGGGAACGGGTGATCGCGATGGTGGTGCAGCCGGGCGTGGATTTCGATCACAGCCAGGTGCATGGCTACGATCCGGCCGCCGCCACCGCGCTGTCGGACTTCGTCCAGACCCAGCCGTGCATCGTGTTCGAGGCGCACTCCACCGACTACCAGACCGAGGCCGCGCTGCATGCGCTGGTGCGGGATCACTTCGCCATCCTCAAGGTCGGCCCGGCCGCCACGTTCGCCTATCGCGAGGCGCTGTTCGCGCTGGCGGCGATCGAGGACGAACTGCTGCCGGAAGCCGAACGCTCGCACCTGCCCGAGGTGCTGGATCGCTGCATGGTGGAGAAGCCGAAGCACTGGCAGAACCATTACAGCGGCGATGCGGCCGAACTGCGCCTGCTGCGCCGCTACGCGCTCAGCGACCGCTGCCGCTATTACTGGGGCGAGCCGGAAGTGCGCGCGGCGGTGGAGCGGCTGGTCGCCAACCTGCGCCGGCTCGCGCCGCCGATGATCCTGCTGAGCCAGTTCCTGCCGGAGCAGCAGCGCGCCATCGAAGCCGGCACCCTCACCGCCGATCCGCTGGCGCTGATCCAGCACCGCATCGCCCTGCGGCTGGGCGAGTACGCCCGCGCCTGCGCCCGCAACCAAGCGGGTTCGCGGTCCGGAAACGAAACTTCCGCAGCCAGCGCGCTTTCGGAACGGTAAGCTTTCCCCTTCCGAACCGAAACGAAGACAGGCCCGTCATGCGCAATACCCGCCAACGCCGGCAACAGATCCTCCAGCTGCTGGTCCAGCACGGCAACGTGCAGGTCGCGGATCTGGTGGATCGTTTCGAGGTGTCGTCGGTGACCATCCGCGCCGACCTGACCCACATCGAATCGCAGGGCCTGGCCACCCGCAACCACGGCGGCGCCACCCTGGTGCGCACGCCGCCGACCGAGCAGGACATCCATGAGAAGGACGCGCTCAATCATCCGCTGAAGGAGTCCATCGGCACGCACGCCGCGCGCCTGGTCAAGCCCGGCGACAACATCATCATCGACTCCGGTTCGACCACGATGACCCTGGCGCGGCACCTGCGCGACCATCGCGACGTCACCGTGATGACCAACGGCCTGAACATCGCCTGGGAACTGGCCAACGCGCCCGGCGTGGAGCTGCTGCTCACCGGCGGACTGCTGCGCAAGCAGTCGCTGTCGCTGCACGGCAGCCAGGCCGAGGCCAGCCTCAATACCTACAGCTTCGACACCGTGTTCCTCGGCGTGGACGGCCTGGATCTCCAGTTCGGCCTGACCACCCACCACGAGGCCGAAGCCAGTCTCAATCACCGCATGGTCGAGCGCGCGCGCCGCGTCGTGGTGCTGACCGACGCCTCCAAGTTCGGCCGGGTCAGCCTGCACCGCATCGCCCGCCTGGATCAGATCCACACCATCATCACCGACGACGGCATCAGCAGCGACTATCGCGAAGGACTGCAGCGGCTGGGCATCGAAGTGATCATCGCCGAGCCACCGCCACCATGACCGCGACACGCACGTTGCAGGGCCGCATCCTCACCGCCGACGGCTGGATGCGCGGAACCATCGAGTTCGACCAGCGCGTGCGTGCGCTCCATCCCGCACCGGATGCCGACGGGAGCGACGGCGACGAACCGTTGATCCTGCCCGGCTTCGTCGATCTGCACGTGCACGGCGGCGACGGCGTGGACATCATGCAGGGCGGCGACGCCGCGCGCACCGTGGCCCGCGCGCATGCGCGCCATGGCACCACCGCGATGCTCGGCACCACCATGACCGCGCACGAGGACGACATCGTGCAGGCACTGGAAGGACTGGCGCCGGCCATCGCCGAACGCGGCGAAGGCATGGCGCGCGTACTCGGCGTGCATCTGGAAGGCCCCTACATCAGTATCGAACGGCTGGGCGCGCAACCGCCGCTGGTGGTCGAGGCGACGCTGGATCAGGTCAGCCGCCTGCACGCGCTGGCACCGATCCGGGTACTGACGCTGGCACCGGAAATCGGCGCGCACCGGACGCTGATTCCGCAACTCAACCAACTCGGCATCCGCGTGCAGCTGGGCCACAGCGCCGGCAGCTACGAAGACGGCGTGGCCGCGCTGCAAGCCGGCGCCGCCGGTTTCACCCATCTGTTCAACGGCATGACCGGCGTGGACCACTACCATCCGGGCATCGCCACCGCCGCGCTCGCGCATGCCGAGTACGCGGAACTGATTCCGGATCTGAAGCACGTGCATCCCGGTGCAATCCGCACCGCGCTGCGGGCCATCCCGCGCCTGTACTGCGTCACCGACGCCACCGCCGCCACCGGCATGCCCGACGGCGAGTATGCCTTGGGTTCACAGCGGGTGTTCAAGTGCCTGGGCTGCGTGCGGCTGGCGGCCGGTTCGCTGGCCGGCAGCGCGCTGACCATGGACCAGGCGCTGCGCAACCTGGTCTCGCTGGGGCTCGATGTCGCCGACGCCTCCAACCGCCTCTCGCGCTATCCGGCCGACTACCTGGGCCTGGCCGATCGCGGCCGCGTGCAGGCCGGGGCGTGGGCGGATCTGGTGGTGCTGGATCCACAACTCCAGGTGCGGCAGGTGTTCGTCGAAGGCGACGCGATTCCGCTGGGCTGATCCGCTTTCCGCTTTCCGTTCTCCGCACCGGTACGACCGTGCCGGTGTTTCCCGCGCCTTGCGCGCATGAATCGACAGGACAGGCATCCGAATGAACGACGCTACCGCCGCCATGCCCGCCGCGCACGCCCGCGATGCTTCCCCACGCTGGCCGGTGCGCTATCTGCTGTTCATCGCCGGCATGGGCGGGCTGCTCTACGGCATCGACATCGGCATCATCGCCGGCGCGCTGCCGTACCTGGAGGCCACCGCCACGGTCAGCTGGCACCTGACCAGCCAGCAGTTGGCCTTCGTGGTCGCCGCGGTGCTGCTGGGCAGCGTGCTGTCCTCGCTGTTCGCCGGCACCATCGCCGATCTGATCGGGCGGCGCGGCGCGATGTTCCTCGCCGGGCTGCTGTTCACCCTCAGCATTCCGGTGATGGCGCTGGCCTCGGGCTACACGCCACTGCTGCTGGGCCGTCTGTTGCAGGGCGTGAGCGGCGGCCTGATCGGCGTGGTGGTGCCGCTGTACCTGGCCGAGGTGCTGGGCCCGGAACGGCGCGGACGCGGCGCGGCGATGTTCCAGTTGCTGCTTACCATCGGCCTGGTGCTGGCGGCGCTGATCGGCCTGTACCACGCGCATGCGGTGGATGCCGCGGAGGCGTCCGCGCGCGGCCTGGCCGCCGCCGAACAGCAGCGCGTGCTGTTCGCCGCGCAGGACCATGCCTGGCGCACGATTTTCTGGAGCTGTCTGCTGCCCGGCGTGGTGTTCACCTTCGGCGTGCTGCTGCTGAGCGAATCGCCGCGCTGGCTGGTCCGTCGTGGCCGTGTCGAACGCGCGCGCGAGGCATTGCGGCGGACCGTGCCGGCCGGCGAAGTCGAAACGACGCTGGCGCGCATGCAGGCACCGGAAGATGTCGAGGGTCCGCAGGCGCGCGATCGCCTGCTCAGCCGCCGCTACGTGTGGCCGTTCCTGCTGGCCTGCGCGGTGCTCGCCTTCACCCAGGCCACCGGCATCAACTCCGTGCTGGCGTACGCGGTCAACATCCTCAACCAGGCCGGCCTGCCCGGCGCGGTCGCCAACGGCGCCGACGTGGCGATCAAGGTGCTCAACGCGGTGATGACGGTGGTGGCGCTGGTGCTGGTGGATCGCAAGGGACGCAAGTTCCTGCTGATGCTCGGCAGCGGCGGCATCGCGGTGGCGCTGCTGGCCGCCGCCTTGCTGTTCGTCCGCGCCGAGCGCGGCGAGCGCGATGTTTCGCCGGTGCTGCAATCGCAACTTGCCGGCGATGTGCTGAAGCTGGAACTGGACGCCGCGCAATGGCGCCGCCTCGGCGTGGACGACGCGACCGGACCGCAGCAGCTGACCATCGCCTATGCCTACGGCGGTTTCAGCAATGTGCGATCGCTGCGCAGCGATGCACCCGGCGTGCCCGAGGTGATCCTGCGCCGCGACCAGACCGTGCAGGCCGACAGCGTCATCGGCGCCTTCTTCCGCCGGCTGCACCTGAACCGTTCCCGGATCCGGCCGAGGCCGCGCACGCGCCGCTGGTCATCGAACGCGCCAGCCTCGGCGCGGTGCCGTCACCGGCGCACGGCTGGGCCGTCGCCGCGTGCATCCTGGTCTTCGTTGCCTTCTTCGCGGTCGGCCCCGGCGTGTGCGTGTGGCTGGCACTGTCGGAACTGATGCCCACCCGCATCCGCTCCAACGGCATGAGCATCGCCCTGCTGATCAACCAGTTCGTCTCCACCACCATCGCGGCGATCTTCCTGCCTACCGTCGGCCACTACGGCTACGCCAGCATGTTCTTCTTCTGGGCCGCCTGCACCGTGCTGTATTTCCTGGTCGCGGCGTTCCTGCTCCCGGAGACCAAGGGGCGGACGCTGGAGCAGATCGAGGCGGATTTTCGGGGCCGTAAAAGGCTAGCCGGGAGGTTGTCCGGAAGCACCCGTCTCCCATGCCCTCACTCAAACCGGGAATCCGCTCCGCGCGGTACTTCATCGTTCAAGGTCACTCACCGCCCAGGCAAATGGATCCCGGCTTGACCAACCAGCCGGTCATTGGAGGCCGCCGGGATCACGATGGGCGATGGCGGAAAACGAGGGGTCGGTTCAAAGACCCCTCGTCTTCCCGGCAGGAGTCATCCGCCGGCTACTTCCCGCACTTCAACGCATCCGCATCCGCCGCCGCGCCGGCCACCACCTTGATGTTGGTGAAGGCGGCCGAGAACGGGGGCGTCGGCGTCGATCGCGAACGGCATGTCGATGCCGCCCAGGTTGGCGCCGCGATCGGCGAAGCAGGACAGCGGCACTTTCATGGTGTGCTTGTCGCCGGGCTTGTAACCGGCCAGGTGCGGGGTCAGGTCGATGCCGTCGCCACAGCCCTGCGTGCAGCCGAAGCGCAGGGTGACCTTTCCCTTCGGTGCCTGCGCGAGCTTGATGTCGAACAGCAGCACGCCCTTGTCCTGCGCGATCGAGGCCATGCTGGTGCCGCCCGGGCTGCGCGCATAGAAACGCGCCGGCGCCAGCCAGGTGACTTCCTTGGCGTCCTGCTGGGTGTTGACCTGCACCGTGCGCACGCGCAGCGCCGGCTTGTCCTGCGGCCACTCGAGGGTCTGGTTGAGATCGGCGCCGAGCGCCCGGTCCTGGCCCGCTGCCGACAGGTGCAGCGCGTACGGCGCGGCATCGGCGAGGTTGAATACCGCCACCGTGGTGGCTTCGCCGCAGGTCGCGGGCGCGGTTTCCGCCAGCTTGGCGACCTGGCCGGGCTTGGCGTACGACAGACCGTAGCCGAGTCCGAATTGCGCGGGTTTCTTCGGGTCCGGATGGTTCGACGGCGCCGGGCACGCGTCGCCCGGCCACGGGAAGGTCAGGCGGCCACGGAAGTCGTGCGCCGGCTTGCCGTCCGCACCGGCGAACAGCACGTCAGCCACACCCTTGCCTTCGGTGCCCGGCAGCCACGCGGCGACGAACGCGCTCGACAGATTGATCAGGTCGTTGACGTACAGCGGACGGCCGGACAGGAACACCGTCACGAGCGGCTTGCCAGTGGCGGCGGCGGACTTCAGCACCGCCAGATCCTCGGGATTGCGCTGGCTGTGGGCGACGGTCTGGTACGGCAGGATGTCGCCCATCATCTCGGCGTACGGCGTTTCGCCGATCACCGCGATGACGGTGTCGAAGCTGGCCGGATCCGCGCCCTCGGCCGATTCGCGCACGGTCACGTTGCCTTCGCCGACCGCTTCGCGGATGCCGGCCAGCAGCGTGTCCGCGTTCGGATAGTCGGCGTTGGTGTTGTCGGTGCCCTGCCAGGTCAGCGACCAGCCGCCGGCCTGATTCGGCACGCTGTCGGCGTTCTTGCCGATGACCAGCACGCGCTGGCTGCGCTTGAGCGGCAGCACGGCGTTCTCGTTCTTCAGCAGCACCAGCGATTCGCGCACCGCCTGGCGGGCCAGTTCGCGATGCTGCAACGATTCCGGCTTGCCGGCATGCAGACTGTCGGACGGCTTGCGCTCGAACAGACCGGCGCGCAGCTTGACGCGCAGGATGCGGGTGACCGCGTCGTCGATGCGGGCCAGCGGAATCTCGCCGCTCTCGACCTGCCGGAGGGTGTTGGCGATGAACGCCTTCCAGTCGTCCGGCACCATGATCATGTCCATGCCGGCATTGATCGAAGCGGCGCAGCTGGCATTGCTGCAGCCCGGCACCTGGCCGATGCCGTTCCAGTCGGACACGACGAAGCCGTCGAAGCCCATCTTCTCCTTCAGCGCGCCGGTCAGCAGGTCCTTCGTTCCGTGCATCTTGCCGTAGTCCTTGCCGGCGGCGACGTCGTTCCAGCTGTTGTAGGACGCCATCACCGTCTGCACGCCGGCCTCGATGGCACCGTAGTAGCCTTGGCCGTGGACGTTGATCATATCGGCCAGCGGTACGGTCGAATTGCCCTGATCCTTGCCGTTGTCGGTGGCGCCGTCGCCGATGAAATGCTTGGCGGTGGCGACCACGTCGCCGTCGCCCTTGAGCGTGCCCTGCATGCCCTTGACGTAGGCGGCGCCGTATTGAGAATCAGCGCCGGCTCGGAGGAATAGTCTTTCGTAGGTGCCGGCCCCAGCGTGCGTTCTGCGCGACCGCCACGGTCGGCGCGAACGCCCAGTTGATGCCGGTGGCGCGGGTGGACTGCGCGGTGGCCGCGCCGATCTTCTCGATCAGTGCCGCGTCATGCGCCGCGCCCAGGCCGATGTTGTGCGGAAAGATGGTTGCGCCGAACACGTTGCTGTGGCCATGCACGGCGTCGGTGCCCCAGATGATCGGCACCGGGATTTTGGCGTCGGTCGACATCGACGCCGCGTAGTAGGCATCGGCCAACGTCAGCCAATCCTTCACGTCGGCATGCTTGTTCTTGCCCGGCCAGGAACCGCCGCCATTGAGCACCGAACCGATGTAGTACTTGCGGACTTCCTCCGGCGTGATCGACTTGATCTCCGCCTGGGTCATCTGGCCGACCTTCTGGGCCAGGGTCATCGACGCCAGGATTTCCTTGATGCGCGCTTCCAGCGCCGGATCCTGCGCCACGGCGCTGGTCAGGCGTGGCCAGTCGGTCAGCTTCGCCGGCTCGGCGGGTTTCTGATCGGCGGTGGCCGGCTCCTGCTTGGCGCAGGCCGCCAGTCCCATGGCCAGACAGATCCCGCTCAGGAGTGCGATATCGCGGATTCTCACGTCATTACCTCCGGATGTTTCAAAGAAGAAAACGGCGGATCGCTCCGCCGTATACCGCATCGGCAGCCGGCGGCGCCCATTCGGGACACCGCCGGACGGATTTGCGTCAGTTGAACTTGTAGCTCACGCCGAACATGAACTGGCGGCCGTACTCGTTGTACTCCAGCGGCTGGCTCACGCCGCCGCCGAATTCCGAATCCTGCACGGTGCGGTAGGGCGAGTTGGTCAGGTTGTTGACCTGGAACAGGAACGACATGCCCGCCATGTTGCTGCCTTCGGGGAATTCGTAGCTGAGCTGCAGGTCGGTCTGGCGGTCAGACAGGATGGTCGTGTAAGCCCGCGAGAAGAACAGATTGTAGATTTCTCCTCGGAACTCCGAGCGATAACGCTCGCTGACGCGTGCGGAGAATCCGTTCTTTTCATAGTACAGGGTCAGGTTGGCGACATCCCGCGACAAACCGGGCAGGCGATTGAGCGCCGCGACCGTCGAATCGGTGTTGCTCGGATTGATGTTGCTCTCCGTGTACGACGCGCTGAACTGCGCACCGAAGCCATCCAGCACCGGGGCGAACATGCCGAAGTCCAGCGCGGTACTCAATTCCGCGCCACGCAGATAACCACCCTTGTCGTTCACCGGCGTAGTGAAGGTACCGATGTTCGATATCGGAACGATGGACGGGTCCGGATTCGTATAGCCGGAGAAATCGTACTCGACCGTCTCTGGACGGATGTAGTTGTCCAGGCTCTTGTAGAACAGCGCCAAGGCCACATAGCTCGCCGGGCCGAAGTACTTCTCGAACGACAGGTCGGCCGCCTTCGCACGCCACGGTTCCAGGTAGGGATTTCCACCACTGCCGCTCCACAGACCGGCATTTTGTCCCGTGGCCGCCACGCTGGCATTGGACGCCGCGCGCATGTCGTCGATGCGGCCACGCGCCAAGGTCTTTGCCGCGCCGAAACGGACGAACCAACCGTCGCCGAAATCCGCCACCAGGTTCAGGCTTGGCAGCACGTCGTCGTAGTCGGTGCCCGCCGACACACCGCCCAGTCTGTCGAGACTAGCCACGTTCGAACCCGCGCGAAGACTGGTCGGTCTTGATGTACTGGACGCCGACGTTGCCGCGCAGGCGGACGCGCTCCGCCCAGATCGGTGTCGATATCCAGCTTGGCGTAGAAGGTCTTAACCTTCTCCTCCACCGTGAAGTTCTTTCTAGAAAGTCGTTCTGGTCCATCCGGAGACTGACGTCGTAGTAGCGGCTCAGCGCCTCGTTGACGTCATACGAAAGCACGTGCGGGATGCCCACGAAACCCAGGTTGGTCGGGGCGACCAGCACATCGCTGTCGACCGTGATCGGAGTACGACCGTTCTTCAGGTTGGCGTAGTACACCGTCGAGGTCTTTTCCTTCTCGCGACGACTGAAGTTGACACCAACGTCCAGCCCCGAGAACGGCCCGGACTGGAAGTCACGCCGGATCTCGAAACGCGCCGCCTTGATGGTGTCTTCCAGATGCGGTGCTTCGATGCGGCCATCGCGCCCCCAGCCAGAGGGATCACTCAGGACGACGGACGATGGATCCGCGTAGCTGCGCCCGAACGAGAAGCGTGCGAAGTCCGAGCTCAGCGGTGAGCTGTAGTTCAGCGTGTCCAGCACCGGACTGATGGTTCCATCGGGGCCCACGGTCTGCAGACCGGCATAGGTCTCGGCGATGCTCTGCTCGCGTTCGGTCGTGGAGTAACTGAGGTCCGCCATCGCCGTCCAGTTCTCGGCGAAGTGCCAGGTGTTCTTCCAGCCCGCCGAGAACATGTCGTCCTGGCGACGGTTGTAGTCGTTGCGGATGACCGGCTCGATGTTGCTCAGGGTGCCGCCGGTGACGATGTCCACGTTGCCGCGCCGGACCACCTGCGGATTGGCGAGGCTGACACCATTGCCGGTCCAGGGATCCTGGCTCCACATGATGCCGCGCATCGTCTCCTTCTGATCGAACTTGGAGTAGTACAGGTCCAGGATGCTGTGGAAGTTCTCGTTGGGCTTGAACTCGAACACACCCATCAGGCCATCGCGGATCTGATCACTGGAACGCGCCCAGGCTTCGGCGCCCATCAGCATTTCCGCGCCAGCGGGCTTGCCGGGAATGCCATCCGCCGGGAACCAGTCCGCCGATCCGCCCCACCACCAGGCCTTGTAGTGCTTTTCCTGGAACGGCGAGTCCAGATGCGCATAACCCAGCGCGATACCGATGGTGTTGTTGGCGAACTGATCGATGTAAGACGCGCTGAAGCGATTGCCCAGACTGTTGGCGACACCCGAGTTCAATCGCCCGAACGAGTTCTTCTCACCGCGCGCGTTGACCACGATCCGGCGCTGCCCGTATTCGAGCGGGCGGATGGTCTGCAGATCGACGGTGCCGGACAGGCCCTGGCCAATCAGCCTGGCATCGGGGGTCTTGTACACGGTCACGGCATTGATGAGCTCGGACGGATACTGATCGAACTCGACGCCTCGGTTGTCGCCTGTAGTGACCTGTTCACGGCCGTTGAGCAGCGTGGCCGCGAAGTCCGGGGCCAAGCCGCGGATGGCGATGACCTGCGCACGTCCGTTGACACGCTGCGCCGCCAGGCCCGGCAGGCGGGCAATCGACTCGGCAATGCTGACGTCGGGCAGCTTGCCGATATCCTCGGCGGAAATCGCTTCGACGATCGAACTGGACTCGTTCTTGGTATCGATCGAAGTCGCGATACTGCCGCGGATGCCGGTGACCTGCACCTTGTCGAGGGTACTGATGTCCGGATCCTGCTGGGATTCCGAAGTCTGGCCCTGCTGGGCATCCTGTGCGTGGGCCGCGAAGGTGGACACCAGCGCCAGTGCGCAGGCGGAGGCAAGCAGTTGCTTGCGCGGGGCGAAGCGAAGGCGGGAACCAACGGCTCCCGGGGTGTGTGCGTGGTACGTCATGCGGCCCTCTCCAGCCTGTATTGACAGCGCTGTCATACTGTCGCCCAATGTGACTTGTCAACATGGCATCGTGTGTCCGGGCGATAACCGCCGCCATTGTTGATGCACCGCATGCGGCGTGCGACGTGATCGCTGCAACGCAACATCGAAAGTGCGCGGGGATCTGGCGTTTTTTTCGCCACCGCGAACCGAGGAGAACTCCATTGAAGACGACCATCCGCCGGCGCAAGCCGCTCTCTGCTTCCGTCATGCTCGTGGCGATACTCGCCTCCGGGTTGGCAACCCACGCGCACGCGGCGCCGCAGGCGCAGGTCTGGGTCACCACCTCCGACCACCGGCAGGCGATGCAGGCACAGGCGCCGGTGGAGTTCGGCGACGACTCCGCACGTCGGCTCCACATCGAAGTGGATCCGGAGCAGCGCTATCAGCACATGGTCGGCTTCGGCGCCTCCATCACCGATTCCTCGGCCTGGCTGATCCAGCACCGGATGTCGCCGGAACAGCGCGATGCGCTGCTGCGCGAACTGTTCGGCCGGGAGAACGGTGGACTCGGCCTGAGCTTCACCCGCCTGACCATCGGCGCCTCCGATTTCTCGCGCCACCACTACAGCCTGGACGATCCGCCGGGCAACCAACCGGACCCGGAGCTCAAGCACTTCAGCATCGAGCCCAATCGCGGCGATGTGGTGCCGGTGACCCGCGCGGCGCTCGCCATCAATCCGAAATTGCAGGTGATGGCTTCACCCTGGAGTGCGCCGGCCTGGATGAAATCCAACAACCGCCTGATCCAGGGCACCCTGCGACCGGAATACTACGACGCCTTCGCCCGTTACCTGCTCAGGTTCGTCGACGCCTACGCGGCCGAGGGCATTCCGATCTTCGCGCTGACCGTGCAGAACGAACCGGATTTCGAACCCAAGGACTACCCCGGCATGCGCCTGAACGCGCCGGCGCGGGCGCGCTTCATCGGCGATCACCTGGGACCGCTGCTGGCGACCCGTAAGAACGCGCCGCAGATCTTCGATTGGGATCACAACTGGGACAAACCGCAGGAACCGCTGGGCGTGCTGAACGATCCGGCCGCCGGCAAGTATGTCAACGCCGTCGCCTGGCACTGCTATGGCGGTGAAGTGGAAGCGCAGACCCCGGTCCATGAAGCCTTTCCCGACAAGGACGCCTACCTGACCGAATGCTCCGGCGGCGACTGGGAGCCGATCATCAGCGGCGGCCTGACCCTGCAGGCGCGCGAACAGGTCATCGGCGCGACCCGCAACTGGGCGCGCGGCGTGCTGTTCTGGAACCTGGCGCTGGATCAGGACGGCGGTCCGCATGCCGGCGGCTGCGACACCTGCCGCGGTGTGGTTAACAATCGACTCGCGCACCGGCGAGGTCAGCCGCACCGACGAGTACTACGCCCTGGCCCATGCCAGCCGCTTCGTGCGGCCGGGTGCGCGCCGGATCGCCTCCGAGGGCGAGGGCGGCGACCTGGACCACGTGGCGTTCCGCAACGAGGACGATGGTTCGCTGGTGCTGGTGGTGACCAATTCGGCCCGCCGCGCCCGCCGCTTTTCAGTTGGGCAGGGCGGGCAGACCCTGCGCTACACCCTGCCGGCGCGCAGCCTGGCGACCTTCGTGTGGACGCCGGAGGCGCCGTGACGCAGCGCGCAAGGCCGCGGCCGCGCGCTCTGGCAGAATGACGCCCTGGAAGAGGTGAAGGAACCCCAGCGCCATGCGCATTCGGATCGAGGACGTGGCCGCCGCCGCCGGCGTTTCGATGAAGACGGTGTCGCGCGTGCTCAATCACGAGCCGAACGTGCGCGAGGAAACCCGTCGACGGGTCGAGGAAGTCGTCGCCCGCCTGCAATACCGCCCCAACCCGTCGGCGCGCAGCCTGGCCGGCCAGCGCTCCTACGTGGTCGCACTGGCCTACGACAATCCATCGCGCAACTACCTGATGGAAATCCAGAGCGGCGTGCTGGAAGCCTGCCGCGCCCAGCACTACACCCTGGTGCTGGCGCCGGTCACCTTCGGCCAACGCGGCTACACGGCGGACATCACTTCGCTAGTCGAGCATTTCGGCCTGGACGGCGTGCTGCTGATCCCGCCGCTGACCGATGACAAGGCCCTGCTGGCGCAACTGGAAGAGCACGAAATTCCCTTCGCCAGCATTTCCCCGCGCAGCCGTCGCGGCCGCATCGGCGTCACGGTGGATGAACACGCCGCGGTCTGCGACCTGGTCGCCGAGCTGGTCGCGCTGGGTCACCGCCGCATCGGCCACATCAAGGGCCACAAGGCGCACGGTGCCTGTGCCTGGCGTTTCACCGGCTATCGCGATGCGCTGGAACGCGCCGGCATCGCGTTCGATCCGGATCTGGTGGTGGAAGGCGCGTTCACCTTCGAATCCGGCGTGCATGGCGCCAACCAGTTGCTGGATCTGAAGGATCCGCCGACCGCGATCTTCGCCGCCAATGACGACACCGCGGCCGGGGTGATCCGGGTCGCGGGCCTGCGCGGCCTCAGCGTGCCGCGCGATCTTTCGGTCTGCGGCTTCGACGACACGCCGATCTCGCGCCACATCTTTCCCGCCTTGACCACGGTCCGCCAACCGACCCGCGACATGGGGCGGATGGCGACCCTGGAACTGCTCAACAACATCCGCGATCCCGATGCAGGCCGGATGGTGCCGATCCAGTACACCCTGGAACTGCGCGAATCCATCGCCCCGCCCCGCCGCAAGCGATGACGTGGAGCGGAGCTTGCTCCGCTGCTTCTCACGCCATCCCTCAGCCGAGCAAGCTCGGCTCTACGTAGAGCCAAGCAGGCCCGGCTCCACGGATTACCAGAAGAGGGTGTACAGAGCGAACAGGATGATGATCACGCCCACCGCGCCGATGTTGAACACGGCCGGGGTGCGGTATTCGACATCATCGGTGCGGATGAAATCCTTACCCTCGGCGCGCGCGGTGGCCAGCGACACCACCACCGCCAGCACCAGCGCGGCCAGAAACACGATGCCGACCCGGTCCATGAACGGCAGCAGGTAGACGCCGGTCTTCTGCGCCCAGAAGAAGGCCGCCGACAGCAGCACCGAACCCAGCGCGGCGGCCAGCGCGCCGGCCTCGTTGGTGCGCTTCCAGAACAGGCCGAGCACGAAGATCACCACGATGCCCGGAGTGAAGAAGCCGGTGAATTCCTGGATGAACTGGAAGCCCTGGTCGAAATTCGCCCAGCAACGGCTTGGCCGTCAGGATGCCGAGCAGCACGGCGACGGCGGCGGCGATACGGCCGACCTTCACCTGGCGCGCCTCGCTCGGCTTGCTCCTGGACTTGGCGTAGAAGTCGAGAGTGAAGATGGTCGCCACCGAATTGATCTTCGACGCCAGCGACGCGACGATCGCCGCCACCAGCGCGGCGAACACCAGGCCGAGGATGCCGGTGGGCAGCAACCGCATCATGGTCGGATAGGCCTGATCCGGCTTGTCCAGTCCCGGCGCCAGCACCACCGCGGCGATGCCCGGCAGCACCACGATCACCGGCATCAGCAGCTTGATGAAGGCGGCGAACAGCATGCCCTTCTGCGCCTCGCCGATGCTCTTGGCGGCCAGTGCGCGCTGGATGATGTACTGGTTGAAGCCCCAGTAGCTGAAGTGCATGACCCACATGCCGCCGAGCAGGACGCTGAGGCCCGGCAGGTCCTTGTAGAAGGGATTGTTCTTGCTGAGGATCATTTCGAAGTGTTCCGGATGCTGCGACCACAGCTTCTGGAAACCCGCAATCACGCCACCGCCATCGCCGATCTGGTTGAGCGTGAGGCCAGCCACCAGCAGGCCGCCCAACACCAGCAGCGAGACCTGCACGATGTCGGTGAGCGCCACCGCCTTCAGGCCGCCATACAACTGGTACACCAGTGCGAACACGCCCAGCAGGGTCAGCGCGAGCATCTGATCCATGCCGGTCACCTGGCTCACCGCGATCGAACCCAGCCACATGATCGAGGTCAGGTTGACGAACACGTACAGCAGCAGCCAGAACACCGCCATCAGCGTGCGGATCCGGGTGCCGTAACGCTGCTCCAGGAACTGCGGCATGGTGTAGATGCCGTTGCGCAGGAACACCGGCAGGAAGAATTTGCCGACGACCAGCAGGGCCAACGCCGCCGTCCACTCGTAGGAAGCAATTGCCAGGCCGATTGCATAGCCTGATCCGGACATGCCGATGATCTGCTCGGCCGAGATGTTGGCCGCGATCAGCGAGGCGCCGATCGCCCACCACGGCAGCGACTTGCTGGCGAGGAAGTAGTCCTTCGCATCCTTCTGGTGACCGCCCTTTTCGCGCGTACACCCACTGGGCCAGGATGAAGATACCCACCCAGATAGGCCAGAACGATACCGATATCGAGTGCGGACAGTTCCACTACGGGCTCCCGTGGTAATGGATGGCGCATCGTCGCGCATCGGGATCCGTGGAAACACCGGCGGCGTCGCATGATGCGCGGCCCGTCGCGGTTTCGTGGATCCCGCGGCGGACGACAGGCGGAATCGCGGCATCACTCACCGGAAACAAAACCCGTCGGCCAGTGATGACAGCGCTGTCAGCTTACGCAGCGGGATCGGGTTTGCATCGTGCAATGCACCAATCCGCTGATTGGTATTTCTTTGGTGGTGGAGGAGGCCGATTTGGATCGGTACAAACCCGCCCGCAATGAAGCCGGCGCCGGCCGGACCGTGGCTGGATGCGCGAGGGACGCGGAAGACGCACTCGCCTGCCTGTTCGCCTACCCGTGGGCCTTGGCGCAGGCGATCACATGGTTGTAGTCGCTGGACATGCAGCGATAGAACTCGCGGCGCGCGCCGCTCGCGCCTTCGCAGTCGGCGAGGGTCAATGCTTCCAGCTGCGTCCTCAACGGCGCGGCCATGCGATCGAAATCCGCGCGGCCCAGGTAACCGCCGTCGAGATTGCGCTGGCCCACTTCCAGCATGGTCTCCACGCCCGAGCGCGCGTTGTCCACCGCCCTGGCGCAGTACATTCATGCTCGGTGTCCCGCACTTGCAGGAGATGCCGGGTGATCGCTTCGACGTCCTCCCGCGCCTGCGGCGGCAACTCGCGCGTCGCCGTGGTTTGCCCGGGCGAATCCGGCATCGCGATGGCGGCGGCGCACGCCGACAGCAGCCATGCGCCAGCCGTCAGCGTCGACGCGCGGCGTTCCCGTCCCTGCCATGGCATCCGTTCCTCGATCGATGGGACGCGAGTATAGCGACGTCAGCGCGGACGCAGCCGCTCGTCGTCCAGGCGCAGATTCTTGCGCAGCGATTCGCGCAGGGCCGCATCCGGCGGCAGCGGCGTGCGTCCTCCCAGATGCCGGTGCAGCATGGTCTCGACGAGATGGAGATAGGCTTCACGGGTGACCGGATTGACCAGTTGGTGGCGTCCCTCGGCGTCGACGAACAGGGTGACGTCCTTGCCCAGCGATTGCAGCTGCGCGGCGTAGTGCAGCACGCTGCGGATCGGCACGCGCTCGTCGTCCGCGCCGGCCAGCAGCAGCACCGGCCGGCGCAGCGAGGCGGCGTTGGCGATCGGCGACTGCGCGTGCAGGCGTTCCATCACGGCCGCATCGGCCGGATCCAGCGACAGCATCCGCATGGTCGCGGACATCGGCACGCCGCGGGTCATCTGATCGCGCCCGCGCGCGTACCAGCGCAGCACCCAGCCGAAGTCCGCCGGTGGCACCGCGGCGATGCCGACCTTGAACAGATCCGGCTGGAAGGTCACGCCTTGCAGGGCGGAATAACCGCCGAACGAGGCACCGAGGATGCCGACGCGCTGGCCATCGCCGATGCCCTGCGCGAGCAGGTGGCGCACGCCTTCGACGATGTCCTGCTGGACCCGGCCATTGCCGAAGTCGCCGTTGCCGGCGAACAGATAGCGGCGACCGTGTCCGGTGGAACCGCGGAAGTTCGGCTCGAACACGACGTAGCCGCGATTGGCGAGCATCTGCGATTGTCCGCTGAACTCCGGGCGGAACAGGTTGAACGGGCCGCCATGGACGTTGGCCACCAGCGGCGCGCGCGCCGGATCCACGCCGGGCGGCACCAGCACGAAGCCATGTACGCGCATGCCATCGGATGCGCGCCAGCTGAAGGCGATCTTGCGCGCCATCGCCGACTCGGGAAGCCGGCGGACCGGTGTGCGGTCGTGGCGGAAACCCAGATCCCCCAGCACCTCGCGCAGCTCGCCGGTGCGCGGATCGAACAGATGCAGGCGTTCGCCCTTCAACGAGGCGGCGCGCTCGTGCACCAGCCAGCGCGCGCCCGGACCGTGTCCCGCCTCGATGCGCAGATCCCGTTGCGGCAACCGCTGCTGGAGCAGTGCCAGCGCTCGCGTTGCTTCCGCCTTCAATCCGTAGTTCATCGCGACGGTGCTGCGGTAGGACGCGAACAGCGGCTCGCGGGTCACCGGTTCCAGGGTCACCTGCGCCAGATCGGCTTCATCGCGCGGATCGGTGTGCAGGGTGGTCAGGGTGCCCTGCGAATCCAGCCGTGCCAGCCGGCCAAGATCGCCGCCGGCATCGGTATTGAGCAACAGGCTGCGTCCCTGATCGGTGGTGCCCAGCATCGAACAGCGTTGCAGGCGCTCGCAGCGCAGTACCGGTCGCGTCCTTCCCTGCTCGACGCGCAGGACGACGTGCGCTTCGCCTTCCACACGGGTCAGCCAGGCCAGCCGTCCCAGCGGATCCACTTCGAAATCGATGATTTCCCGCGCGTCCTCATGCACACGCGTCTGCTTGCCCTGCACGTCCACGCGCTGGATCCGCCAGCGCCTGGGCTGGCGCGTGATCGCGGGCGGGCTTTCCAGCACGAACGCGGCGGCGGGCGACGAAGGATCCACGGCGACGAAACGGCGCTCGAAGCTCCCGCCCAGGCGATCGATCGCCCCGGATCCGGACTGTCCCGCCGCGGCCAGCGCGAATAGCTGGCGCGAGGACGCCAGGAACAGCCAGCGGCTGTCGCGCGACCACGACAGTTCGTCGGCGTCGGTGTGCGCGAGCACCCGCTTCGGCGTGCCGCCCGCGGTCGGCAGCAGCCACACCCCGCGGTTGGCGCCCTCGTCCTTCAGGAAGGCGACCTGCTTTCCATCCGGCGACAGCCAGGCACCGATCAGGATCGGGCGGGCGATGAAGTCGATCCGCGCGAACGTCGGCGCGACGGGTCGCGCCCGTTCGGCGGCGACCGCGGCGCGCAGCGCGGCGTCCTCGTCGGCATGGGCCGGCGCGCACAGTGTCGCGAGGACCATCAGCCAGGCGAACCGGCGACGACGGCGGGACCGCGATCCGGACGCGCGCGCGGCCGGCGCCGCCAGCGGCAGCGATGACAAGCTCATCAGCAATCTCCTGTATCCGGCCGCCGCAACGGCCGGGTGGAACGGATGCGGGTCAGGCCAGCGCGGGCTGCGCGGACGTCTGTGGTTCCAACACTTCGCGGCGCGGATGGATCAGCCACAGGCTCAGCAGCGCGGGCAGGCTGAGCACGCCGCAGGCGACGATCCAGGCGATCCGCGCGGGCGTGGACAGATCGGTTTTCCGCGTCCACGCCACCGCGCCCAGCAGCACACAGCATGAGCACGCCGGCGAGAATCACTACCTGGCGGGGTACCGGCGGCCGTGCGGTGTCGTCGGTGATCTGGTAACCGGCGAACAGCCGGCGGGCGGCGCGCTGC
>OFCY01000011.1_pt1 | contig 50239 bp, 43 predicted proteins | sample 1520981 | NCBI WGS metagenome assembly OFCY01 (sample SAMEA2532533, study PRJEB24079) | metagenome
CCGGCAACGCGCTGGAAGGGGAGGCCGACGCCATCGCCGGCCAGCGGCTGGACGCGGCCATGCTCGGCGGGCGCAAGGGCGAGCCGGTGGCGATCGCGGCGCTGGAGGGTGGGGAGCAGCGGGATCTGCTGGAGGCCCTCTATCGCCAGCAACTGGGGCGCAAGCCGGACATCCCGGAGGCGGCGGAAGAAGCCGGGCGGGAGGCTGGCCAGGAAGAACCGGACCGCAAGGCGCGCAAGGCCGCGCGCCAGTCGGCCGAGGTGGCGTGGCTGCGCCAGGCGCTGCTGCCCCGGTACCGGCCAGGCAGCGACGAACTGGCCGCGCTGGGACGCGCCCGCGCCAACGCCGTCCAGGACGCGCTGCTGGCCGGCGGCGAAGTCGATCCCACCCGGGTCTTCATCGATGCCGCCAAGGGACCGGCGGCGCACGAGGGCGGCGCTCGGCTGGAACTGGGCCTGGAGTAGCCGGGGCGGGCGGTCCCGCGTCGGGCCGGCGCCCGTTATACTCATCGGTCAATGCCGCAAGAGCAGTATTGGATTGCCATATAAATCAATTATTTGGTGATTCAACCTCATCCAGTCCAACAATTTGGCAGCGCACCGGCCGACCGGTCGCGATGCCCGGAAAACCATCGCCGCATGCGCCTTTCGACCATCAAGCTGTCCGGTTTCAAGTCCTTCGTCGATCCGACCACGTTGCACCTGCCCACCAACATGACCGGCGTGGTCGGTCCCAACGGTTGCGGCAAATCCAACATCATCGATGCGGTCCGCTGGGTGATGGGCGAGAGTTCGGCCAGCCGCCTGCGCGGCGACTCGCTGACCGACGTGATCTTTTCCGGCAGCTCGGCGCGCAAGCCGGTCTCGCAGGCGACCGTCGAACTGATCTTCGACAACAGCGACCATGCCATCGCCGGCGAATTCGCCGCGTTCAACGAGATCTCGGTCAAGCGCCAGGTCAGCCGCGACGGCCAGAGCAACTACTACCTCAACGGCACCAAGTGCCGCCGCCGCGACATCACCGATCTGTTCCTGGGCACCGGCCTGGGGCCGCGCAGCTACTCGATCATCGAGCAGGGCATGATCAGCCAGATCATCGAGGCCCGGCCCGAGGACCTGCGCATCTACCTGGAGGAAGCCGCCGGCATCTCCAAGTACAAGGAACGCCGCAAGGAAACCGAGACCCGCATCCGCCATACCCGCGAAAACCTGGATCGCCTGAACGATCTGCGCGAGGAAATCGGCAAGCAGCTGGAACACCTCAAGCGCCAGGCCAAGCAGGCCGAGCAATACCAGGCCCTGCAGGAAGAGCGGCGCATCAAGGACGCCGAATGGAAGGCGCTGGAGTTCCGCGGACTGGACGTGCAGTTGCAGGGCCTGCGCGAAAAGCTGTCGCAGGAAGAGACCCGCCTGCAGCAGCTGATCGCCGAGCAGCGCGAGGCCGAGCGCAACATCGAAACCGATCGCCTGCGCCGCGAGGAAGCCGCCGAGGGCCTCAACAAGGCCCAGGGCGAGGTTTACCAGATCGGCAGCACGCTGGCCCGGCTGGAACAGCAGATGCAGCACCAGCGGGATCTGGCCGAACGCCTGAAGAAGGCGCGCGACGAGGCCCATAACGCATTGCAGGAACTGGGCCAGCACATCAGCGGCGACGAGACCAAGCTCAATGTCCTGCGCGAGAGCGTGGACGAGGCCGAACCCGGCTGGCGCAGTTGCAGGAAGAAGACCTGTTCAAGCAGGACGCCCTGCGCGACGCCGAGACGCGGCTGTCGGACTGGCAGCAGCGCTGGGAAACCCATTCGCGCGAATCGGCCGAGGCCGCCCGCGCCGGCGAGGTCGAGCGTACCCGCGTGGACTACCTGGATCGGCAGGCGCTGGAAACCGAACGTCGGCGCGAGAACCTGGCCGCCGAGCGCGCCGGGCTGGATCTGGACGCGTTGGCCGAAGCCTTCGAGCAATTGCAGATCCAGCACGACACCCAGAAGGAATCGCTGGAATCGCTGACCGAGCAGGTCGAATCGCGCAAACAGTCGGCGGCCGGCGTGCAGGAACAGCAGCGTGCCAGCCAGACCGAGCTGTCGGAAGTGCGCAAGCGCGCGCAGGAAGCCCGCGGCCGGTTGTCCTCGCTGGAGACCTTGCAGCACGCCGCGCTGGGCCAGGAGCAGGGCGCGGCGATGAGCTGGCTCAAGGCGCGCGGGCTGGATTCGGCGGCACGCGTGGGCGAACGCCTGACCGTCGAGCCGGGTTGGGAAAACGCCGTCGAAGGCGCGCTCGGACAACTCATCGAAGGCGTGCTGGTGGATGCGCCGGAATCGCTGGTCGATGCCCTGGGCGAACTGGGCGAAGGCCGCATCGCGTTGGTGTCCGACGAGCAGGCCGATTTCAATGCCGCGCCGACCTCGCTGGCGGCGCGGGTGCAGGGACCGGCGGCGGTGCGCCGCCTGCTGGCCCGCCTGCATGTGGCCGAGGATCTGGCCGAGGCACGCCGCCTGCAATCGCAACTGGGCGACGGCGATTCGGTGATCACCCGCAGCGGCGAGCGACTGGGCGCCGGCTGGGTGCGGGTGCTGCGCTCCGGCGCGGCCAAGCAGGGCGCCTTGCTGCGCGAGCGCGAGATCCAGTCGCTGCGCGCGGAGATCGAAACGCTGCAGACCCGCGAGGCCGAACTCGAAGAACGCCTGGCCAACCTGCGCGATCAGTTGCTGGCCGCCGAGCAGCAGCGCGAGGACGCGCAGCGCGCGCTGTACCTGGCGCATCGTGGCGTGTCCGAACTGGCCGGCCAGTTGCAGAGCCAGCAGGGGCGGGTGGAATCCACCCGTCACCGCATCGACAAGATCGACCAGGAAATCGCCCAACTGGTGGAAACCCTGGACGGCAGCCGTGAGCAGGCCCGCGAGGCGCGCCTGCGGCTGGAGGAAGCGGTCACCGCGATGGGCGATCTGGAATCGGCGCGCCAGGGCCTGGAATCCGAACGCCGGCAACTGGTCGAAGCGCGCGATCTGGCCCGCGAAGCGGCGCGCGCATCGCGCGACGCCACCCATGCGCTGGCATTGACGCTGGAATCGCAGCGCACCCAGATCATCTCGCTGAGCCAGGCGCTGGATCGGATGGGCGGCCAGCGCGGCCAGCTCGATTCGCGGCTGGAGGAACTGACACTGCAACTGAGCGAGGGCGACTCGCCGGTGCAGGAACTGGACGCCCAGCGCCAGGCGGCGCTGGAAGAGCGTGTCAACGCCGATCGCCGGCTGGCCGAGGCGCGCTCGGTGCTGGAAGGCATCGACAACGAACTGCGCCAGTACGAGCAGACCCGCCACCAGCGCGACGAGGCGGCACTGGCCCAGCGCGAGCGGATTTCCCAGCGCAAGCTGGATCAGCAGGCGCTGGCGCTGAAATCCGAGCAGCTGTCACAGGGGATTGTCGCCGCCGGCTTCGTCGTCGAGGACGTCATCAACACCCTGCCGGAAGTGGCCGACGCGCGTGAATGGGAGCAGGCCGTCACCCAGATCGACTCGCGCATGCGCCGGCTGGAACCGGTCAACCTGGCCGCGATCCACGAGTACGGCGAGGCGTCGCAGCGCGCCGAGTACCTGGAAGCGCAGCACGTCGACCTGACCACCGCGCTGGAAACGCTGGAGGAGGCCATCCGCAAGATCGACCGCGAGACCCGCGGCCGCTTCAAGGACACCTTCGACCGGGTCAATGCCGGCGTGCAGGCGCTGTATCCGCGCCTGTTCGGCGGCGGCCACGCCTACCTGGAACTGACCGGCGAGGATCTGCTGGACACCGGCGTGGCGATCATGGCGCGTCCGCCCGGCAAGCGCGTGTCCAACATCTCGCTGCTGTCCGGTGGCGAGAAGGCGATGACCGCGGTGGCGCTGGTGTTCGCGATCTTCCAGCTCAATCCGGCGCCATTCTGCCTGCTGGACGAAGTGGACGCGCCGCTGGACGAGGCCAACGTCGGCCGCTTCACCAACATGGTGAAGGAGATGAGCGAGAAGGTGCAGTTCCTGTTCGTCAGCCACAACAAGGCGACCATGGAAGCCGCGCATCAGCTCAGTGGCGTTACCATGCGCGAGCCCGGTGTGAGCCGACTGGTGTCGGTGGACCTGGAAGAAGCCGCGCGCCTGGCCGGCGCGGCCTGAACCCCCTGATCAAACCCTGGCGGAGAATCCGACGTGTCCGACATGGCAATGCTTCGAATCGGCATCCTGATCGCCGGCGCAATCCTGATTGCGGCGATCATCTTCTTCGGCCGCCCCAAGAAGCCCAGCCAGGGCCGGCGGCTGGAACCGACGGAACGCGACAACGCCCGCGTCGAACCCAGCCTGGCCACCGACGAGACGGCCTACGAGACCGATCGCGATTACTCCGGCGACGATGTCAGCCAGCCCGAGCTCGGCCTGGCCGGCGGCACCCCGACCGCCGCCGACAGCCATCTGGGCAAGCGCGCCAACCAGGACTTCGACAAGATCGTCTCGCTGTACGTGGCGGCCCGCGCCGGCCAGGTGCTGCGCGGCGAGGACATCGTGGTGGCGGCGGAAAAGACCGGCCTGATCTTCGGCCACATGAACGTGTTCCATCGCCTGATCGAAGGCCATCCCGAGCGCGGTCCGATTTTCAGCATGGCCAACATCATGCAGCCGGGCAGCTTACAACAATGGCCAACATCCGCGAGATGGAAACCCCGGCCATCGCCTTCTTCCTGACCCTGCCGGCGCCGGTGAGCGCGCTGGAAGCCTGGGAGAAGCTGCTGCCCAACGTCGAGCGCCTGGCCGAACTGCTCAACGGCGTGGTCCTGGACGACAGCCGCAACACCCTGGGCCGCCAGCGCATCCAGCACATCCGCGAAGAGCTGCGCGCCTATGACCGCCAGCACGAGGCGCCGCCGCTGACCAAGCCGCCGCGCTGGTAAGCCCCCCCCGGCCATCGCGGCCCGGCGACAGCGCCACCCCGGCCCGGTCCGGCATTCGTCCGTCGGGCCGCTCCCGTCTCGGCGCTCCGGCGCGTAGACGGCTCGGCCCGAACCCCCAGCAGAACACACCGGACAAGAACACACCGGCTTTGCGGCCGGCCGTCTTAGAATCCCGCCATGACCGCACCCACCCCCGCCGATCGCGCCATCGAGCTGCGTCGCCTGCTCGACGATGCCAATTACCGCTACCACGTCCTCACAACCCAATATCCCGGACGCCGAGTACGACCGGCTGTTGCGCGAGCTGGACGAACTGGAAGCGGCAAACCCGGATCTGATCACCCCGGACTCGCCGACCCAGCGGGTCGGCAACGCGCCTTCGGCCAGGTTCGCCGAAGTCCGCCACGCGATTCCGATGCTGTCGCTGGGCAACGCCTTCAGCGACGAGGAAGTGCGGGACTTCGTCCGCCGCATTGCGAAAAGCTGAAGCGGCCGCACCTGTTCTTTTCGGTCGAACCCAAGCTGGACGGGCTGGCGATCAGCCTGCGCTACGAGGACGGCGCATTCGTGCAGGGCGCCACCCGCGGCGACGGCGCCACCGGCGAGGACGTCACCGCCAACCTGCGCACCATCAAGGCCATTCCGATGCGCCTGCGCGGCAAGGGCTGGCCGAAGGTGCTGGAAGTGCGCGGCGAGGTGTACATGCCGCTGGCCGCTTTCCACGCCTACAACGAGCGCGCGCTGAAGGAGGGCGGCAAGGTGCTGGCCAATCCGCGCAACGGCGCGGCCGGTTCGCTGCGACAGCTGGATCCGCGCATGACCGCACAGCGTCCGCTGGCGTTCTACGCCTATGCGGTCGGGCTGGTCGAGGGCGGCGAATTGCCGGCAAGCCATTCGCAGACCCTGGCGCGCCTGCGTGAATGGGGCTTCCCGGTCAGCGCGGAGAACCGCGTGGTCGATGGCGTGGAGGGCCTGCTCGATTACTACCGGAGCGTCGGCGACAAGCGCGACGCGCTGCCGTTCGATATCGACGGCGTGGTCTACAAACTCGACGACTACGAAGGCCAGCGCGAGATGGGCTTCGTCTCGCGCGCGCCGCGTTGGGCGATCGCGCACAAGTTCCCGGCGCAGGAACAGATGACCGTGCTGGAATCGATCGAGGTCAACGTCGGCCGCACCGGCGCGGTCACGCCGTGGGCGCTGATGCAGCCGGTGCAGGTCGGCGGCGTCACGGTAACCCGCGCGACCCTGCACAACGCCGATCAGATCGCCCGCCTGGACGTGCGCAACGGCGATACCGTGATCATCCGCCGCGCCGGCGACGTGATTCCGGAAGTGGTGCGGGTGGTGCTGGAGCGCCGCCCGCCCGGTACCCAACCGTGGTCGATGCCCACCCGTTGTCCGGTGTGCGGCTCGGAAGTGGTGCGCGAGGAAGGCGAGGCGGTCTGGCGCTGTTCCGGCGAATTGACCTGCGCCGCGCAGCGCAAGGAGGCCATCGGCCACTTCGCCTCGCGCCGCGCGATGGACATCGAGGGACTGGGCGAGCGTTACGTCGAAGTGTTGAGCGATCTGGGCTACGTCACCTCGGTGGCCGACCTGTACCGGCTGACGGTGGATGATCTGCTGGAAATGAAGCGCCGCGCCGACGAGCGCGACGGCACCACGCCGGAAACGGTGAAGGCGGGCAAGGTCGCCACCAAGTGGGCGGACAACCTGATCGAGGCGATTGACCACAGCCGCACCACCACGCTGGAGCGCTTCCTGTTCGCGCTGGGCATCCAGCATGTCGGCGAGAGCACTGCCAAGGCGCTGGCGCTGTGGTTCGGCGATCTGGAACTGATCCGGCGCATGCCGTGGCCGCTGTTCAAGCGCGTGCCCGACATCGGCGGCGAAGTCGCGCGCTCGCTGGGCCATTTCTTCGACCAGCCCGGCAACCAGCAGGTGATCGACGATCTGCTGTCGCGCGGCGTCACCATCACCGATGCGCACCCGCCGCACCCGAAACTGCGCGACGACCTCGGCCTGGCCGCGTTGCTGGTGGATCTGGAAATCCCCAAGGTCACCCGCGTGCGCGCCGATCAACTGGCCGCCGCGTTCCCGCGCGTGCAAGCGCTGGTGGACGCGCCCGCGCACCAGTTCGTCAGCGCCGGCCTGCCGACCGAATCGGCCAACGCGCTGGCGGCCTGGCTGGAAGCGCCCGAACACGCCAGGCTGCTGGCGCACGGTGGCCAGGTGGTGGAACACCTGCTGTCGATCACGCCCGAAGGCGACACCGGCCCGGCCGGCCCGCTGGAAGGCAGGACCGTCGTGCTGACCGGCGGCCTGGCGGCGATGAGCCGCGACGAGGCCGGCGCGAAACTCGAGGCGCTGGGCGCGAAGGTCGCCGGCAGCGTGTCGAAGAAAACCAGCCTGGTGGTGGCCGGCGAGGCCGCCGGTTCCAAGCTGGCGAAGGCGCAGGAGCTGGGCATCGAAATCTGGGACGAGGCGCAACTGCTGGCTTTCCTGGCGAAGCACGCATGAGCTGGCAGCCCTCGGCGCGGTTCGAGGCCATCCGCCTGCGCGCCCGCTTGAACGCCACGCTGCGGGCGTTCTTCGCCGCGCGCGACGTGATGGAAATAGAGACGCCGGTGATGTCGCAGGCCGGCAACACCGATCCCAACATCGCTTCGTTCTCGCTGGAATTCGGCGGGCATGTCGATGCCGGCCCGCGCCGTCGTTGGCTGCGCACCTCGCCCGAATTTCCGCTCAAGCGACTGCTGGCGGCGGGGCTGGGCGACTGCTACGAACTGGGACGCGTGTTCCGCGACGGGGAAGCCGGCGGCCGCCACAACCCCGAGTTCACCATGCTGGAGTGGTACCGGGTGGGTTGGGATCACCAGCAGCTGATCGACGAATGCGCCGGACTGTTGCGCGAATGCCTGGCGCTGGTGGGCCGCGACCTGCGACTGCGCCGGGTGGCCTACCGGGATCTCTATCGCGAGTCGCTCGGCATCGACCCGATGCTCGACGACATCGAGGTCCTGCGCAATGCGCTGGCGCACGTGCGCATCGATCCCGAAGGGCTGGGCCGCGACGACTGGCTGGATCTGCTGATGACCCATCGCCTGCAGCCGGCGTTTCCCGCCGATCAACTGCTGGCGCTGTACGACTATCCGGCCTCGCAGTGCGCGCTGGCGCGGGTGCGCGCGGACGCGGTGCCGGTGGCCGAGCGCTTCGAGATCTACCTGGGGCCGCTGGAAGTGGCCAACGGCTATCACGAACTGGCCGACGGCACCGAACAGTCACGGCGCTTCCATTGCGACGTCGCCGTGCGTGAGGCCCGGGGACAGGATGCACCGGCCATCGACGCGCGCCTGCTGGCGGCCTTGGACGCCGGTTTCCCGGACTGCGCGGGCGTGGCCCTGGGAGTGGACCGCCTGCTGATGGCGATGCTCGATACGCCGCGCATCGCCGACGTGCTCTGCTTCGATTTCGCGCGAGCCTGAGCGGCGGCAAAACGTATTGGGAACGCCCAAGGAAAGGAAACGGTTTCTTGGGTTCATGTTCATGATGCCGCGGTAGATTCTCCAGCAACACCACCCACACGGAAGGTCACGCCATGAAGCACGCCACGATCCGCGTCATGCACCGGTTGTTGCCGCTGTTGTCGCTGCTGTCCCTGGGCTCCGTGGCCGCGACGGCGTCCGCCCAGGACCGCGGCTACGGCTATCCGGGAGACGGCTACGGACAAGTCGTCCGCTGCGAATCCCAGGACGCCAAGTACCGCCATTGCCAGGCCGACACCCGCGGTGGCGTCGAACTGATCCGCGGCCTGTCCAAGACCTACTGCACCGAAGGCCGCAACTGGGGCTGGGACCGCAGTGGCATCTGGGTCACCGGCGGCTGCCGCGCCGAATTCCGCACCCGCGGTGGCGGCGGCTGGGGAGGAGGAGGATGGAATGGCGGCGGCTGGAACGGGAATGGCGGTGGCCAGATTGTCCGCTGTGATTCCAACGACGATCGCCATCGCACCTGCGCGATTCCGCGCGGCGGCTACGTGCGCCTGCACCGGCAGATTTCCAAGACCCGTTGCGTCGAGGGTTACAACTGGGGCCGCGAACGCGACCAGATCTGGGTGTCGGGTGGTTGCCGCGCCGAGTTCGCGGTCGGTGGCCGTGGCGGCGGTGGCTGGAACGGCGGAAATGGCGGCAACTGGGGCGGCAACAACGATATCGTGCGCTGCGATTCCAACGACAACCGCACCCGTCATTGCGACGCCCGTGTCCGGCGCGGCGCCCGGGTGGAGCGGCAGATCTCCAAATCACCCTGCATCGAGGACGCAGCTGGGGCTGGGACCGCGACGGCATCTGGGTGAGCGGCGGCTGCCGCGCCGAGTTCCGGGTCTGGTAACGGCCGCGGACATCCACCCGCACGGAGCAGGCCCCGCCACGCGCGGGGCTTTTTTCTGGCCGCTACAATGGCGCGATGAACGACGCCTTCGACTACGCCCGCTACGACCGCATCCGTCCGATCCGCTGGACCGGCGACGCCCTGGAACTGCTGGACCAGCGCAAGCTGCCGTTCGTGGTCGAATACCTGACCTGCGCGACCAGCGACGAGGTCGCCGCGGCCATCCATGCGCTGGCCGTGCGCGGCGCGCCGGCGATCGGCATTTCCGCCGCCTGGGGCGTGGTGCTGGCCGCCCGCGCGGTCGAGGCCGCCGACGGCGCGCAGGCCACCGCCGCGCTGGAGCCGGCGCTGCAACGCCTCAACGCGGCGCGCCCGACCGCGGTCAATCTGGCCTGGGCGCTGGCGCGCATGCGCGCGGCGCTGCATGGAACGGGCGCGGACTGGCGCGCGGTGCTGGAACGCGAGGCGCAGGCCATCGCCGACGAGGACCTGGCCGCCAACCGCCACATGGGCGAACTCGGCGCCGCCCTGATCCCGGCGGGCAGCGGCGTGTTGACCCACTGCAATACCGGCTCGCTGGCCACCGCCGGGTTCGGCACCGCGCTCGGCGTGATCCGCGCGGGCGTGGCGCAGGGCCGGATTGGCCGCGTGTTCGCCGGCGAGACCCGGCCCTGGCAGCAGGGCGCCCGGCTGACCGCGTGGGAACTGCAGCAGGACGGCATCCCGGCCACCCTCATCGCCGACTCGGCCGCTTCGCACCTGTGAAGACCGGCGCGGTGCAGTGGGTCGTGGTGGGCGCGGATCGGATCTGCGCCAACGGCGACACCGCCAACAAGATCGGCACCTACCAGCTCGCCATCGCCGCCCGCCACCACGGCGCGCGCTTCATGGTGGTGGCGCCGTCGTCCACGGTCGACATGGCCACGCCGGACGGCGAGGCCATCGAGATTGAGGAACGCGATCCGGGCGAATTGCTGGGCATCGGCGGTGTCCGCACGGTGGCCGAGGGCATCGCCGCCTGGAACCCGGTGTTCGACGTGACCCCCGCCAGCCTGATCGACGCCATCGTGACCGAGAAGGGCGTGGTGGAGCAGCCGACGCTGGCGAAGATGCGGGCCGCCTTCGGCTGATCCACGGGCCGGACAGCCTTTGCCGCTGTCCGGAGAGCGCTGGACCCGGGGGCGCGGATCCGCGGCTTCGGCGGCGTCCGGCACCATACCCTCCGCGAGCCGTCGGATGGCCGGCTAACTGCTTGTTTCGGGGCTGAAAAACGGGCGGAAAAGTCCTGCCTGTGATACACTCCGCAGGTTGTAAAAACCTGCCTGAAACCCCGCCCGCGCTAGCGTTGCCGGCTCCGTCCCGGCAGGCCGGTTTCGGCTCGAAAAACCTGAGACTACGGAACCCGAATGGCTGATCTCGCCAAGGAAATCATCCCCGTCAACCTCGAAGACGAGATGCGCAAGAGCTACCTCGATTACGCCATGAGCGTGATCGTGGGGCGCGCCCTCCCGGACGTCCGGGACGGCCTGAAGCCGGTGCATCGACGGGTGTTGTACGCGATGAACGAACTGGGCGCGCACAGCAACAAGCCTTACTACAAGTCGGCGCGTATCGTCGGTGACGTGATCGGTAAGTACCACCCGCACGGCGATCAGTCGGTCTACGACACGCTGGTGCGCATGGCCCAGCCGTTCTCGCTGCGCTACCTGCTGGTGGACGGGCAGGGCAACTTCGGTTCGGTCGACGGCGACAGCGCCGCGGCGATGCGTTACACCGAAGCGCGCATGTCGCGCCTGACCCACGAGCTGATGGCGGACATCGACAAGGAAACCGTCGATTTCCAGCCCAACTACGACGAGAAGGAACTGGAGCCGACGGTCATGCCGACCCGGTTCCCGAACCTGCTGGTCAACGGCTCGGCCGGCATCGCGGTCGGCATGGCCACCAACATCCCGCCGCACAACCTGTCGGAAGTGATCGACGGGCTGATCGCGCTGATCAACGATCCCGAGATCGACGTCGACGGGCTGATGCAGTACATCCCCGGTCCGGATTTCCCGACCGCGGGCCTGATCAACGGCACCGCCGGCATCATCGCCGGCTACCGCACCGGCCGCGGCCGCGTGCGCATGCGCGCCAAGGCCGACATCGAGGTCGATGACCGCACCGGCCGCGAAGCCATCATCGTCACCGAGATTCCCTACCAGGTGAACAAGGCGCGGCTGATCGAGAAGATCGCCGAGCTGGTCAAGGAAAAGCGGCTGGAAGGCATCAGCGAGCTGCGCGACGAGTCCGACAAGGACGGCATGCGCATCTACATCGAGGTCAAGCGCGGCGAATCGGCCGAGGTCGTGCTGAACAACCTCTACTCGCAGACCCCGATGGAGTCGGTGTTCGGCATCAACATGGTGGCGCTGGTGGATGGCCGTCCGCAGCTGCTCAACCTGAAGCAGATGCTGGAAGCGTTCGTGCGCCACCGCCGCGAGGTGGTCACCCGCCGGACCATCTTCGAATTGCGCAAGGCCCGTGCCCGCGCCCACATCCTGGAAGGCCTGACGGTCGCGCTCGCCAACATCGACGAGATGATCGAGCTGATCAAGACCTCGGCCAATCCGCAGGAAGCCAAGGAGCGGATGCTGGCCAAGACCTGGACGCCGGGCCTGGTCGGCGCGCTGCTGTCGGCGGCCGGCGCCGAATCCTCGCGCCCGGATGATCTGCCCAAGGGCGTGGGTCTGGTCGATGGCACCTACCAGCTCACCGACGTGCAGGCCAGCCAGATCCTGGAGATGCGCCTGCATCGCCTGACCGGCCTGGAACAGGAAAAGCTGACCGAGGAATACAAGGAACTGCTGGAGGTCATCGCCGGCCTGATCCGCATCCTGGAAAACCCCGACGTGCTGCTGCAGGTCATCCGCGACGAACTGCTGAACGTCAAGGCCGAGTTCGGCGACGCGCGTCGCAGCGAAATCCGTCACAGCGAAGAGGATCTGGACATCCTCGACCTGATCGCCCCGGAAGACGTGGTGGTCACCCTGTCGCATGCCGGCTACGCCAAGCGCCAGCCGGTCAGCGCCTACCGCGCCCAGCGCCGCGGTGGCCGCGGCCGCAGCGCGGCGGCGACCAAGGAAGAGGATTTCATCGATCAGCTGTGGCTGGTCAACACCCATGACACCCTGCTGACCTTCACCAGCAGCGGCAAGGTGTTCTGGCTGCCGGTGCACCAGCTGCCGGAAGCCGGCTCCAATGCCCGTGGCCGCCCGATCATCAACTGGATTCCGCTGGAGGAAGGCGAGAAGGTCCAGGCGGTGCTGCCGGTGCGCGCCTACGAGGAAGGCCGCTACGTGTTCTTCGCCACCCGCAGCGGCACGGTCAAGAAGACCCCGCTGACCGAGTTCGCCTTCCGCCTGGCCCGCGGCAAGATCGCCATCAGCCTGGACGAGGGCGACGCGCTGATCGGCGTGGCCCTGACCGACGGCGGCAACGACGTGCTGCTGTTCGCCTCCAACGGCAAGACCGTCCGCTTCGCCGAGGACAAGGTGCGTTCGATGGGCCGTACCGCCGCCGGCGTGCGCGGCATCCGCCTGGCCGAGGGCGAGGAAGTGGTCAGCCTGATCGTGTCCGAGTCCGCCGGCGGCGTGGACGAGGGCGAGGAAGAGGGCGCCGAGGACGTGGTCGAAACCGGCGAGGAGGCGGTGCTGGAAACCGGCGCCGACGACGTCGACGTGGCCTACATCCTGACCGCGACCGAGAACGGCTACGGCAAGCGCACCCCGCTGGCAGAGTACCCGCGCAAGGGCCGCGGCACCCAGGGCGTGATCGGCATCCAGACCAGCGAGCGCAATGGCAAGTTGATCGGCGCGGTGTTGCTGCGTGCCGGCGACGAGGTGTTGCTGATTTCCGATGGCGGTACCCTGGTGCGCACCCGCGCTTCGGAAATCTCCCGCGTCGGCCGCAACACCCAGGGCGTGACCCTGATGCGCCTGTCCGAGGGCGAGGTGCTGCAGGCGGTCGAACGCCTGGACGCGTCGCTGGACGAGGACGAGGAAGGCGAGGTCGATGCCACCGGCGTCGGCGAGACCGCCGCGCCGCCGCCACAGGCCTGAGTCCCTCGGGCAGAGCAATGAAACCGAAACCCCGGCCCAGGCCGGGGTTTTTCTTTTGCGTGTTTCCATGCGCTGACCCCAAAGCGCCGCGGTCCGCGTTCTATACTGCCGGCACGATCGGATCAGGACATGCACATGGAATCGTTGACTCCTTCCTTCCGCGGCGCGCGTGGCTTCGGCCTGCGTGCACTCTTCGTCGGCCTGCTGGCGCTCGGTGCGCTGGCCGGATGCAAGCGCAACGACACCGGGCAACTGCCCGAAGCCAGCGGCGAGGCGGTGCAGGCGCAGCGGCAGGAGGTGGTCGGCTTCGGGCTGGTCAGCGCCTATCCGGATCAGCATGACGGCAGCCTGGCGATCGCGCTGGAATTCAGCCGCCCGCTGGTGAGTTCGCAGGACTTCGACCAGTTGCTGGCGGTGGCCGGCGCCAACGGCGAAACCGTCAAGGGCAGTTGGGTGCTGGACGACAAGGGCAAGATTCTGCGCTTCCCGTCGGTGGAGGCGGCCAAGGATTACGACGTGATCGTGCGCGCGGACCTGCTGGCCGCCGACGGCAGTCGACTGGGCAAGGAACTCAAGCAGCGCGTGCACACCGGCGAACTGGATCCGGCGGTGGGCTTCGCCTCGCAGGGCAGCGTGCTGCCGGCGCGCGAAAGTCGTGGGCTGCCGGTGGTCTCGATCAACGTCAAGGAAGTCGACGTCGAGTTCCTCCGCGTCAACGAGAAGTCGCTGCCGAAGTTCTTCTCCGAATACCAGCGCGGCGGTCGCCGCGGCAGCTGGGACCTGGACAGCGATTACGGCGACAGCACGCCGCTGGCGCAACTGGCCGAGCCGGTCTACGTCAACCGCTTCCTGCTCGGCGGCAAGCCGAACGAGCGCCTGCTGACCTACCTGCCGATCCAGGACATCAAGGAACTGCAGGAGCCGGGCCTGTACTTCGCGGTGATGAAGCGCACCGGCAAGTTCTCCGGCGATTTCGAGACCGCCTTCTTCACCGTCAGCGACCTGGGCCTGCACACGCGCGCCTACAAGGACCAGCTGTTCGTGCATACCGCTTCGCTGCGCGATGGCGCCGCCGTGGGCGGGGTCGAACTGCGGGTGCTGGACGCCAAGGGCGAAACCTTCCTGACCGGCAAGACCGACAGCAACGGCAACGCGCTGTTGAAGTATCACCTGGATGCCGGCCATGTGCTGATCGCGCGGCGCGGCCAGGACGTGTCGATGCTGCCGTTCAACCAGCCGGCGCTCGACCTATCCGAGTTCGCGGTGGCGGGGCGGGAGCAGGCCTGGTTCGACGTGTTCGCCTGGTCCGGCCGCGACCTGTATCGCCCCGGCGAAACCGTGCGGCTGTCGGCGCTGCTGCGCGATTTCGACGGCCGGCCGGTCAAGGCGCAGCCGATCTTCCTGCGCCTGAAACAGCCCGACGGCAAGACCTTCCGCGAGACCCGCCTGCAACCGGGCGAGCAGGGCTACTTCAACTTCGAACAGGTCATCCCGCAGGAAGCGCCGACCGGCCGCTGGCAGGTGGAGTTCCGCACCGATCCGGCCAGCAAGGAAGCGGTGCAGGGCATGACCCTGCGCATCGAGGAATTCCTGCCCGAGCGGATGAAGCTGGATCTGGACAGCACCGGGCAGGCCACGCTCAAGCCCGGGCAGCCGCTGCAACTGCAGGCCACGGCGGCGTACCTGTACGGCGCGCCGGCCGCCGGCAACCGTTTCACCGCGCGGCTGGCGGTGGCGGTGGAACAGCATCCGGTGGAGGCGTTGCCGGGCTACTTCTTCGGCGATCCCACCGTGGAGCTGCCGAAGGAAGCCAAGGACATCGTCGATGCCAAGTTCGACGACAAGGGCCTCTACCGCGAGGCGATCACGCTGCCGGCCGAGGTCAAGCCGGTGACGCCGATCGCGGCGGTGATCTCGGGCAGCGTCTATGAAACCGGCGGCCGCACGGTGACCCGTACACTGAAACGCGTCATGTGGCCGGCCAACGCGCTGGTCGGCGTGCGCCCGCTGTTCGACGACAAGGACGGCGCCGACGCCAACAGCAACGCCGGCTTCGAGATCATGCGGGTGGATGCGGCCGGCAAGCCGCAGCCCGGCAAGGGCCTGAAGGCGACGCTGGTGCGCGAGCACCGCGACTATCACTGGAACTACGACGAGGACGGCGGCTGGGACTACGACTTCACCCGCCGTTTCGAGAACCTGGAAACCAGGGTGATCGATGCCGGCGCCACCGCCGCGCGCATCGACTATCCGGTGGAGTGGGGCGAGTACCGGCTGGACGTGTTCGATCCGGCGTCCGGCCTGACCACCCGTTATCCGTTCCGCGCCGGCTGGAGCTGGGACGATCAGAACCGCGGCCTGGATGCGCGCCCGGACAAGGTCAAGCTGGCGCTGGACAAGACCGGCTACAAGGCCGGTGACACCTTGCAGGTGACCTTGACTCCGCCACATCCGGGCAAGGGTCTGCTGATGGTCGAGGCCGATCGCATGCTGTACGTGCAGGAGATCGATGCCAAGCCCGGCAGCCGCTTCTCCATTCCGGTCACCCAGGACTGGGAGCGGCACGACGTCTACATCACCGCGCTGGTGTTCCGCGGCGGATCCGCACCGAGCAAGATCACCCCGGCGCGCGCGGTCGGCGTGGCCCACGTGCCGATGGATCGCAAGGCGCGCCGCGTCGCCGTCGGCCTGGCCGTGCCCAAGCAGATGCGCCCGGAGCAGGAGCTGCCGGTGACGGTCAGCGTGCCCGAACTGGCCGGCAAGGCCGCGCATGTCACCGTCTCGGCGGTGGACGTGGGCATCCTCAACATCACCCGCTTCCCGGTGCCGGATGCGAACGCGCAGTTCTTCGCCCAGCGCCGTCTCGGTGTGGACGCGTACGACATCTACGGGCGCGTGATCGAGAGTTTCGAAGGCGGCAGCGCCAAGATCCGCTTCGGCGGCGACATGGCGCTGACCGCATTGCCACAGGCCAAGCGGCCGACCTCGCGGGTGCAGACCGTGGACCTGTTCGCCGGTCCGGTGAAGCTCGACGCGAAAGGCAACGCGCGCATCCGCCTGAAGGTGCCCGACTTCAACGGCACCCTGCGGGTGTCGGCGCTGGTGTATTCGGACGAGCGTTACGGCAACCGCGATCGCGAGACGCTGGTGCGTGCGCCGATCGTGGCCGAAGCCAGCCTGCCGCGCGTGCTGGCGCCGGGCGACCGCAGCATGGTGACCCTGGACGTGCAGAACTTCACCGGCAAGCCGGGTGAATTCAGCGTGCGGGTGGACGGCGAAGGCCCGTTGTCGATCGGCGAATCCTCGCGCAGCGCGAAACTGGCGACCGACGCCAAGACCACCCTGAGTTTCCCGATCACCGCGGGCGAGGGATACACCACCGCCAAGGTGCGCGTGCGGGTGGACGGCAACGGCTTCAAGGTCGATCGCCGCTACGACCTGCCGGTGCGCGCCGGCTGGCCGGCGGTGCTGCGCTCGCGCACCCTGGTGCTGGACAGCATGGCGCCGGTGGAGATGGGCACCGGGCTGGCCGACGGGTTGATGGCCGGTTCGGTCAATGCGCGGATGCTGGTCAGCGCGTTGCCGCCGATTCCGTTCGCCAGCGCCCTGCAGGGTGCGCTCGAATATCCCTACGGCTGCGCCGAACAGACCACCAGCAAGGGCTATGCGGCGCTGGAACTGGATGACGCCACCGCCAAGTCGCTCGGCGTCGGCGGGCTGGACGCGAAGAAGCGGCGTGAGCGCATGGAAGGCGCGTTCGGCAGGCTGGCCTCGATGCAGGTGGCCAATGGCCATTTCTCGATGTGGGGCGACGACGGTTACGTCAATCCGGGCCTGACCCCGTACGTGGTCGAGTTCCTGCTGGATGCGCGCGAGGGCGGTTTCGCGGTGCCCGACGCGGTCCTGCAGAAGGCGCTCAACCGCCTCAACGAGGATCTGCTGGCCGGCGGCGCGCAGTTCTACGGCTACTCGCAGCGCGATCACTCAAGTTCGCCAACCAGGCCTATGCCGGTTACGCGCTGGCGCGGGTCAACCGGGCGCCGCTGGGCACGCTGCGCGCGCTGTACGACAACGAGCGCAAGAAGAGCCTGACCGGCCTGCCGCTGGTGCACCTGGGCATCGCGCTGTCGCTGCAGGGCGACAAGGCGCGTGGCGCGAAGGCGATTGCAGAGGGCTTTGCCAGGACCGGTGATCGCCCCGAGTATCTGGGCGACTACGGCACCCGTCTGCGCGACGACGCGCTGATGATCGCGCTGGTCCACGAACGCAAGCTGTCCAAGCCGGAGTACGACCGCCGTGCGGTGTCGCTGGGCCGCGAACTGGACACCCGCCGCGGCAGCGGCTGGCTGTGGCTGAGCACGCAGGAGCAGGTCGCGCTGGCGCGCCTGGGCAAGGCATTGATGGTGGACCAGAAGAAGTTGGTGTCCGGCACCTGGAGCCTGGGCGGCGAGAGCGAAACCGTCGCGCCGGGCAAGCTGTTCGGACGCAGCCTGGATCACGCGGCGCTGGTGCGCGGCGCGCGCTTCGTGCCGGAAGGCCAGCCGCCGCTGTACGCGAGCCTGGACGTCAGCGGCATTCCGCGCACGCCACCGGCCACCGACGAACGCCAGATCGGCATCGAGCGGCGCTACTACACCACCGACGGCAAGGAATGGACCGGCGGCACGCTGAAGGAAGGCGAGGCGTTGATCGTCAGAATCAGCATCACCCCGCACACGAGCATGCCGGACGCGCTGTTCACCGATCTGCTGCCGGCCGGGCTGGAGATCGAGAACTTCAACCTGGGCGACGCCAAGCAGTGGGCCGACGTCGTCGTCGACGGCATCAGCGTCAGCGATCGCGGCAGCGCGGCGGACGTGAAGCACGAGGAGTTCCGCGACGACCGCTATGTGGCCGCGCTGAAGCTGGACGGCGGCGACACCGCCAAGGTGTTCTACCTGGTGCGCGCCGTCACGCCCGGCACCTACACCGTGCCACCGCCGCTGGTCGAGGACATGTACCGGCCGGATATCCGTGGCGTCGGCCGCTCGAAGGTGGCAACGATCACCGTCGTGCAGCCGTAGGGCGGGAGCCGGGAATGGGGAGTCGGAAGTCGAGCGACGCCGGTTCCCCGCTCCCGGGGCGGGACAGCGCGGTACTGCGGTGCGGATGTGGCCACTGACGTGAATAAGTGACTGATGGTTGGTTCGAGGATGTCCCGCCGGCAACGCGCATGGCGGCGCCTGCGCGCGCTGCGCTGGCCGGCCCTGCTGCGCTGGGGCACGGTGGCGCTGCTGTCGTCGTTGCTGGTGCTGGACCTGTTGTTTCCGCCGCCGCTGCCGAAAGCGCGCGACACCAGCACGCTGGTGGTCGCGCGCGACGGCACGCCGCTGCGCGCGTTCGCCGACCGTGACGGCGTCTGGCGCTATCCGGCCACGCCGGAAAGCGTGTCGCCGCTGTACCTGGATGCGCTGCTGAACTACGAGGACCGCTGGTTCTGGAAGCATCCCGGCGTCAATCCCTGGGCCATGCTGCGCGCAGGCGGGCAATGGCTGCGGCGAGGGCGGATCGTGTCCGGCGGATCGACCCTGACCATGCAGGTGGCGCGGATCCTGGATCCGCATTCGCGCACGCCGTGGGGCAAGCTGAAGCAGTTGTTGCGCGCGCTGCAACTGGAAGCACACCTGTCCAAGCGCGAGATCCTGTCGCTGTACCTGGAGCGTGCGCCATTCGGCGGCACCATCGAAGGCGTGGAGGCGGCCAGCTGGGCCTATCTCGGCAAACCGGCTACCCGATTGTCGCAGGCCGAGGCGGCGCTGCTGGCGGTATTGCCGCAGTCGCCCAGCCGCCTGCGTCCGGATCGCCACCCCGATGCCGCGCGCGCGGCGCGCGACAAGGTGCTGGCGCGGATGGTGGCGCTGGGCGTGTGGACACCGGCACAGGTGGAAGAAGCGCGAATCGAACCGGTGGTGGCGCGTTCCCTGCAACCACCGTTGTCTGCGGCGTTGCTCGCCGAGCGCCTGCGCCAGCGGCAACCGCGCGCGGCGCGCATCGAATCGACCGTGGATGCGGACCTGCAACGCACCCTGGAGGAGCGGGTGGCGTCCTACTTCTCGCAACTCCCCGCGCGGACCTCGGCGGCGCTGCTGGTGATCGACAACGCCAGCATGGAAGCGCGCGCCTACGTGGGTTCGGTGACCTTCGGTGACAAGGAACGCCTGGGCCACGTGGACATGGTGCAGGCCTGGCGCTCGCCGGGTTCGACCCTCAAGCCGTTCCTGTACGGGCTGGCGCTGGACGACGGCCTGATCCATTCCGAAAGCCTGCTGGTCGACGCGCCGCAGTCGTTCGGCGGTTATCGGCCGGGCAATTTCGATGCCGCCTTCAACGGTCCGATCGGCGCGGCGGAAGCCCTGCGCCTGTCGCTCAACGTGCCGGCGGTGGATCTGCTGGATCGGGTCGGACCGGCGCGTTTTTCCGCGCGCCTGGCCAATGCCGGCATCGCCCTGAAATATCCGCGCGGCGCAGCACCCAACCTCGCGCTGATTCTTGGCGGCACCGGCGCGCGCCTGGAGGATCTGGTCGGTGCGTTCGCGGCGTTCAACCGCGGCGGCCTGGCGGGGCGGGTGCGCTATACGCCGCAGGACGTGCGCGAGGACCGCCGGCTGGTTTCGCCGGGCGCGGCATGGATCATCCGCGAGATCCTGGAATCGCATCCGCTACCCCGTTTACTACCAGGGCGCGTTCGACACCGCGACGCGCCCGCGGGTGGCGTGGAAGACCGGCACCAGCTACGGCTTCCGCGACGCGTGGGCGCTGGGCAGCACGCGCCGCTACACCGTCGGCGTGTGGGTCGGCCGGCCGGACGGGACGCCGCTGCCGGGACAATACGGCGCGGTCACCGCGTTGCCGCTGATGTTCGAGATCATCGACAGCCTGCCACGCGCGCGTGGCGACGCCGCCGCGTTGCCGCCACCGGCGAATGTCGCCGAAGCAGAGATCTGCTGGCCGCTGGGTGTGCCGCCGGATGCCGACGCGCCGGAACTGTGCCAGCGACGGATGAAGGCATGGACGCTCGACGGCGCGACGCCGCCCACCCTGGCCGAACGCGACGCGCGCCGCTGGAGCGCGGGCGCCGAGGTATTCGAAGTGGACGCGGCGACCGGCCTGCGCCTGTCCGCCGAATGCGCGCGCCCGCATGCAGCGCGGACCCGGCGCATCGCCCGCTGGCCGGCACTGGCCTCGCCGTGGCTGGGCCAGCAGATTCGCGCACAATCGCGCCTGCCGGCGCTGTCGCCGGATTGCGTGGATGACGGCCGCGAAGCATCGGAAGAACTGCGCATCGACGGCATCAACGACCGCGCCACCCTGGCGCGCGCACCGGGCAGCGAACACGGCGTGCGCCTGCAATTGCGCGCCCTCGGCACCGAAGCCCGCGTGCAGTGGCTGCTGGACGGAAAGTGGATCGCCGAAACCCAGGGCGCGCGCCCGTTCGTGCGCGACTTCGAGGAACCGGGCCAGCACACGCTGACCGCGCTGGCGGACAGCGGCGCGTGGACGCGGTTGAGTTTCTCGATATTGCAGTGAGGATGGCCGGCGTGCCGTTTATACAGGCACGCCAGCCTCTGCTCAGATGTTCGCCAGTACGTGTTCGGCCGAGGACACCTTGTATTCGCCGGGCGCCTCGATGAACAGGTTGCGGACCACGCCGTCCTCGGCATACAGCGCGAAGCGGCGCGCGCGGATGCCCATGCCGTAGCTGCTGGCGTCCATCTGCAGGCCGAGCGCCTTGACCAGATCGGCGTTGCCGTCGGCGAGCATCTGCAGGCCCTCGGGCACGTGCTGGGTCTTGCCCCAGGCCTGCATCACGAACGGATCGTTGACCGACACGCAGAACACCTCGATGCCGCGCTTGCGGAAATCCTCGAAGTGCTGGACGAAGCTGGGCAGGTGCTTTTCCGAACAGGTCGGGGTGAAGGCGCCGGGCACCGCGAACAGCACGGCCTTGCGGCCCTCGAACAGCGCGCGGGTGTCGATGGTCTCGACGCCCTCGCGGATGCGCTTGAGGATGACTTCGGGGATTTGTTCGCCAATCTGGATGGTCATGGTCGGGTCCTGGTGAGGAAGGCTGAATGGAGTTTAGCCCGCCTCGCCAACGGCAGGCGTTACGAAGGCATCCCCGCGCCGTGAATCCGGCCGTGTGCATGTTCGAGACGGGCGAAGGCCACCCCCGGCATTCGGCGCGCCAGCCGCTAGAATTGGCCCGTGGCGTCCGCTTCGCGGACCCGTCCATTTCCCGCCGGCAACCGGCCGGCACGGTTTTCCAGTGGAGACCTGATGCAATTCAAGGATTACTACGCGGTGCTGGGCGTGGAACCGACCGCCGGCGATGCCGAGATCAAGACGGCGTACCGGCGGCTGGCGCGCAAGTACCATCCCGACGTCAGCAAGGAGGCTGGCGCGGAGGATCAGTTCAAGGCGGTCAACGAGGCCTACGAGGCGCTGCGGGATCCGCAGAAGCGCGCGGCCTATGACCAGTTGCGCGCGCGCGGTTATCGCCCGGGCGAAGAGTTCCGGCCGCCGCCGGATTTCGGCCAGGGCGGCTATGGCGGGCAGAACTTCGACTTCGACGAAGTCTTCGGCAGCACCGGTGGTGGTGGTGGCTTCAGCGACTTCTTCGAGGGCCTGTTCGGTCGCCGTGGACGTGCTGACGGCGCGCAGGCGCGGGGACCGCATGCGCCGCGTGACTCGCGCGCCAAGCTGGCCGTGCCGCTGCAGGCGGTCCACGACGGCGGCAGCGTGCGGGTGAACGTCAATGGTCGTCAGCTTGAGGTCAAGGTGCCCAAGGGCATCAAGCCGGGCCAGGTCATCCGCCTGGCCGGGCAGGGCGGCAACGGCGGCAATCTGCTGCTGGAAATCGAGTACGCCGCGCACCCGCAGTTCGAGGTCGATGGCCGCAACATCATCTACGTGCTGCCGGTGGCGCCCTGGCAGGCGGCGCTGGGCGCATCGATGACGGTGCCAACCCTGGGCGGCGAGGTCGAGGTGAAGATTCCGCCGGACTCGGAAGCCGGGCGCAAGCTGCGCCTGCGCGGCCGTGGGCTGCCGGGCAATCCGGCAGGCGATCAGATCGTCGAACTGGAAATCACCGCACCGCGCGCCACCAGCGAGGAGCAGCAGGAGGCCTATCGCGACCTGGCCCGGGCCTTCGGCGAGAAGCCGTAGAACAACCTTGTGGGAGCGACGTCAGTCGCGATTCGCGGATGGCCAGTCGATCGGGTATCGCGACTGGCGACGCTCCCACAGGGAGAGACCGCGAGCGTCGCCCCAAAAGAAAAGCAGGCCGTGGCCTGCTTTTCTTCATCACGTTTGATCGCCGGGCGAATCAGGCGGCCGGCGGTTCCGGCAGTTCGCGCGCGTTGAACACACGCTCGATGACCTCGGCCAGTTCGTCCTCGGAGAACGGCTTGGTCAGGTAGGCCTTGGCGCCTTGGCGCAGGCCCCACATGCGGTCGGTGTCCTGGTCCTTGGTGGTCACCAGGATTACCGGGATGTGCTTGGTGCTGGCCTCGCGGCTCAGCGTGCGGGTGGCCTGGAACCCGTTGAGGTTCGGCATCACCACGTCCATCAGCACCATGTCCGGCAGCTCGCGCTTGGCGACTTCCACGCCCGCGGCGCCGTCCTCGGCGGTGAGGGACTCGTGCCCCAGTTTTTCGACGATGCGCTGGATGCCCAGCAACTGCGAAGGTGAATCGTCGACGATCAGAATGCGTGCCATGGAGTTCCCCGAGTGTCCCCAAATTATCCCCGCGCCGATTGTAGGAGCGGGCCCGGGAGAAAGAAACGGGGGGCGTTCCCGGGACACGCCGTCGGGCGGCCCCCGACGGCCTCAGAAAATGACCAGGGTACGGCCGAACGAACCCCCGGAAAGCATGTTCCTGAACACATCCGGCAGCCCTTCCAGCGTGGTTTCGCGGGTGCAGATGGCATCCAGGCGGGCCGGTTTCCAGTCGTCGGCCAAATGCCGCCAGATGTCGTCGCGGATGGCGCGCGCGGTACCGGCCGAGGCCACGCCGACGAGCGATACGCCCCGGATGATGAACGGCATGACGGTGATGTCCAGTTCGGCGGTCGCGGCCAGTCCCGCGCTGGCGACATTGCCGTAGGGAACGGTCTGCGCCAGCAGGCTGGCGAGCATCGCGCCCCCCACGTTGTCCAGGCCGCCGCCGAAGCGCGCCGATTCCATCGGCCGCCGGGTGCCCAGCGCATCGCGCCCCAGCACCACGGTGGCGCCGAGCGATTTCAGGAAGTCCGCATGCTCGGGCTTGCCGCTGATGGCGTGCACCTCGTAGCCGGCGCGGCTGAAGATGTTGACCGCCAGCGTGCCCACGCCGCCGGTCGCGCCGGTGACCGCCAGCGGTCCCAACTCCGGCGTCTGTCGGTTGTCGCGCATGCGGTACAGCGCCAGCGCGGCGGTGAAGCCGGCGGTGCCCAGGATCATGCTTTCGCGCAGGCTGAGCCCCCTGGGAAGGGGAATCACCCACTTCGCCTCCAGCCGGGCGTACTCGCCGTAGCCGCCATCGCGGGTTTCACTGAGGCCGCAGCCGGTCACCAGCACCTCGTCGCCTTCGCGGAACGCCGGGTCGGTGGAGGCCACCACGTGCCCGGCCACGTCGATGCCGCCGACCAGCGGGAACCGCCGCAGGATCTTGCCTTCGCCGGTACCGGCCAGCGCGTCCTTGAAGTTCACCGAGGAATACGCGGTCTTGATCACCACCTCTCCGGGATTCAGATCGTCCAGCGAAATCGATTCGATGCCGCCGCGGTAGCCGCGATCGTCGTTGTGAATGCGGAAAGCGTTGAACGAGGTGGGCAGGGTCATGAGGGCCGCTCCGGTTCCGTGAATATCAGCAGGTGGATTGGAGGATGTCCGGATACAGATCGCGCCATTCCGGATTGGCATCCTCGATGCGCCGGATCTTCCAGATCCGCTTCCAGGCCTTCAATGCCTTTTCGCGCAGGATGGCAGATTCCCTCGCGCCGTGGACTTCGTACCAGACCAAAGTATGGACCCGGTAGCGACGGGTGAAGCCTCGATCTGAGCGTGCTTGTGCTGCCAGATGCGTCCGGGCAGGTGGGATGTCACGCCGATGTAGAGCGTTCCACGCGGCCGGCTGGCCAGAAGGTGGACGCGGGGAATCCGTTCCCGGGGCGGCTGGGTGTTTTCTCTGAGGCGTGGTAGGGGTTTGCGATACCGGGTGCGGCAGGGGGAATGGGGTTGCTTGACGGGCCCGGGCGAGCAGCCAAATCACGCAGCGGATCGCCACCAACTTTTGGGGCCGCGGCGGAATGGCACCGCTCACATCGTCATTCCAGCGCAAGCGGGAATCCATTGACGGTCCGATGCGAAGGACGGTGGTCGAAGGTCAAGATGCGTCCCAGCGTTCGCTGGGATGACGATGGGCGGAACGCTTTGGCTGTTGCCTCAGCGCAGCGACTTGCGACGCTTCTCGTCCATCCACTTCGACGCCTGTGCCGGCTGATAAGCCTTCATCCAGTCGAACATCGCGCCGAGGTCCTCGCCGTGCCACAGGTCCTGGCGCTGGTCCGGGTGCAGGAAGCGTTCTTCGACCATGCGGTCGATCATGCCCATCAGCGGCGCATAGAAACCATCGGCGTCCAGGAAGGCGCAGGGCTTGTCGCCGATGCCGAGCTGGCGCCAGGTCAGCATCTCGAACATCTCGTCGAGGGTGCCGAAGCCGCCGGGCAGGGCGACGAAGGCGTCGGACAGATCGAACATGCGCTTCTTGCGCTCGTGCATGTTTGCGACCACTTCCAGCCGGGTCACGCCCTTGTGCGCGACTTCCCAGTTGACCAACTGCTCGGGAATCACCCCGACCACCTCGCCACCGCCGGCCAGTACCGCATCGGCGACGATGCCCATCAGGCCGACGTTGCCGCCGCCGTAGACCAGTTGGAAACTTTGCGGGCAATGCGATCACCCAATGCGACCGCACGTTCGGCGTAAAGGGGCTTGCTGCCGGCGTTGGAGCCGCAATAGACACAGATGCTTTTCATGGACGGGAATGGGGAATCGGGAATGGAGAATCGTGAAAAGCCCAACGCACGACGCCGGGCTTGCCCGGCGTCGTATGAGACGGGGAGCAGGGATGGAAAGGAGCATCCTTCGATTCTCCATTCCCGATTCCCCATTCCCGGCTGTCAATTGGCCTTGTGGATCGAACGCTTGTCCACCGCCATGGCGGCGTCGTGGATGGCCTCGGACAGGGTCGGGTGGGCGTGGCAGATGCGGGCCAGGTCGTCGGCGGAGCCGTTGAACTCCATGGTCAGCACGCCTTCGTGCACCAGTTCCGATACGCCGACGCCGACCAGGTGCAGGCCCAGCACGCGGTCGGTTTCCGCGTGGGCGATGACCTTGACGAAGCCGGCCGGTTCGCCCATCGCGACGGCACGGGCAATCGCGGCGAACGGGAAGCTGCCGGTCTTGTACGGAGTGCCTTCGGCCTTGAGCTGCTGTTCGGTCTTGCCGACCCAGGCGATTTCCGGTTCGGTGTAGATCACCCACGGCACGGTGTCGAAGTTGACGTGGCCCGGCAGGCCGGCGATCAGTTCGGCCACCGCGATGCCTTCTTCGAAACCCTTGTGCGCCAGCATCGGACCGCGAACGCAGTCGCCGATCGCCCAGACGCCGTCGACGCCGGTGTGGCAATGCTCGTCGACCTCGATCTGGCCGCGCTCGTTGAGCTTCACGCCGGTACCGTCGGCCAGCACGCCCTTGGTGGCGGCACGGCGGCCCACGGCCACCAGCAGCTTGTCCACGGTCAAGGTCTTCTCGCCTTCGGCGTCGGTGTAGGTGACCACGACTTCCTTGGTCTTGCCCTTGCCGGTGATTTCGGTCTTGCTGACCTTGGCGCCCAGACGGATGTCCAGGCCCTGCTTCTTGAACTCGCGCGCCGCGGTCTTGGCCACTTCGGCATCGGCGACGGCGAGGAAGTCGGGCAGGGCTTCGAGGATGGTGACTTCGGCGCCCAGGCGCTTCCACACGCTGCCCAGTTCCAGGCCGATCACGCCGGCGCCAATCACGGCCAGGCGCTTGGGCACGGCGGTGAAGTCCAGCGCGCCGACGTTGTCGACGATGTATTCGTTGTCGAACTTGGCGAACGGCAGTTCGATGGAATCCGAACCGGCCGCCAGGATCACGTTGGTGCCCTTGAGCTCGACTTCGCTGCCATCGTGCTGCTTCACCTTGACCACATTGCCCGGCTGCAGTTGGCCGAAGCCGTAGAACGGGGTGATCTTGTTGGCCTTGAACAGCATCGCGATGCCGCCGGTGAACTGCTTAACGATCTTGTCCTTGCGGCCCACCATCGTGGCGACGTCGATCTTGGCGTCCTTGGTGCTGATGCCGTGTTCGCCGAACAGGTGCTGCAGGTTGTAGAACTGGCGCGAGCTGTCCAGCAGCGCCTTGGAGGGCACGCAGCCCACGCGCAGGCAGGTGCCGCCCAAGGCCGGCTTGCCGTCCTTGCCCAGCGCGGCGTCGATGCAGGCGACCTTCATGCCCAGCTGCGCGGCGCGGATGGCGGCGTGATAGCCGGCGGGACCGGCACCGATGACGACGACGTCGAATTGTTGTTGTTCGCTCATGCTTCGCTCACACGGGAATGGTGAATTGGGAATGGGGAATCGCAAAAGCGGGATGGAGCGGGCTTTGACGACTCCCGATTCTCCATTCCCGATTCCCGGCGCTTACATGCCAAGCAGCATGCGGTGCGGATTTTCCAGCTGGTTCTTGATGTCGACCAGGAACAGCACCGCGTCCTTGCCGTCGATGATGCGGTGATCGTAGGACAGCGCGATGTACATCATCGGCGCGGCCACGACCTGGCCGTTCTCGACGATCGCGCGTTCCTTGATCGCGTGCATGCCGAGGATGGCGCTCTGCGGCGGGTTGACGATCGGCGTGGACATCAGCGAGCCGAAGGTGCCGCCATTGGTGATGGTGAAGGTGCCGCCCTGCAGATCTTCCAGGCCCAGCTTGCCGTCGCGCGCCTTCTTGGCGTACTCGGCGATGCCCTTCTCGATGTCGGCGAAGCTCTGGCGCTCGACGTTGCGCAGCACCGGCGTGACCAGGCCCTTGTCGGTGGACACGGCGATCGAGATGTCGGCGTAGCCGTGGTAAATGATGTCGTTGCCGTCGACCGAGGCGTTGACCACCGGATGGCGCTGCAGCGCGTTGGCCGCGGCCTTGGCGAAGAAGCTCATGAAGCCCAGCTTGATGCCGTTGGCCTTCTCGAACGATTCGCCCAGCTCCTTGCGCATCGCCATGACCTTGCCCAGGTTGACCTCGTTGAACGAGGTCAGCATGGCGATGGAGTTCTTGGACTGCATCAGGCGCTCGGCGATGCGGGCGCGGATGCGGGTCATCGGCACGCGCTCTTCCGGACGCGCGCCGCCGGACACGCCGGCGGTCTTGCCGCTGGCGTAGTTGACCAGGTCTTCCTTGGTCACCGCGCCGCGACGGCCGGTGCCTTCCACCTGCGCCGGATCGATGCCCTGGGTGACGGCGGTGAAGCGCGCACCCGGAGGCAGGCTTTCGACGCCGGCGGCCGGTGCCGGAGCGGACTTGGCGGCCGGAGCCGGTGCGGCGGCAGCGGCGGGGGGCTCGGCCTTGGACGCTTCAGCCTTGGGCGCCTCGGCGGCCGGAGCCGGCGCGGCGGCGACCGCGCCTTCCTCGATGATCGCCAGCAGCTGCTGGCTGGTCACGGTGTCGCCTTCCTTGAACTTGATTTCCTTGATCACGCCGTCGACCGGGGACGGCACTTCCAGCACGACCTTGTCGGTTTCCAGATCCAGCAGGTTCTCGTCGCGCTTGACCGCGTCGCCGACCTTCTTGTGCCAGGTGGCGATGGTGGCGTCGGAGACGGATTCGGGGAGAACCGGAACTTTGACTTCAGTGGCCATGGATGGAGGCGTCCTGTTTTTTTGGTGGCGTGCTTTGAAGGGTGGAATGCGGGCGCCGCTTACTCGGCGACCACGTCGTTGTCGAACTTGTTGACCAGCGCGTCGGCGACCAGCTTCAGCTGTTCCTCGACGTGCTCGGCGAAATGACCGGCGGCGGGCGAGGGCGAGCGCGGGCGGCCGGCGTAGTGCAGGCTCTGCTTCTCGCCCAGGCAGGCGTTGAGGTGGTGGCGGATCTGGTACCACGCGCCCTGGTTCTGCGGCTCTTCCTGGCACCAGACCACGTCGGTGGCCTTGCCGAAGCGCTTGAGCTCGGCGGCCAGCTGCGGACGCGGGAACGGATACAGCTGTTCGATGCGGACCAGCGCGATATCGTCCTGGCCACGCTTCTGCTGGTCTTCCAGCAGGTCGTAGTAGACCTTGCCCGAGCACAGCACGACGCGCTTGACCTTCTTCGGGTCGGCGGCCTTGTCCGGGATCAGGTGCTGGAACTCGCCGTTGGCCAGCTCGTCCAGGGTGGACACGGCCAGCTTGTGGCGCAGCAGCGACTTCGGCGTCATCACCACCAGCGGCTTGCGGGTGGTCATGCGCATCTGCCGGCGCAGCATGTGGTAGGCCTGTGCGGGCGTGGTCGGCACGCAGACCAGCATGTTCTCCAGCGCGCACAACTGCAGGAAGCGCTCCAGGCGGGCCGAGCTGTGCTCGGGACCCTGGCCTTCGTAGCCGTGCGGAAGCAGCAGGGTCAGCCCGCTGACGCGTCCCCACTTGGCCTCGCCGGCGGCGATGAACTGATCGATCACCACCTGCGCGCCGTTGGCGAAATCGCCGAACTGCGCTTCCCAGATGCACAGGGTGTTGGGATCGGTGGTGGAGAAGCCGTATTCGAATGCCATCACCGCTTCTTCGCTGAGCAGCGAATCGATGATCGTGGCCTGCTCCGGCGATTCCACCAGCTGGCGCAGCGGCAGGAAATAGCTGTCGGTCTTCTGGTCGTGCAGGATCGCGTGGCGATGGAAGAAAGTGCCGCGGCCGGCGTCCTGGCCGACCAGGCGCAGGCCGTTGCCTTCCGCCAACAGGGTGGCGTAGGCCAGGTTCTCGGCGAAGCCCCAGTCGCCGGGCAGTTCGCCGGCGGCCATCTTGGCGCGGTCTTCGTAGATCTTGGCCACGCGCGGATGCAGGGTCACCCCGGCCGGAATGGTGTTGATGATCTTGGCCAGCGAATCCAGCGTCTTGCGCTTGACCCGGGTGTCGACCGGATCGGTGATCTTGCCGGTCACGTACTTCGACCAGTCGATCGCCAGTTCGTCGCTCTTCTGCTTGGCCAGCTCGGTGGTGTACTCGCCCGAATCCAGCTTGTTGCGGTATTGATCGACCAGCGCCTTGCCGCCTTCGGCGGGCACCACGCCGGCGCCTTCCAGCTTGGCCGCGTACAGCTCGCGGGTGGTCGGATGCTTGCGGATGGTCTGGTACATCAGCGGCTGGGTCGCCGCCGGCTCGTCGGCCTCGTTGTGGCCGTGGCGGCGATAGCAGACCAGGTCGATGACCACGTCCTTCTTGAACTGCTGGCGGAAGTCGTAGGCCAGGTTGGCGCAGAACACCACCGCTTCCGGGTCATCGCCGTTCACGTGCAGCACCGGGGCGCCGATCATCTTGGCCACGTCGGTGCAGTACAGGGTGGAGCGGGCGTCGTCGCGGGCGCTGGTGGTGAAGCCGATCTGGTTGTTGATGACGACATGCAGGGTGCCGCCGACCGCGAAACCGCGCGCCTGCGACATCTGGAACAGTTCCATCACCACGCCCTGGCCGGCGAACGCGGCGTCGCCGTGCATGATGATCGGCAGCACCGCCTGGCGGGAGGTGTCGTTGCGGCGCTCCTGGCGCGAACGCACGCTGCCGGCCACGACCGGATCGACGATTTCCAGGTGCGACGGGTTGAAGGCCAGCGCCAGGTGGACCGGGCCGCCCGGGGTGGCGATGTCGGCCGAGAAGCCCATGTGGTACTTCACGTCGCCGGCATGGGCCAGGCTGTTGTCGTGCTCGAACTTGCCCTCGAACTCGTCGAACAGCTTACGCGGGCTCTTGCCGAGGGTGTTGACCAGCACGTTGAGGCGGCCGCGGTGGGCCATGCCGACCACGATGTCCTTGACCTGGCCTTCGCCGGAGCGGCGGATCACCGTGTCCAGCAGCGGAATCAGCGAGTCGCCGCCTTCCAGCGAGAAGCGCTTCTGGCCGACGTACTTGGTGTGCAGGTAGCGCTCCAGGCCCTCGGCGGCGGTCAGCCGCTCCAGGGTGCGCTGCTTGGCCGCCGCGTCCAGGCCGTAGTTGCCGGCGGCCGCTTCCAGCCGCTGGTACAGCCACTGGCGCTGCTCGACCTCGGGGATATGCATGAATTCGGCGCCGATCGAGCCGGTGTAGGCGGCCTTCAGGCGGGTCAGCAGGTCACGCAGCTTCATGCGCGGCTGGCCGGCCACGTTGCCGGTGCTGAATTCGCTGTCCAGATCCTTGTCGGACAGATCATGGAAGGCCAGGCCGAGATCCGGCGGATTCATCGGCGGGCTCAGGCCCAGCGGATCCAGGTTGGCGCCCAGGTGGCCGCGCGAACGGTAGGCGGTGATCAGGCGGCCGACGTTGCGCTCGCGTTCGTCGCCGCCGGCCGGGGCCGCCACATGGCTGTTGTTCGCCGCCTGGCGCGAGGCCGCGGCAATCTGCTCATTAACCACCGAGTGCGGCACGTCACCGGCCTCGCGGCCCTTGAAACCGTCGAAGTAGGCCTTCCATTTGGGACCCACACTGTCCGGGTCAACCAGGTATTGCTCGTACAGGTCTTCGACGTAGGAGGCATTGCCTCCGTTGAGTTGCGAGGATTGCGCAAACTGCTTCAGGAGATTGTCCACGATGGCGATGGGGTGCTTGCTGTCGGAATGGTCTTGGAGGGACGGGGTCGGCGGATTCGATGTGGGCCCGCGCGGGCGGAAGACAACCCCAAAATTATACCCGCAAGGCGGGAACGGCACATAAAGGTATTGGACTAAAGGCGCAGTCTGGACCACGCGGATGACAAACCGGACACAATCGGCGCGATTCCCGCGGATTTCCGCCGCCCGCGCGAACGGGGACTACAGTCCCAGTGCGCGGTACTCCGTGCAGGGGCGGGAACGTTCCCACACATGGGCGAACTCCTCGCGCAACTGGCGCGCGCGGCCGGCCGCATCCAGATCCGCTTCGCCGTCGAAACGATGCCCCAGCGGGCGGAAGTAGTAGCCATCGGCGTCGTTGACGAGATAGGCCGAGGGATAGTTGCGATCCACCGGATCGTGCACTTCACGGAACAGGAACACGCTGGGCAGGCGCTGGGCCAGCGGCAGCAACGGTGCCTGCCGGCGCTGGGGAGCACCGGCGTCCTGCAGCAGCACCTGGATTTCCACCGCGGCCGGGCGGGTCGCCAGCCGGCGCAGGGCATCCAGCACCTCCGGGGCATCGAACAGGCCCGGCTCCAAGTCCCGGCTGTAGATCCGCAGCCGGCGGCGGCTGCCGGTGGCCAGCGCCAGCAGGGTGGCCCGGGCCCCGGCCAGATCCTCGATGGCGGTGGCGCCATCCAGCCGCCGGCGCATGGCCTGGTGTTCGATCCCGGCCTCGTGGAACCGCGGGCCGTAGGGCACGAACCCGTGCCGGGCATAGAAGGCTTCGGCGCTGACCTGGGCGTTGAGGGTCAGCTCAGGCAGCCGGCGCTGGCGGGCCTCGGCCAGCAGCGCGGCCAGCAGGGCATCGCCGACGCCGCGTCCGCGCCACTCCGGCAGGACCGCCATGCGGCCGATCCGGTGTTCCGGGGTCAGCCGCCCGGTACCGATGGGCCGGCCGGCGTCGTCGCGCGCCAGCACGTGCCGGCAGAGCGGATCCATGGCGTCGCGTTCTTCTTCCAGCGGCACCCGCTGTTCCTGCACGAACACGGTCTCGCGCACCCGCAGCAGGTCGTCCCGCTGCAGGGCGTACTCGACCGGTTCGACCCGGAAGCCGCTGTTCAATCCTCTTCTCCCGCCAGCGCCAATTGGTAGTGGCCCTGGGCGAGCAGCGCCATCACCGCGTCGCGGCCGGTGGCCGACAGGCCGGCGTACTCGCGGCCGTCGAGCGTCTCCGCCGCGGCCAGCGTGCGCGCGTCCGCCACCGGCATCGCGTAGTCGTGGCCCGAGCAGAACGAGGGTCGCGCCCTTGCGCGCGCGCCGCCATGCCAGCCGCGAGAACGGATGGCGATACAGCCGCGCACCGTGTTCGAGATCCCATTCGATCTCGATCCGCGAGCGCTGTTCCGGCGCGGGCGCGACATCGCCGGCGGCACGGTAGGTGGTGATGAAACGGCCGAACCAGTCGCCCAGGCGATCCGGATCGTTCATCCGCAGCGCGTTCAATGCCTCGACCACCCGGGCCATCGCCGCGGCGTCGATTTCGTTGGGATCGCGCGGCGGCGCCAGATCCTCGTCGTGGTAGCGCAGGCTGTCGTCGGCATCGGCGACCAGGGTGTCGAGGTAGTCGCTGATCAGTTCGGCCGAAGAGGGCGCGCGCATGCCTACCGAGATGGTCAGGCACGGATTCACCGCCACACCGTGGTGGGGCACGGCCGGTGGCAGGTACAGCATGTCGCCCGGATCCAGCACCCAGTCGTGGGTGGGGGTGAATTCGCGCAGCAGCTTGAGCTCGACGTCATCGCGGAAGCCGAGCGGCGGGTTCTCGCCGGCGTCGATCTGCCAGCGGCGCTGGCCCTGCGCCTGCAACAGGAACACGTCGTACTGGTCCACGTGCGCGCCGACCGAGCCGCCGGTGGCGGCGAAGCTGATCATGATGTCGTCCAGCCGCCAGCGCGGCAGGAAGTCGAAACGCGCCAGCAGCGCGCGCACGTCCGGATCCCACTTGTCCACGTCCTGCACCAGCAGGGTCCAGTCGTGGTGCGGCATGCCGGGGAATTCCTCTTCCTGGAACGGGCCGGTGCGCAGGGTCCAGGCATCGCGCTCGCGATCGTGCATGACGATGCGCGAGAGCGCGCCGTCCTCGCAGGCCAGTCCGGCCAGATCGTCCGGCTCGATGGGCGACTGGAAATGCGGGAAGGCGTTGCGGATCAGCAGCGGCTTCTTCTGCCAGTACTCGCTGAGGAAACGCGCGGCGGGCATGCCGAGGAAATGCTTGGCGGTGGCGTGGACTTCGATCATGGGCGTGGGGAGTCTGCGGAAACGGGGGCGGCTTCTTCGGCCAGGCGCTTGTCCAGGCGCTCGCGCGCGGATTGCGCGTAGTCGCGGCACGCGTTGGTGTTCGCGAGCGGTTCGTTTGCGCCGGGGCCGATGCGGGACCACAGGCGGCTGGCGGACGGATGCGGCGTCACCAGGATGTCGCAGTCCAGCGCGGCGACCCGATCCAGGGCCTGCCGGAAGGCGGCGACGTAACCGGGATGGGCCTGCTCGTCGCCGAAGCGGTACTGGTCGGTGGAGAACGCGGAGAGACTGTCGGCATAGACGAACTGGCGGCATTCGCCGCCGTCGCAGGAGCGCCAGGTCCAGGACGCCGCGCCCGGGGTATGGCCCGGCGTGGGGATGGATTTCAGCGACAGCGGGCCGACGGTGACGGTTTCCTCGTCGCCGAGCGTGCGCACATCGGCGACCGGGGTGAAGGATTCGAGTTGCCCGAACTGGGGATCGCCGCGGTCATTGGCGCCGCGTCGCAGCGTGGCGGCGGCCGGTTCGCGCGCAAGCACCGGTGCGCCGGTGGCCCGCTGCAGATCGGCCAGGCCGCCGACGTGATCGAAGTGTTCATGCGAGATCACGATGGCGCGCACGTCTTCCGGACGGAATCCGAGCGTGCGGATGTTGGCCAGCACCTGGCGCCCGCCCGCGGCGGTGCCGCTGTCGATCAGCACATGCCCCTGCGGCGAGGTGATCAGCAACGCGCTGATGCCGCAGGTGCCGACGAACCAGGTATTGCCGTGCAGGCGCAGCGGCGTGGCCGGGTCGTCCCAGCGCGGTTCGGCCGGGCAGGCGGCGGAATCAATCGCCCAGGCGCGACCGGGAAACAGGGCGGACAGCAGCAGGAACATGACGGCCGGGAGGGATACCGTGGTCGGACGTGGCTTCATGTGGCGAGCTCGTCGTAACCGCGGCCAACGAACTGCAGCAGGCACCAGCCGTGGCCGAACGGATCGGCCAGGCGCACGATGCGGCCCCAGCGGGCTTCGCGGATGGAGGTTTCGGGTTGGAGGCCGGCCTGGACGGCAGTGGCCAGAGCGGCGTCCAGATCCTCGACCACCACGTCCAGGTGCACCGGCGTCCAATGACGGTCGTAGTGGCGGCGCGAGCCGGGAGCACCCTCGGAATCAGCGGCGGCGCGGATCAGATAGATGGGCGCCTGCGCGCCCAGCAGTTCCACCACGTCGTCGCCGAAGCGGCGCCCGCCGGTCAGGCCGAACGCCTGCCGGTACAGCGCTTCGGCGGCTTGCAGGTCCGGCACGTCGAGATTGATCAGCAGTTGCATGGGAGCGGTCCTGCGGAGTCGGCGTGCGGGATCCGGGCGGCCTCAGATCTTCCGCGCCAGCGTTTCGGCCAGGCCGGTGTAACTGCCCGGCGTCATGTCGCGCAGGCGCTGCTTGGCGTCGGCGGGCAATTCCAGCGATTCGATGAAAGCGCGCATCGAGTCGGCGGTGATGCCCTGGCCGCGGGTCAGCGCCTTGAGCTGTTCATAGGGATTGGGCAGGCCGTGCCGGCGCATCACCGTCTGCACGGCTTCGGCCAGCACTTCCCAGGCCGCGTCGAGATCGGCGTCCAGGCGCTGCGGGTTCACTTCCAGCTTGCCCAGGCCCTTGGCCAGCGAGTCCAGCGCCACCTGGCTGTGGCCGAAGGCGGTGCCCAGCGCGCGCAGCACGGTGGAGTCGGTGAGGTCGCGCTGCCAGCGGCTGATCGGCAGCTTGGCGCTGAAATGCTCGAACAGCGCGTTGGCCAGGCCGAAGTTGCCTTCGGCATTCTCGAAGTCGATTGGATTGACCTTGTGCGGCATGGTCGAGGAGCCGACTTCGCCTTCCTTGAGCTTCTGCTTGAAGTAGCCCAGCGAGATGTAGCCCCAGATGTCGCGGGCCAGGTCGATCAGGATGATGTTGGCGCGGCGCGCGGCGTCGCCGATCTCGGCCACGTTGTCGTGCGGCTCGATCTGGGTGGTGTAGGGATTGAAGACCAGGCCCAGGCTTTCGACGAAGCGCTGCGCGAACGCCGGCCAGTCCACGTCCGGATAACTGGCGACGTGGGCGTTGTAGTTGCCGACCGCGCCGTTGATCTTGCCGGTCAGCTCGACCGCCGCGATCTGCCGGCGCTGGCGTTCCAGGCGCGCGACCACGTTGGCGATTTCCTTGCCCAGGGTGGTCGGCGAGGCGGTCTGGCCGTGGGTGCGCGAGAGCATCGGCTGGCCGGCCTGGGCGTGGGCCAGCGCGCGCAGCGAGGCGGCGACGGCGTCCAGCGACGGCAGCAGCACCTCGCGGCGGGCCTGCTCCAGCATCAGGCCGTAGCTGAGGTTGTTGATGTCCTCGCTGGTGCAGGCGAAATGGACGAATTCCAGCGCCGGCGCGAGTTCGGCGTCGTCCTTCAGGCGCTCCTTGATGAAGTACTCCACCGCCTTGACGTCATGGTTGGTGGTGCGCTCGATCTCCTTGACCCGGGCGGCGTCGGCGACCGAGAAACCCTCGGCCAGCGTGCGCAGGCGGGCGACGGCCGCGTCGGAGAACGCGGGCAGTTCGACGATGCCGGGCTCGGCGGCCAGCGCCAGCAGCCATTCCACTTCCACCTTGACCCGCGCCCGGATCAGCCCGTACTCGGAAAAGATGGGGCGCAGGGCGTCGACCTTGCCGGCGTAGCGGCCATCGAGCGGGGACAGGGCGAGCAGGGCGGATTCCGACAGTGGGGCGTGGGGCTGAAAAGGAGCGTTCTAGTTTACCGCGAGACGGCCGCCAGCCGGCCTGGCGTATGCTGGCGGCCCTCGCAAGCAGCCGGTTCCACCACCCGGCGCCAGCCGTAGACCATCCCCACAGGAGGCGCTGATGAGCAGGAAAACCACGGCGGGCGCGGCCCGCGACGAACGGACCCGGGTGGAACGGGACAGCATGGGCGAGCTGCGGGTGCCCGCCGACGCCCTCTGGGGTGCGCAGACCCAGCGCGCGGTGCAGAACTTTCCCATTTCCGGCCGGCCGATGCCGCGCGGCTTCATCCGCGCGCTGGGCCTGATCAAGGCCGCCGCGGCCGAGGTCAACGCCGGCCTGGGCCTGTTGCCGCAGATCACCGCGCGGGCCATCCGCGCCGCCGCGCTGGAAGTGGCCGCCGGCGAACACGACGCGCATTTCCCGATCGACATCTACCAGACCGGCTCGGGCACCTCGTCGAACATGAATGCCAACGAGGTCATAGCCGCGCTCGCCAACGGTTCCGGCAAGGCCGGGCGCAAGGGCGTGCATCCGAATGATCACGTCAACCTGGGCCAGAGCTCCAACGACGTCATTCCCACCGCCATCCGCGTGTCCGCGCAGCTGGCCGTGCTGGAAGACCTGCTGCCGGCGGTGAAGCACCTGCGCCGGACCATCGATCGGCGCGGCAAGGCGCTCGGCAGGATCGTCAAGACCGGCCGCACCCACCTGATGGACGCGATGCCGCTGACCTTCGCCCAGGAATTCTCGGCCTGGTCGGCGCAGCTGGCCTCGGCCGAGGAACGCATCACCGACAGCCTCAAGCGCCTGCGCCGGCTGCCGCTGGGCGGCACCGCGATCGGCACCGGCATCAACGCCGATCCGCGTTTCGGCGCGCGGGTGGCGAAGGCGCTGTCGAAGCAGACCGGCGCGCGATTCGAGAGCGCCGGCAACAAGTTCGAAGGGCTGGCGGCGCAGGACGACGCGGTCGAATTGTCCGGCCAGCTCAGCGCGCTGGCGGTGGCGCTGACCAAGATCGCCAACGACCTGCGCTGGATGAACGCCGGGCCGCTCGCGGGACTGGGCGAAATCGAACTGCCGGCCTTGCAGCCGGGCAGCTCGATCATGCCGGGCAAGGTCAATCCGGTGATTCCGGAAGCGACCGTGATGGTGTGCGCGCAGGTGATGGGCCACCACACCGCGATCACGGTGGCCGGGCAGACCGGCAATTTCCAGCTCAATGTCACCCTGCCGCTGATCGCGGCCAACCTGCTGGATTCGATCCAGTTGCTGGCGAACGTATCGCGCCTGCTGGCCGATACCGCCATCGACGGGCTCAAGGTGCGCGAGGACAACGTCAGGCGGGCGCTGGACCGCAATCCGATCCTGGTGACCGCGCTGAACCCGGTGATTGGCTATGAGAAAGGCGCGGCCATCGCCAAGCAGGCCTACAAGGAAAACCGCGCGGTGCTCGACGTGGCGCGCGAGGTCACCGGGCTGCCGGAGAAAGTGCTGAAGCCGTTGCTGGATCCGGCCGTCCTCGCCAAGGGCGGCATCCATGGCAAGCCCGGCGGTGGAGGCGGCTGAGCCACCTCCAGCGCGGCGAAATCAACGGGCCGGATCATTCGACCGCAGGAATGAACTCGGCGGCCTTCATTGCGGTGATGGCCGCCCAGTCGTGCGGCTGGCCGGCTTTGTCCAGCCGGTTGCTCACCAGCCGATAGCCTACCGAGTAGCCGGCCCACATCGGGATGCCTGTCTGCGGGTTGCCGAACATCGCGCCCATCAGCACCTGCGGCGAGGTGTCGTCCAGGCGCGGACGGAACGCCGCCAGCGTGGCCGCGTACTGGCCGTCGTCGAGCGCGCGGGTCCACGGCGCGGGGTGCTCGCCGAAGGTGCGGTTGGCGTAGTAGTCGGCGCGGCCCTCGAACACCAGGTAATCGGCCAGGGTGAACGCCGCCTTCGGATCGAAATGCCGCTGCGCCCAATAGCTGTGATGCAGTTCGTGTGCAAGCACGTATGGCAGCAGCTTCGCCCAGTCGGCCTGCGGATGCAGCTTGACGATGATCTTGCCGCTGCCGGCGGTCAGCGCCATCACGCCCTGCATGCGATCACGCGTGAACGCGTCGTCGGCTGAGGTGAAGTCCACGCACAGGCTCAGGCGCTGCTGCGGCAGATCGCCGGCCACGCGATCGTAGGTCGCCTGGGCGATTTTTTCGAAGCGGGCGCGGTCGAAGCCCTTCTCGGCCGCCTCGCGCTGCTCGCGGGTGAGGCGCGGATCCGGCGCATAGCCGCGCGCCAGATCCGCGAACTGGCCGCCGGCGGCACAGCGGGTGAACCAGGCGTCGCCGACGGCGGCGGGATCGGTGGAATCCAGCACCTGTCGGTTGGTGTAGTGGAAGTCGATGGGCTCGCCGGCCAGGGCGAGGCCGGGCAGGAGCAGGGACAGCAGCAGCGGGAGTCGGCGTTTCATGGGCAGTCCTGGCAAGAGTGGCGCGAAATGCGTCCAGGGATCAGGACGCCTGGGAGACGAAGGTGTGACCCGTCGCGCGCATCGCATCAGGGGACGGTGACAGTGGCGGGCAGGGGCCAGCGGGCGCAGGGAGGATGCGGTTGCGCATTGGCGTCCGGCGCGCGCAGTTCCGGATGGTCATAGGGCAGATAGCTTTGCCAGTACCAGGGAAAACAGACCGCACCCAGCTTGTACTCGATCAGGTAGGGAAAAATCCCGTCGGCATTGGAGCTGTTGCTCATCAGCAGCAGGCAGTCGCGCCCGTCGCGCACGCACACCGCGATGTTGCGGGTGCCGTCGTCGTGCCCGCCCTTGAAGAACGCGCGGCCTTCCGGCGTCCGGTACACGCTCCAGCCGAGCCCGTAGGCCAGTTCGATCGCCGCGTTGTCGGGGGTGGTCGCGGTGGACAGGGTCGGGAACTGCTGGACCGAATCGATGCGCACCTGCGCGCCGAACAATTCGTCGCGTGTCCCGGCGTCCAGCCCCTCGTTGCGCGACAGGCCGGCCAGGAACGCCGCGAAATCGCGCAGGGTGGTATCCATCGAACCGGCGGCCCGCACCGCGCCGCGCTGCTTGTGGCCGAGGGATTCCCCGTCCTCGTCGTAGCCCTGCGCCAGGTTGGCGGCGAACGCGTCGCGCCAGGTCATGCCGCTTCCGCGCATGCCGAAGCGATCGAACACCCGTTCCTGCATCAGCGTGCCGACATCGACGCCCAGGCCATGCTCGATCACGAAATGGAGCAGGTTGATGCCCTCGCCGGAGTAGGCGAAACGGCTGCCGGGTTCGAATGCGAAGGCCAGCTTCGCGTGTTCGTCGTAGCCTTGCGGAGTGAAGAACCGGAAATTCGGGAAGCCGGCGGTATGTGCCAGCAGCATGCGTGGGGTCAGTCGCCGCCAGCGTTCGTCGCCGGCCAGATCGGCGTACTTCTCGTACTCCGGCAGCGGGCGGGGCAGGGTAGTTGGGGATGGAGCGATCCAGATCCAGCCGCCCGTCCCGCACCAGCCCCATCACCGCATACGCGAATGCGCCCTTGGTGAGCGAAGCGGCGTACATGTGGTATCGGGCGTCAGCGGCAGGTTCCGTTCGACGTCGCGCAGGCCGTAGGTCTTCAACTCGGCCACCTTGCCGTCATGAATGACGGCCAGTGCGAGGCCGGTCACGCGGGCCTCCCGCATCAGCGTTTCGACCGGGTCGGGGACGCTTTCCGCGGCCATGCCCGCAACGGGGACGGCGACGGTGCACAGGCACAACAACAGCGACCACATCCCTTTCATGGTTCGGCCTCGCGTCTTGTCGTGGAACCGCCGCGGCAAACCCCTTGCCGCGGCGGGAAAATGACCGGTCCTGCGGAAGGATCAGTCCTTGCCGCAGTCGTCGATGTCTTGCTGATCCAGGTTGGCGTAGGGACGGAATGTGGGAACTGCGCCGCCAGCGCGTCCTGGGCGGTGCGCAGTCCGGTCAGGCGGGTGCAGATCTTGTTCGCCTCGGCCTCGATCTTCTTGGCCTCGGCGTCCATCCGCGCGTCGATGTCGTCGGTGTTGCCGCTGATCACGCCGCTGATCGCCGCCCCGACCGCCTTGCCGGCCATCTTGGCGCCCTGCTTGCCGACCGCGATGCCGGCCTGAGTGATGCCTTCCAGTTCGCCGTAGTAGGCCGAGACCAGCTTGCGCTGATCCGGGGTCAGCGTCACCGCCTTGCCGTCGATGACCAGGTCGCCGTTGGCGCCGATCGTGGCCTTGGGATGGCCATCGGCGTTGATGGTCAGTTCGCCGTCGCCGAAGCGGGCGATCTTGCCGTTGCCATTGTTGATGCTGGCTTGCGGCTTGCAGGCGGCCAGCGAGAGCGCCAGGACCAGGCCGATGCCCAGGCCGGCGGAAAGGGACGGGATGCGCATGGCGGAATTCCTCAATCGCGACGGGGAATGGAAACGGTGCCGGCGACGCCGGAATGATTGACCGAGCCGCTGCCGACGGAACGCACGGTCAGGCCGCCGCGCGCTTCGCGCACGCCGACGTTGCCGGAACCGATGCTGCCAACGACAACGTCGCCACCGATGCGGGACAGCTCGGCATCCCCGGAACCGATGGATTCGATCTCGACCCGGCCCTGGCCGTCCTCGAGGTCGAAATCGCCCGAACCGATGGTGCCGATGCTGACCGGCCCGCCGACACGGCGCGCCTGCGCGTCGCCGGAGCCGATGCTGATGCCCTTCAGCGAGCCGGCGCCATCGACCTCGATATCGCCGGAACCGACTTCGAAGGCGACCAGCCCGCGGGTGTCGCGGATCACCGCGTCACCCGAGCCGACGTCCGCGCTGACGATGGCGGCGCCGCGCACTTCCACGTCGCCCGAACCGACCTTGAGCTGGACCGGAATGTGCTCCGGCACGCTGCCCTCGAGTTCCAGGTAGGCGTAGTTCTTGCCGAAGAAGATGACCTGGCTGCGGCCGTCGCGTCGCAGGAGCACCACCAGCTTGTCGCCTTCGCGGCGCTGGGTGACGGTGAGCTTCGGCAGCAGCTTGGCATCGGAGGCGCAGGCGCGGCCGCGCAGGCCATGATGGGTGCCGGAACGGGCCACCAGCTTCAGATCATGCGAGGCCACGTCGAACACTACGGCCTTGGCGTTGCCGATGTCCAAGTCCAACTGGCGCGGTTCGGTGTGCTTGCAGTCGTCCTGGGCCAGGGCGGCCACCGGGGCCGCGACGGCCAGGGCCAGGACGGTCAGCGGCAGGAAAGCGCGGTGCATGGGAATCTCCGTATGGAATGCGGATGGGCGGCTGGCGGGGCGGCGGCGGGCTGCCGCCGCCCGCCGGGATCACTCACTGTCGCGCCAGCGGCGCAGGTAGATGGCGGCGGCGATCAGGCCGGCGCCGACGACCGCGCCGATCCACAGGTCGGCGGTGCCGAACACCTGCCAGTTGTTGCCCAGGTTCATCATCCGCACCAGATCGTCGGGGGTGTTGACGTTCTGACCGGCCAACTGCTCGTTGGTTAGGTTCAGCGGCGACCAGGTCCCCGGCACCACGCTCAGCAGGCCGCGGTAGACCACGGTGTACCAGAGCGGACCGTATGGGATGTCGATGCCCAGGATGCCCAGCATGCTGATGATCACGCAGGCCAGCACCGGAATCAGCACCGCCCACAGGAACGGCTTGCTGCGCGCCCAGGCCGAGCAGAACATCAGCCAGCCCACCGCGGGCAGCGCCCAGAACAGGTAGATCGGCAGGGTCGACAGCACGTTGGCGATGATGCTCAGCGGATGCGAGTGGGTGAACATCGCCCAGCCGCCCGGCACGCCCATGATGCCCATCGCGCTGGCGGCGATGATCCACAGCGCCATGCCGACCAGCACGCCGATGCCGACGGCCAGCAGCGGTCCCAGGAACAGGGCCCAGGTCGCCTTCGACAGCACCATCTGGGTATCGGTGACCGGCAGCGACTTCCAGAACAGGATGCTGCGATCGCGGCGGTCGTCGTGCAGGGTGCCCAGGGCGTAGAAGAACACCACGAACGCCAGCACGATCTGGGTCAGGCCCATGCCGCCCATCAGGATGCCGTCGCCGACCTGGCCGATCTGGCGGACATGTTCCACCATGCCGCCGTCGATGTTCATGTCGAAGTCCATGTCGTTCTTCACCTGGAAGAACTTGATGACCCCGATCAGGGCGGCGATGAAGGACAGCACGGTGATGATGGTGCCGGTGATCACCGGGGCCCACAGGAAGCCGCCGCGGTTTTCCCAGAACTCCCGTTTCAACAGCCACTTGAAGGCGGAGCCCTTGGTGGCATGCACAGTGGTGGCGGTGTTCATGCGTAGGTTCCTTTCATGATGGCGACGAACAGATCGGCCAGGCCGGGATTGCGGGTCTCGCCCAGTTCGGCGAGCCGGCCGCGGTCGATGCCGTCATACAGGAAAACGCTCTTGCCGAACGGCAGGCCGCGTTCGTCGATGGGGTTCAGGGCGCGCGCCTGTTCGATCTTGTCGGAGGAGACCAGCAGTTCCGTGTAGCGTTCGGCCACCTCGTCCATCTGCGCGGTCAGCACGATCCGGCCATCGCGGATGAACATCACGTCGGTGAGGATGTGTTCGATCTCCTCGACCTGGTGGGTGGTGACGATGATGGTCTTCTGCTCGTCGAAATAGTCCTCCAGCAGGCGCTGGTAGAACTGCTTGCGATAGAGGATGTCCAGGCCGAGGGTCGGCTCGTCCAGCACCAGCAGGCGGGCGTCGATCGCCATCACCAGGGCCAGGTGCAGCTGCACGATCATGCCCTTGGACATCTCGCGCACCCGCAGATCCGGGCGCAGCTGGGTGTTGGCCAGGAAACGCTCGCACTTGGCGCGGTCGAAGCGCGGATGCACGCCGGCCACGAAGTCGATGGCCTCGCGCACCCGCATCCAGCGCGGCAGCACCGCCACGTCGGCGATGAAGCACACGTCGTTCATCAACTGGCCGCGCTGCTTGCGCGGATCCAGGCCCAGTACCTTCAGATCCCCCTCGAACGGGGTCAGGCCGAGGATGGCCTTCAGCGCGGTGGTCTTGCCGGCGCCGTTGGGGCCGATCAGGCCGATGATCTTGCCGGCCTCGATCTGGAAGCTGGTGTTGTCCAGCGCCAGCTTGCTCCGGTAGGCCTTGCGCAGACCCTGGGCGGTCACCACGGGATTGGAAATCACGGCGCTCATCACTTGTTCCCCTTGACTTGCAGCAGTTCGTCGATCGACAGCCCAAGGCGTTCGATGCGCTGGGCCACGGCCGGCCATTCGTCGTGCAGGAAGCGCTCGCGTTCGCTCTTGAGCAACTTCTTGGAAGCCTCGTCGGTGACGAACATGCCCAGCCCGCGGCGCTTCTCCACCAGCGCCTCGTCGGCCAGTTCCTGGTAGGCGCGCGAGACGGTGATCGGATTGAGCTGGTATGGCCGCCACCTGGCGGACGGAGGGGAGGGCGTCACCCGGTTTCAGGACTCCGTCTAGCATCATGGCGATCACCCGGTCCTTCAGTTGGCGGTAGATGGGAGCACCGTCGCTCCACTGGATGTTGACCATGGCTCAACCCCGTGGGCGCAGCGACTGCGCGAATGAGAAATAGGGCATCGACAGCGTGGCGCGGGCGCGGCGGCGCGGATGGACCTGCGCTTCCTCGGCGGCCGTGGCTTCGATGGTGGAATCGACGCCGGCCAAAGGACTGCCTTCCGTGGCATTCCGCTGGCGGGTCTCGGTGGTGCCCATCAGCAGACCCAGGGTCAGCAGGGCGCCACTGGCCGCCAGGCCGGACAGCGTATTGAGCAGTTTCGGTTTCATTGCGTCTCCCCCTTCATTGGGTGAGTGGTGTTGTATGTAACTATAACACCAGAACACGGGCAGTCAACGGGGTAGGTGCCGTTTCGTAACCCAACTGAAGGCATACTTGTCGGCCCCGACCGGCAGGAACCCGAAATGAAGCGCAAGTGGCTGAAAAACATGGCTTTCGTCGCCGCACTGGTGGCGGCGGGGAGCGTCTGGGCCGCCGGATTGCTGGATCTCAGCTACCGGCCGCTGGCCGGCAAGACGCCGGTCAAGCTGAACGAAAAGTACGCCGGACAGGTCCTGCTGATCGTCAATACGGCCAGCAAATGCGGCTTCACGCCGCAGTACGAGGGACTGGAAGCGCTGCACCGGAAATACGCCGGGCGCGGATTCGCGGTGCTCGGATTTCCGTCCAACGATTTCAAGGGCCAGGAGCCCGGCAGCGAGCAGCAGATCCAGGAGTTCTGCACGCTGACCTACGGGGTCAAGTTCCCGATGTTCGAGAAAGTCCACGTGATCGGTCCGGAAACCACGCCGCTGTATCGCTCGCTCACCCAGGCCACCGGTGTCGCGCCGGGCTGGAATTTCCACAAGTACCTGATCGCGCGCGATGGTCGGGTGGTGGCGAATTTCCCCAGCAAGATCAAGCCGGACGACCCGGCGCTGGTGGCCGCCATCGAGCGCGAACTGAAGGCGGCGCAGCGTTGAACCCTGCACGCGGCCGCGGCTTGCGTGCGACAATGCGGGATTGGCGCCGCCATCGCGGCGAGTTGCGAGGAGTCGAGGGATGAAGCGGTCGGTGCGCGGTTTTGCCGCGGTTGTGGCAATCACTTTTTCGATGCTGGGAGGCAGCGTGTCTGCACAGGAAAAAACCGCGCTGACGAATGAGCGCGAAAAGGTCAGCTACTCGGTCGGCCTGGATCTGGGCCAATCGTTCGAACCGATTGCGAAGTTCATTGACCTGGCCGCGTTCGAGCGCGCCATGAAGAACGCGATGGACGGCGGCAAGCCGCTGATCAGCCAGGAAGAGGCGCAGGCCACCGATCAGGCGCTGCGGATCAACCTGGCCGCCAGCCAGGGCCAGCAGATTCCGGGCATGCCGCCGGGCACCCAGCCGCCGGCCGTGGCCAAGGACAAGGTCGGCCTGATGCTGGGCAGCTACATGGTCGGCCCGTCGCTGGCTCCGCTGAAGCAGGATCTGGACATGGCCGTGGTGATGCAGGGCATGCGCACCGCGCTGGACAAGAGCGCCAAACCGCTGCTGACCGCGGAAGACGCCAAGGCGACGATGGAAGCCTTCATGATCCGCCGGCAGAGCGAGAGCGCGCAGCGCAACCGCAACGAAGGCGGCAAGTTCCTGGCCGAGAACAAGGCCAAGAAGGGCGTGATCACCACGCCGTCGGGCCTGCAGTACATGGTGCTGCGCGAAGGCAACGGCGCGCGTCCGACCCCGACCAGCCGCGTGCGCGTGAACTATGTCGGCGCATTGCTGGACGGCACGGTGTTCGACAGTTCCTACGATCGTGGCCAGCCGGCTGAGTTTGGCCTGAACCAGGTGATCCCCGGCTGGACCGAGGGCGTTTCGCTGATGCCTGTCGGCGCCAAGTACCGTTTCTGGATTCCCGGCGACCTCGCCTACGGCAAGGAAGGCGCGCCCGGCGGCAAGATCGGGCCGGATGCCACGCTTACTTTTGACGTTGAGTTGATGGGCATCCTGCAATAAAGGCTGTTCCCCCAATAACGGAATTCCAGCATGCGAGTAGCGATCTTCGGCACCGGTTATGTCGGCCTGGTGACGGGTACCTGTCTGGCCGAGGTTGGCCACGACATCATCTGCGTCGATATCGATGCCGCCAAGGTCGAAGGTCTGAACAACGGCGTCATCCCGATCTACGAGCCGGGACTGGAGCCGATGGTCAAGGCCAACCACGCTGCCGGCCGCCTGCGTTTCACCACCGACGCGGCCGAAGCGATCGCGCACGGCGAAGTGGTCTTCATCGCCGTGGGCACGCCGCCGGACGAGGATGGCAGCGCGGATCTGCAGTACGTGCTGGCCGTGGCCCGCACGATCGGCCAGCACATCCAGCGGCCGACCGTGGTGGTCGACAAGTCGACGGTGCCGGTCGGCACCGCCGATCGCGTGCGTGACGCGATCCAGGCGGAACTGCACAAGCGCGGCGTGGAGATCCCGTTCGACGTGGTCTCCAATCCGGAATTCCTGAAGGAGGGCGACGCGGTCAAGGACTGCATGCGCCCGGACCGCATCGTCATCGGCGCCAACAATCCGGCCGCGGTCGAGAAGCTCAAGCGCCTGTACGCGCCGTTCAACCGCAACCACGAGCGCATCGTGGTGATGGACGTGCGTTCGGCGGAACTGACCAAGTACGCGGCCAACGCGATGCTGGCGACCAAGATCAGTTTCATGAACGAGATCGCCAACATCGCCGAGCGTGTCGGCGCCGACGTCGAGCACGTCCGCCAGGGCATCGGCTCGGATCCGCGCATCGGCTGGTACTTCATCTATCCGGGCGCCGGTTATGGCGGTTCCTGCTTCCCCAAGGACGTGCAGGCACTGGCCCGCACCGCCCAGCAGCACGGCTACACGCCGCGCCTGCTCGACGCCGTGGAAGAGGTCAACGACGCCCAGAAGGGACACCTGTACGAACTGATCCAGCGCCATTACGACCGTGGCGAGGACGAAGGCGTGCGTGGTCGCACCTTCGCGGTGTGGGGGCTGGCGTTCAAGCCCAACACCGACGACATGCGCGAGGCTTCCAGCCGCCGCCTGCTGGCGCAGCTGTGGGAGGGCGGGGCCAAGGTCCGCGCCTACGATCCGGAAGCCAGCCATGAAGCGCAGCGCATCTTCGGCGAGCGCGATGATCTGGTGCTGTGCGATTCGGCCGCGTCCGCGCTGGACGGTGCCGATGCACTGGTGGTGGTCACCGAATGGAAACAGTTCCGCAGCCCGGATTTCTCCCGGCTCAAGAGCCTGCTCAAGGATGCGGTGATTTTCGACGGCCGCAACCTCTACGAGCCGGCCGAAGTCGAACAGGCCGGCCTCGCGTATTACGGCATCGGCCGCGGACGTTCCATCCATGCCGAGTGATCTGTTCGCGCAGGACCGGCTGGAGCAGCGCTTGGTCGAACTGGAGACGCGCCTGACCTTCCAGGAGCAGGCCATGGTCGAGCTGAGCGAGGCCTGGCCGACGCCCGCGCCGAGAGCGGGCGCAATACCGAGCTGCTGATGAACCTGCTGTCGGACCTGGGCAAGCTGCGCGGCGAGCTGTACGCCGATCCCGCCGACGAGCCGCCGCCGCCGCATTATTGATACGCTTGGCACCGCGCCCGGCACGGGCGCGCTGTGTTCACCGCCGAATTTTCCGCAATGAGCGATTCCCTCCGCGATCAACTCCTCGGCCTGGGCTTCAAGCCCGCGCCGAAACCCGAGCGCAAGCCGCAGGCCGGCCCGCATCCGAACAAGCCCCAGGGCAGGCATCCCGGCAAGCCGGGACAGGCCCACAAAGGAAAGCCGGGCGGCAGGCCCGGCAAGCCGCATCCGGCGGCGGGCCAGGGCAAGGGCGGCAAGCGCGAGGGCGACATCGATCTCGCCAAGGCCTATGCGATCCGCGCGCAGAAGGAAAAGGACGAGCGCATCGAGACCGAACGCCAGAAGCAGGAAGAGGCACGCCTGCGCCGCGAGGCCAAGGCGCGGCTGGAAAGCCTGTTGAAGGATCAGGCGCTGAACGATCCCGCGGCGGAAATCGCGCGGCACTTTCCGTACGGCGGCAAGATCAAGCGCATCTACGTCAACGAAACCCAGCTCAAGGCGCTCAATGCGGGCGAACTGGGCGTGGTCCAGTTGAATGGCCGCTACCTGCTGGTGACCGCAGACGTGCTGGCGCAGGCCGAGGCCGCGTTCGCGCCGGCGGTCGCGCTGAAGGTCGATCCCGATGCGCCGGCCGAAGCGGACCCCTATGCGGATCCGAAGTTCCAGGTACCGGACGATCTGGTCTGGTAAGCCGCTGCGGTGAACACGCGGGCGCCGACGCTGTGCCTGCTGCCCGGCGCCGTGTCAGTCGGATTCATGACGGCCACGGTTCGTTGATCGTTCGTGGTGGATGGGCCTAGCCCGCCGGAGGAGGGGCGGTCGGGCGTAGCGGCACCAGCCAGCGCCACGCGATGATCGCGGCGAGCAGGGCGAAGCCGCCCGCGACGGCGAATGCCACGGAGCCGCTGAAGCGCCACAACTGGCCGGCGATCAGGGCGCCGGCCACGCCGCCGACGCCGGAGGACAGGCCATAGAACACGCCCTGGCCATGGCCATTGAGTCGGCCGGGGAAGAACCGCGCGAGCAACTGCATCGCGGCGGCGAAGAACCCGCCGAAGTTGAGTGCATGGGTGATCTGCGCCAGTCCCAGCAGCCAGGCGTTGTCCGGCCAGAGCGCGGTCGCCCACCAGCGCAGGGCGGCGCTGAGCATCGCCACCGCCATCACCTTGCCCGCGTCCCAGCGCCGGAAAATCCGCGCCGACAGGAAGAACACCGCGATTTCGGCGAGTACGCCGACCGTCCAGAACAGGCCGAGGCGTGAGGCGGAATAGCCGTGTTCGCCCAGGTAGATGGCGAAGAAGGTGTAGTAGGGGCCGAACGAGATCTGGGTGAGGAAGGCCGCAACGAAGAACGCGCGCACCGCGGGTTGCTTCAGGCGTGCCCGGAAGCCGGCCTGGTCCGGCGAATCCGCTTCCCGCGGCGGGTGCTCGTAATGGTTGGCGTAGGCCGAGGCCAGCAGCGCGGCCAGCAGCGGCAGCATCAGCCAGGGCAGGCTGGCGGCACCAAACCGGTCGAGCAGCGGCCCGTACGAAGACACCACCACGATGAAACCGATCGAGCCCCAGACCCGCACCTGGCCGTAACGATGCGGCTGTGCGGCGAGATGACTCAGGGTGATCGATTCGAACTGCGGCATCACCGCGTTGTAGGCGAAGCAGAACGCGCACATCACCACGAACAGTCCGGTGAACCCCAGTGGCAGCAGGAAGATCGCGAAGGCCAGCAGGGTCAGCCAGCATCCCAGGTGCAGCCAGCGGATGGGACGCGGCGAGCGCGCCGCCAGCGTGGTCCAGGTGCTGGGAGCGAGGATGCGGGTGGCGTACCACAGGCTCATCAGCACGCTGATCGCGCCGACCTGCATGCCGCGCGATTGCAGGAACAGGCTCCAGTAGGGCGTGAATGCGCCGAGTGCGGCGTAGTAGGCGAGGTAGAAGCTCGACAGCCGCGCCATCGGAACGGTGGCGGACGGGGACCCGCCGGACGGCGTCACAGCAGATCCTGTACGGGGGTGGCCAGCAGTTCACGGGTACCGTGCGCCAGCCGGCGCAGATGCGAGATGCCCAGATCCCGGATCAGCGAGTGGGTCTGGTGCGGCAGCGGCGAATCGTAGAGATCATGCGGGGCCACGTTCTTGCCCGCCACGCCGGGAACGAATTCCAGTCCGGCGGCGGCATAGCAGTGCTGGACCAGCGCCGAGCAGTACAGCGCGCCTTCCTTGGCCAGCAGGTTGTCGCGCTGGCGCAGGCGGGTGCTGTGCAGGGCGAACAGCGTGCCGACCAGTTCGCCCAGCGAATAGCTGGACAGTCCGGCCAGCAGTTCCAGCCCGGCGACCTGCACCTGGCGGATTTGCGTCTCGTCCAGTCCGAAGTCCAGCACGGCGAGGTTGGGGAACGTCTCCTCGTCGAAATAGCGGGCCAGCCGGTTTTCCTGCACGCCCAGGCGAATCTGGCGGTAGCGCAGATCCAGATCCGACTCCAGCACCCACCAGTGTCCGTCCACGCGCTGTTCCATGAAGATGAAAGCGTGCGACCACAGGCTGCGATGGCCATCGCCGGTCAACGGCGCCTGCGCCTTGCGAATCAGCTTGTTGATCCAGTCACGCCCACCGGAGAGGCCGATGAGGCCCGGCGCGGCGTGCTTGAGCAGGAAAGCGGCGTTGGTGCTGTGGGCAGCGTCCATGCGGAGGCAATGCGATGGGAAATGAGGATCCTAAACGATGCCGCGCACGAACAACTTGCAGCGGCGTGATGCCGTGTCGTCTCGGACTCTTTTGCCAACCAGGCCGGATAGCCCCCTTGACCAGCCATGCGGCTGTTGAAAGCGAGAAAGGGGGCGGTG
>OFCY01000012.1_pt1 | contig 48649 bp, 53 predicted proteins | sample 1520981 | NCBI WGS metagenome assembly OFCY01 (sample SAMEA2532533, study PRJEB24079) | metagenome
ACGTCACGTGCAGGGTGCCGAGCCCAGTACGAACGTGGTAGTGGTGGAAGATGGCATCCGTGGAATTACTCTACCGGCCAGGGTCAGGCGGGTGCCGCCGTTTTCTTCCGCCAGATCGAAATGCAGGTGCGTCTGGTTGGCCGGTTCGTCCGCCAGTCCCGACAGCGAGCTGAGATAGCGATAGCCCAGCGCGTGCGGTGGATCGAAAGCCAGCACCACGCCGCGATTCTCGAACGGCACGTGATGGAAGCCCCGGATGGTGATGGGAGCGCCGATCCGCCAGTCCGTCGCCACCGAAATCCGCAGTTCGGGTTCGCCCATCCAGCGCGGCAGGTGCGCGGGGTCGGTGAGCGCGAGCCAGACCCGCGCATTGGAGGCGTTGACGTAGACGTGATCGGTCCATTTAACGGGGAACGCGTCGTCGGACCGTGCCGTGTCATCCATGTGCGAGGCTCGCGGCAATCAGCGCCACCGACACGATCGCCAGCCCGATGCCCAGCCAGTTGATCCGGCTGAGGTTTTGTGAAGGCGAACGTGCCGACCAGCGTGCCCAGCACGACCACGCCCAGGTTCATCGTCGCGAAGACCACCGCCGGGTGGCCGGGCAATGCCTGGTGGGCCTTGATGTAGAACAGGATGTTGGCGAAGTTGCAGGCACCGACCAGCAGGCCGGCGAGCAGCGCGCCGGCTTCCATCCGCGCCTGTCCGCGCAGCACGCGCGCGCCGTGCACCGCGATCATCAGCAACAGCGCACCGGCAAAGGCCACCGCGAGCGAAGCGGCGAACGGGGTTCCGGCCATCGCGATGCGCTTGAGCAGGATGTCGACCGCGGCGTAGCCCAGCAACACGGTCAGCGGCAGCAGCCAGCGCGCCCGCGCCACGGCGGTGCCGCCATCATCGCCCGCGCGGGGGCGCGAGACGATGCCGGCGATCGCGATCAGGCCCAGCAACAGCCCGGCCAGCTTGCCGGCATCGGCGGTTTCGCCGAAGAACAGGAAGGCCGCACCCAGCGAGACCACCAGCGACAGCCGCTGGGCCACGTCGGTGCGGGCGATGCCGGCCGTGCGCACGGAGGCGGCCATTGCCAGGAAGATGCCCGGCAACAGGACCACCAGAGTACCAGCGCCAGCCAGGGCGTACCCGGCTCGCGCAGGCGGCTTAGAGGCGGATCCAGGGTGACCAGGCAAAGCGCCAGGGCCGCCACGTAGTTGCCCAGGATCACCGGCACCATGCCCCGTCCGCGCCGCTGGGCCAGTTTCAGCAGCACCCCGACCAGCACGCTGAAAAGGACGCTGACGATCAAGAAAGGCATGCGCGGGCCGATGGGGAAGGGTTGGCGATTATCTCCCGGTGGCCGGATGCGTGCCGGATCGGCGTTCCAGGACAATGATCCCGTACTAACGGGTCATGGAAGAGGGTCTCCATTCGCTTATCATCGGGACTTCCGCGAGCCGCCATTCGGATGGTGGCGGCGGAACCCAGGGGAGGGGCCGGATGGCCCCGCAATGTTTCAACCAAACAGGGATTGATTTTTCATGAAGATTTCTTTGAAGCAGGCCGCGCTGGCGGCCTCGATGCTGCTGATCGCCGTGCCCGCCTTCGCCGCCAAGAGCGCCCAGGACATGCGCAAGGAAAAAGTCGCGCAGATTCCACCTGCACCAAGCCGTTGGGCACCATCTCGGTGATCGAGCCGGAAGACGTGGTGAACTGGTGGACCGGCCAGCAGCTGCCGGCGCCGTCGCGCCTGATCAAGGTCTTCGTCAACAAGTCGCGCTGCTTCACCCTGGTGGATCGCGGCGTCGGCCTGAATGCCGCCATGAGCGAGCGCGCGCTGGCCGCCGACGGTGAGCTGCGCAATCGTTCCAACATCGGCAAGGGCCAGATCAAGGCGGCCGACTACGTGCTGGTGCCCGATCTGATCTCGCAGAACAGCAACGCCAGCGGCAATGCCATCACCGGCCTGCTGGGCGGCCTGATCGGCGGCACCGCCGGCGCCGTGGTCGGTGGCCTGAACTTCAAGAGCAAGACCGCCGACGTGGTCCTGACCCTGACCGACGTGCGTTCCTCCGAGCAGGTCGCGATGGCCGAAGGCAACGCCAAGAAGACCGACATGGGCTGGGGAGCCGGCGGCGGCCTGTTCGGCGGCAGCGGCGTGGGCGCGGCCGGCGTGGGCGGTTACGCCAACACCGAGATCGGCCAGGTCATCACCCTGGCCTATCTGCAGGCCTACACCGATCTGGTCACCCAGCTGGGTGGCGTGGCCGAGAACGCCTCGGCCGCCAGCGCGCAGCAGGCGGTCGAAATGACCAAGCCGGGCCGCCTGTTCGCCAACGCCAAGGGCACCGGCAAGGCCGTGCGCGATCTGGAGCCGGGCATGATGCTGTACCCCACCGGCACCAAGGAAGGCGTGATGTGGGAAGTCGAGGACGAACTCGGCAACAAGGGCTGGGTCTCCTCCACCCTGGTGCAGCTGGCCCGCTGAGGCCGCCCGCACCGGAGTCGCCGAAGGCCGCGGGAAACCGCGGCCTTCGCGTTTTCCGGCCCCGGCGGAACCCGCGCTTGGTTTTCATCCGGACCGGCCCAATAATTCCCGCCATGGAAATCAAGTCCGACAACCCCGAACACGGCTTCCAGTTCCCCGGCACCTTCGAACTGAGCGCCATGGGCACCGCCAACGCGGGCCTGGAAACCGAACTCCCGAAACTGCTGACCCAGGCCGGCGTGGAAGTCATCCACGAGGACATCAGCTGGAAGCACTCGGCCAACGGCAAGTATGTGTCCGTGCGCATCGCCTTCCAGGCCGCCAGCCGCGAGCAGTACGACGCCGCCCACGAGGCCCTGCGCGCGCACCCGGAAGTGAAGTGGACGCTGTGAGCCGCCCCTGCGCGGTCCGCGAACTGGGGCGCCAGCCCTACGAACCGGTGTGGCGGGCGATGCAGCGCTTCACCGACGCGCGCGACGAGCGGACCTCCGACGAGCTGTGGCTGGTCGAACACGATCCGGTGTTCACCCTGGGCCAGGCCGGCAAGCCCGAGCACGTGCTGGCACCCGGCGACATCCCGGTCGTGCAGGTGGATCGCGGCGGCCAGGTGACCTATCACGGCCCGGGCCAGATCGTGGCCTATCCGCTGTTCGACCTGCCGCGCATGAAGGTCGGCGTGCGCGAGTACGTCTGAAGATCGAACAGGCCATGATCGACACCGCCGCCGAATGGAACATCCACGCCGAACGCAAGTCCGGCGCGCCGGGCGTGTACGTGGCCGGCGCCAAGATCGGCGCGCTCGGCATCCGCGTGCGCCATGGCCGCACCTTCCACGGCCTGGCCTTCAACGTCGCCATGGATCTGTCGCCCTGGCACCGCATCAATCCCTGCGGCTACCAGGGCTTGCAGGTCGCGACCCTGTCCGATCTCGGCGGCCCCTCCGGCCTGGAGCAGGTCAAGCCCGTCCTGCTGGAAAAACTGGCCGCGCATTTCGGCCTGGACCTGCGTCGCGAAACCGCCCTGCCGGATCTTTCGCTGGCCGCCTGAGGCAGGCCAGTGGCGCCCTTGTGGGAGCGACGTGAGTCGCGACCGTTACCCTTGCCTTCCGCTTCTTCCCATAACGTGCATGCACTGAAGGGAAAGCACAGGTTTGCCTGCGCATCGGTTTTCCGGTCGCGACCGACGTCGCTCCCACAAACAAAAACCGGGCAATGCCACAATCCGGCGATATGGATGACAACGCCCGTTTCCACTCCGATCTCGATGCCCTGATCGAACGCGGCCTGGCCCGCCTGCGCGAATCCTCGCCCGCTTCGGCCGCGCTGCTCGCCGATCCCGCCCGCGCCGCGCGCGTCGGCAAGGTGATCCTGGCCAGCGACTTCGCCCTGGAAACCCTGCGACGCCAGCCGGACCGGCTGCACGCCCTGCTCGGCGACGACGGCGCCGCGCCGACGCCCGCGCCGATCCTGGCAGCCGATGAATCCGGACGCTGGCAGGAACAACTGCGGCGCTATCGCACCGCCGAATCGACCCGCCTGATCTGGCGTGACGTGCTGGGACTGGATGACGTCGACGCCATCCTCGCCGGCAGCACGCGGCTGGCGGAAAACTGCCTGCGCATCGGCCTGGAAGCGCTGGAAGCCGAATTCGCCCAGCGCCATGGCGTGGTGCGCGCCGCCGACGGCAGCGTGCAGCGGCTGGTGGTGTTCGGCCTCGGCAAGCTCGGCGGCGGCGAACTGAATTTTTCCTCCGACGTGGATCTGGTGTACGCGTTCCCGCACAACGGCGAGTCCGATGGCGCGCGTTCGCTGGCGGCGGAGGATTACTTCGCCCGGCTCGGACAGCGCCTGGCGAAACTGCTGGACGAACCGACGGTGGACGGTTTCTGCCACCGCGTGGATCTGCGCCTGCGCCCGTTCGGCAATGCGGGGCGGGTAGCGCTGTCGTTCGCCGGCATGGACCAGTACTTCCAGCGCGAAGGGCGCGACTGGGAACGCTACGCTTGGCTGAAGGCGCGCGCGATCGCCGGCGACATCGAGGCGGGCGAGCGCTGGCTGGAAAGCCTGCGCCCGTTCGTCTACCGCCGCTACCTGGACTACACCGCGCTGGACGGACTGCGCGAGATGAAGGCCGCGATCGCCGCGGAAGTGGCACGCCGCGAACTGGCCGACGACATCAAGCGCGGCCCGGGTGGCATCCGCGAAATCGAATTCCTGGTGCAGGCGCTGCAACTGATCCGCGGCGGCCGCGAGCCGTCGCTGCGCGAGCGTCGGTTGATGCCGGCGCTGCGCGCGCTGGTCGCGACCCGCCAGGTGGTCGAGGGCGATGGCGCCGCGCTGGGCCAGGCGTATCGTTATCTGCGCCGGCTGGAAAACCGCCTGCAGATGCTGCGCGACGCGCAGACCCACGCCTTGCCGGACAATCCACTGGATCGCGAACGCATCGCGCGCGGACTCGACTATCCCGACTGGCCGGCGCTGCGGGTCGCCTTGCAGCGCCAGCGCGATCGGGTGGCGCAGGAGTTCGCCGAACTGCTCGCACCGCGCCGCGGCCAGGCCGCGCCGGGCGCGCTGGAACACTACTGGCGCGCGCTGCCACGAAGGCGGCGACGAGTCCGTGCTGGCCGACGCCGGTTTCACCGACGCCGCCACCGCCGACGGCGCGCTGCGCGACTTCGCCCGTTTCTCCGGCGTGCGCGCGCTGTCGGATGGTTCGCGCGCGCGGCTGGATCGGGTGGTGCCGGCGCTGCTCGGCGCGGCGGCGCGCTCGGCGCAGCCGGATGCCGCGCTCAAGCGCGTGCTCGCACTGTTGCAGGCGATCCTGCGCCGCGCCAGCTATCTGGCGCTGCTGGACGAGCAACCCAGCGCGCTGGCGCGGCTGGTGGACGTGCTGGCGCGCAGCGCATTGCTGGCCGAACGGCTGGCGCTGTACCCGCTGCTGCTGGATGAACTGCTGGACGCGCGCGTGTCCGGCCCGCTGCCGGACAAGCAGAGCCTGCACGCCGAATGCAACCGCGCGCTCGATGGCGGCGACGCCGAATCGACCCTGCGCGAATTGAACGAACGCCGGCTCGCGCTGAGCTTCCGCATCGCCATGGCCGCGCTGGATCGCCGCCAACCCGCACGCGAAAGCACCCGCCAGCTGGCCTGGCTGGCCGATGAAGTCGTGCGCGTGGTGCTGCGCACCGCCGAGGACGAAGTCGCCGCCGCGCATGGGCGCGTGCCGCAGGGGCGCTTCGCGGTGATCGGCTATGGCAGCCTGGGCGGCGAGGAACTGGGCTTCGGCTCGGATCTGGATCTGGTGTTCCTCTACGACGCGCCCACCGATGCGCAATCGGACGGCGCGCGTCCCCTGGAAGCCGGACGCTGGTACGCGCGGCTGGCGCAGAAGATCGTCGCGCTGCTCGGCGCGGAGACCGGCGCCGGACGACTCTACGACGTGGACGTGCGCCTGCGCCCGGACGGCGCCAAGGGCCTGCTGGTGTCGTCGCTGGCCAGCTACCGCGAATACCAGCGCGATCGCGCCTGGACCTGGGAACATCAGGCGCTGGTGCGCGCGCGCGGCGTCGCCGGCGACGAGGTGCTCCAGCAGGATTTCGAGGACATCCGCGACACCACCCTATCGCGGACGCGCGATCCCGCGCAGCTGCGCGACGACGTGATGAAGATGCGCCAGCGCATGCGCGCGGAACTGGATCGCAGCGACGCCGCGCGCTTCGACCTCAAGCAGGGCGAGGGCGGCCTGGTCGATCTGGAGTTCCTGCTGCAATACCGCGTGCTGCGCGAATCCGGCGCCGCGCCGGCCCTGCTGACGCCGCGCAACACCGCCTCGTTGATCGCCGCGCTGCTGGCGACCGGCCGCATCGACGAACCGGCCGCGCAGGCCATGACCCAGGCGCATACCGTGTTCCTCGCCGAAGGTCTGGCCTGCACCCTGGACCGGCGCCCGCGGCTGGTGCCGGAGACCGCCGCCATCGCCACCGCCCGCGCCGCCGTGCGCCACGTGCTGGCCGCCCACGATCTCGATTTCGGCGGCTAAACCCGTCGTGCGGATCCTTGTGGGAGCGACGTCAGTCGCGACCGGAAATCCTGACGGTACGGGTACCGCGGTCGCGACTGACGTCGCTCCCACAAGAACACTCACTCCCCCGCGTAAAACCCCGAACGCTCCAGGAATGCCTCCACCTTCGTACCGTCGCGATAATCGAGTTCGATGATCTCGGCCAGTGCGCGTGACTTGTCGGGTGCGCGCCGGTAGTAATCGCGCATGATCGCGTAGCCGATGTAATAGCCCAGATCGCCGGTGCCGTAGGCATTGCCCGGGCCGTTGTAGAGCCAGCCGCTCCAGTCCGTGCCGTGCATCTGCGCGCGGAAATCGCGCTTGAGCGCGGCCTCGTTGCTTGGTCCGTACCGCATGTACGGCTGCGCCGGCACCTGGCCGGTGATCCGCTCGGCGACGAAGTCCGCCGCGCCTTCGTACATCGCCTGCGCCAGCAGGTTCGCACCGGGTCCCTTCTGCTGGGTGTGCACATACTCGTGCATGTTGAGCAGCACCAACTGCGTGCCTGGCTCGCCGCGGAAATAGACACCGAGTGCCTTGGACATGCGCTCCGGCAGTTCGGAGACATCGGTCCGCGCGTCGCCGCCGGCGATTTCCGCGCCGATCAGCACCTTGTCGCCGAGCGTGGTGCCACCGGAGCGCAGGCAGCCGATCGCGAAATAGATCCGGGCCGGCCGCAACGCCGGATACAACTCGCGGAAGCGCGCGATATCGGGCGCGAACTCGCCGCCGCGCCGCGCCAGCGCCAGCGAACCGGCGCGCACCGAATTCCAGAACTTCGGATAGCGCCGGATCGCCTCCAGATAGCAATCCGCATCGTAGCCCTTGGCCTGCATGAACGCCTTCAGCCCCGCGCTGCCGGGATCGAGAAAGTCCCGTTGCAGGATCCGGCGCCGGTCCGCGTCGTCCGGCGTGGCGACGATGCGGTCGTAGGCGGTCCAGAAGCGATCGACGTCGGCCGATTCGACTTCGTCGGCCTTGCCGTCGTTCCGCCCCAGCCCGGGTAGGGCCAGGATCATCAGGCCCAGCAGCAGGGCGCCCAGGGCGTGTATATAGCGCATGCCTTCACCTTCGCCGCCGGAAAACAGGAACCGGTTGGATGCGCCGGACAGGCAGGGCGTTTAAAGCGGCCGCCGGTGGCAACCTTGGCCATCGGCGGAGGCACTCAACTGAAATCGGCCAGATGGTTGATGCGATCACCGGCGAAGCCGAACTCCGACCGCCCCTGCAACATCAGTTCGGTGCCCGCGGCGGGGCCGCCGGGAATGTCCTGGGCGAGGGTGCCGCGATAGTCGATCTCCACGATCGTCCGCGCCGGCTCGAAACGCCATGACCTCGCCCGCTGCTCGCGGACGGAGAACAGCCGGCGCGATTGTTCGGCGAGCGCACGGAAGGCGTCGCGCCCGTCGGTGGCGGTGGTGAGCGCGCCGCCGGCATGGTTCTCGAAGCGCACATCGTCGGACAGCAGCGCGACCATGCCGTCGATGTCGAAGGCGTTGTAGGCGGCGAGGTAGCGTTCGACCAGGGCCTGCTTGTCGGCATCGTTCATGGGAACACCGCGCGGGGGAGGGAAACCCACTTTATCCGCCGCGCTCAGCGGACGAAACCGTCCAGCCGTTCCCGCAGCAGACCGGCCACGCGCGCGGTTTCGCGCAGGGGTTCGACCGGGAACGACGCCAACGTCCCGTCCATCGCGCGGATCCGGCCGCCGGCCAGCAGCGCGTCGAGGAACCGGCGCGGGCGCCCGCTCACGCGCGGCGGATCGAACACGAACACGGGCACGCGGGTGGCGCAGGCTTCGGAGATCATGTTGACCGAATCCGGCGAGCACACGATGCGATCGGCCCAGGCCAGCAGGCCCGGATAGGGATTGGGACCATCGGCCTCATCGAGCCAGGTCAGCCCGGGCGTCTCGACATAGCGATGGCGCAGCGCCTCGCGCACCCGCGCGTCGGTGCGCCGCGAAGCGGTGATCAGCAGGCTGCCGCCCTCGCTGGCGAGCATCGCTTCCAGCCGGCCGGCCAGCACCTCGAAGGCGTTGCGATCGAAGCGGACATGCGCGCTGCTGCCGCCCAGCAGCACAGCGGTGCGCGGCGCAGGCAGATCCGCGAACGTGGCGAACCGGTCGCGCGCCTGCGTCAGCCAGGCGTCGTCGATGGGATTCAGGCTGCCTTGCACGGTGAGGACATTGGTGCCGGACAGGCCGTCGTGCGCGGGTGCGATCACCCAGTCCCACAGCGACGGGTCCAGCCGCGGATCCCAGGATCTGCACGACCCGGCTGCCGGCCGCGCGCAGCAGCCGGGTGGCAAGCGCGGCCTGCCGGCCGCAGCCGATGGCCAGGCGGGGCGGGGCGGCCGAGCGCGTCCCGGAATGCGGACCGAACGCCCCCCGCATCCCCGGGCAGGCGCCGGGGCGCCCACCAGCGCCAGGGCGCGTTCGGACGCAGGGTCAGTGTCTGGTGCGGTCCCGCTTCCAGCGCCTCGGCCAGGGCCGAGGCCTGGCGGACGTTGCCGGCATGGCCGTCAGTGAGGGTCCAAACGCGGTCGGAAAGCGGGGCGGGGCGGTCTGTTTGTTCCACCTGTCAAAACAATCCGTTCCGGAGCCGCCGGATGATCGCCAAAGTCGGGACACTCTACACTGGCCAAGCTGTGATTCGCGCGGTCGGGCGAATCCGATGTGCCCGATCCCGCCTCCTTTCGGATGAACCTTTTCCCGGGTCTTCCGCCGGCCGCCGGTCATGTCGCCGCCTCGACCCCGCCTTGACGAAGCCTGACGTATTCGACTGACCACCACCCCCGGAGATTCCACCATGCGCAAGACCCTGTTGATTGCCGCCCTGTTCGCGTTCGCCGGTTCCGCGTTCGCCGCCCCGGTCACCTACAAGATCGATCCCAACCATACCGACGTGATCGCCCAGTGGAGCCACTTCGGCTTCTCCAACCCGAGCGCGCACTTCGGCAAGGCCGACGGCACCATCGTCTATGACGCCGACAACGTGTCCGCGTCCAAGGTCGAGGTCACTCTGCCGTTGTCCGGCCTGAACAGCTTCGTCGCCGATTTCGACGAGCATCTGCGCAGCGCCGATTTCTTCGACGTCGCCAAGTTCCCGGCCGCCACCTTCAAGAGCACCAAGGTGGAAGCCGCCGGCGAAGGCAAGCTCAAGGTCACCGGCAACCTGACCATCAAGGACATCACCAAGCCGGTGGTGCTGGACGTGACCCTGAACAAGGCCGGCGAGCACGCCATGGCCAAGCGCGCGGCGATCGGCTTCGACGCCACCACCACCGTCAGCCGCACCGAATTCGGCGTGGGCAAGTACGCGCCGGCGGTCAGCGATGGAAGTGAAGCTGCGCATCACCACCGAAGCGATGGTGCCGAAGGAGTAAGTCTTACCCGGGGCGGTGCCCCTCCCTCTCCCGACCGGCCCACCCGCGCCGCCCGGCTTTCACCGGGCGGCGTTTCTTTTGCGCGTCGCCCGGTCGTCCGCGGCACGGCGCCGGCCCCGGTTTCGCCGCCGGTGGTAAACTCCCCGGTTCCCCGAATCGCATCGCCGCCATGAGCCAGACCGCCACCGCGCCCGCCAACGCCGAGAAGCGCTACACCGTGCATCGCGCCGACCTGCCGTTGAGCTGCCCGCTGCCGTCCATGGCGCTGTGGAACTCGCATCCGCGCGTGTACCTGCCGATCGAGGATGCCCCGGGCGGTGAAGTCCAGTGCCCGTACTGCGGCTCGCACTTCGTCCTCGCCGACTGATTCCGGCCGGGCCGCGATGCCCCGCCTGACCGTGGTGCAACTGCTGCCGGCGCTGGAGTCCGGCGGCGTGGAGCGATCGACCCTGGAGATCGCCGAGGCGCTGGTCCGGGCCGGCCACCGCGCGATCGTCGTCTCCGCCGGCGGCCGGCTGGTGCCCGCGCTGGAACAGTCCGGCGCCGAGCACATCACCCTCGACATCGGCCGCAAGTCGTTGCTGACCCTGCGGCACATCCGCAGCCTGCGCGATCTGTTCCTGCGCGAGCGCCCGGATCTGGTGCATGCCCGTTCGCGCCTGCCGGCATGGCTGGGATGGAAGGCGCTGGGTGCGTTGCCCGCCGCGCGGCGGCCGCGCTTCGTCACCACCGTGCATGGCCTCAACTCGCCGGGCCGCTACAGCGCGATCATGACCCGCGGCGAACGGGTGATCTGCGTATCGGAAACCGTGCGCGACTACGTGCTGGCGCACTATCCGCGCACCGATCCCGGCAAGCTGCGGGTGATCCCGCGCGGCATCGATCCGACGCGCTTCCCACATCGGGCATGGCCTGATCGGGCGATGCGCGCCGGGTTCGCCAGCCAATACCCGGGCCTGGCGGGCGACGGCCCGCTGCTGCTGCTGCCCGGCCGCGGGACGCGGCTGAAGGGGCATGGCGATGCGGTCTCGCTGCTCGGCCGGCTGCGCGCGCAGGGACTGGACGCGCGGCTGTGGATGCCCGGCGCGCGCGAAGCCGGACGCGAGCAGTACATCGAAGAAATCGAACGGCAGGCGGAGCAGGGCGGTTTCGGCGACGCGCTGGTGATCACGCCGCCGACCGCACGCATCGCCGATGCCTACGCGGCTTCGGATCTGGTGCTGCAACTGTCGCGCAAGCCCGAGGCGTTCGGCCGCACCGTCATCGAAGCGCTGTCGGTGGGGCGTCCGGTGGCGGGCTGGGCCCATGGCGGCGTCGGCGAACTGCTGGCGGAACTGCAACCGCGGGGCGCGGTGCCGCCATTCGATGAAGCCGCGTTGCTGCGGACGGCACAATCCCTGCTGGCGTCGCATCCGGCGGCTCCAGCGGCTACGATGCCGGCCTACACCCTGCGCGCGATGCAGGACGCCACGCTCGCCACCTATCTCGAACTCACCGATGATCGCCACTTCGCCGCCAGCCACTGAAAACGGAGAACGCGCGCCGCACGGCTGGCGCTGGGCACCGGCCTGGGTGCTGACCTTCGTCGCGCTGTGGCCGATGCCCGGATATGCGGAAGGGGTGATGGTGCTGGGTGCGCTGGCCGCCATCGTCCGCCTGCTGCTGGCGCGTTTCCGTGGCAGCAGCCGCCTCTCAGCAGCCCGGCCTGGGCGCTGACCAGCGTGATGTTCCTGACCTACTGGCTGCCCGAACTGATCTCGGCGATCGAAGCGGTCGATTCGGCGCGTGCGCTGCGCGAGTCGATCGTCGATCTGCGTTACCTGCCGTTCCTGTGGCTGGTCGCCGCGGCGGTGGCGAACGAACGCGGGCGGCGGACGACCTTCGGCGGTCTGGCGATCATCGTGGCGATCTGGACGGTCGATGCGCTGCTGCAGGTCGTGTCCGGCACCAGCTCGCTGTTCCAGAGTCTGGATCAGCTCAAGCAGCTGAGCAGCGGCCATTCGATGTGCACGCCCGAGGACGTGCAGGCGCTGGATCGCCTCAGCGGCTTCCTCGGACCCTGCAACCTCAAGCTGGGCGTGGTGCTGGCAAGCCTGTCGCCGTTCGTCCTGTTCGGCACGGGGCGGCGTTTCGGCACCTTCGGCTGGATCCTCTCCGCCACCGCGGTGGGTGTGGTGATCATCCTGGCCGGCGCGCGTGCCGCCTGGATTACCTATGCGCTCGTGCTGATCTTCTCCGGACTGCCGCTGCTGGGCTGGAAGCGCCTGCTGGCGGTGTTCGCCTTCGGCGCGCTGGCGCTGGTCGCCCTCGGCGTGACCTCGCCGCAGTTGCGTGAGCGGCTGGACCGGACCAGCCAGGCACTGGCCGCCGACGAGGACGGCGTCGACATGGCGCTGTCCGGACGTACCCAGATATGGGGCGCGGCCTGGTGCATGGTCAAGGAACAGCCGATCAACGGCGTCGGCGTGAGGGGATTCCGCAAGGCGTTCCCCGACTGCGATCCGTTGCACGGTGGCCGCCCGGCGTGGGGCCACGGTCCCGCGCTGCATGCCCACCAACTGGTGCTGGAAGTGCTGAGCGAAACCGGCGGCATCGGCTTGCTGCTCTGGCTGGCCGGCGCCGCGCTGGCCTGGCGCGCCTGGCGCTATGCGACCCCGCAGGCCAAGGAGCGCGCGCGCCCGGCGATGCTGGCGCTGGCGGTGACGGTGTTCCCGTTCAATACCCACCTACTTTCTATTCGACGTTCTGGGGCGGGCTGACCCTGATGCTGGCCGCGCTCTACACCGGTAGCCTGCTGGCCCGCGAGGCCGCGCCGGGAATTAGGGGTGGCGGCGTGATCCGGTTGGCGGGCCCGCGGCCTGAGCGAGGCGTGTCCGATCCGGACTGCGCGGACTACAGGCGGACTACGGGTCGTACCGCTTGCTGCGGCCTTCGGGCTGGCGCTTGAAGCGGCGGTGGATCCACAGGTACTGCGCGGGCGCTTCCCGCACCATCGCTTCGATCTGCGCGTTGACGCGCGCGCTGTCGGCCACCGCGTCCTGCGACGGGAAATCCTCCAGCGGTGGTGCCACCCGCAGGATGTAGCGGCCGCCTTCGCGGCGATGGAAGAACGGCACCACCGCGCATCCAGTCAGGCGAGCGAGCTGTTGGTTGGCGGTGATGGTGGCCGCCGGCACGCCGAAGAACGGCGCGAACACCGTGTCCTTGCCGCGCATGTCCTGATCCGGCGCATACCAGAGGAAACCACCCTGCTTGAGATGGCGGACCGCGCCGCGGATCTCGTCGTTGGTGAACATGTGGGTGGCGTAGCGCAGGCGGCCGCGCTTGACCGCCCATTCGAACACCGGATTGCGGTGGCGCCGGTACATGCCGGCCAGCTCGATGTGGTCGCAGATCAGCCGGCCGCACATCTCCAGGGTCATGAAGTGCCCGGACACCATCAGCACGCCGCGGCCCTGCGCGCGCAGCGCCTGCAGGTGTTCCAGCCCCTCGACGACCACATCGCGCCGCATCGGCGTGATCGAGCCCCACCAGGCGCGCGCGAACTCGAACAGGCCGACGCCCAACGCCTGGAAGCTGTCCTTCAGCAGCGCCTGCCGTTCCGCCTCGTCCATATCGGGAAAGCACAGCGCGAGGTTGACCTCGGCCGCGCGCCGGCGCGAAGGCGCCAGGTACGGTGCCAGCCAGCCGATGCACGCGCCCAGCGCGCGCTGCACCGGCCAAGGCAATTGCGCCCCCGCCACCATGACGCCCAGGCCAAGCCACTTCAGCCAGAGGCGCGGGGAGAACGGGGGGCGGGCGGGCATCTGCGGGGCGGCCATGGCTTAATTCTAGCGTCTTACCTATCCTTTCCCGATGCGGAAGGACTTCACCGAGCGTTTGTTGCGTGGCCTGTATTCGGGCGCGCTGTACCTGTTGACGCCCGTCACCGTGTACCACCTGATCTGGCGCGGTTTCCGTTTCGCCGAGTACTTCCAGCGCTGGAACGAGCGTTTCGGCAGTTATGAGCGCAAGCCGGAGCCGGCCGACATCTGGCTGCACGCGGTGTCGGTGGGCGAAGTCAACGCCGCCGCGCCGGTGGTGGAAGCCCTGCGCCGCGCGCGCCCGGATCTGCGCTGGGTGGTCACCACCATCACCCCGACCGGCTCGGAACGGGTCGCCGCGTTGTGGGGCGACAGCGTCGAGCACGTCTACGCGCCCTACGACCTGCCCGGCGCGGTCGGACGCTTCCTGGATCATTACCGTCCGGCGATCGGCCTGGTGATGGAAACCGAACTCTGGCCCAACCTGCTGTTCGGTTGCCAGGACCGCCACATACCGACCTACATCCTCAACGGCCGCCTGTCGGCGCGTTCGCTGCGCGGCTACAGCGTGCTGCGGCCGTTGATCGCGCGCACCCTGCGCACCCTGCGCCGGGTCGCCGCGCAGTCCGACGCGGATGCGCGCCGGTTCGTGGTACTCGGCGCGAACCCGGAACAGGTGCGCGATATCGGCAACCTGAAGTTCGACGTGCGGATTCCGGACGGGCTGGACGGGTTCGTGGCCGGCTTCCGCGAGCACGTCGGCCCGCGTCCGGTCTGGATCGCGGCCAGCACCCACGAGGACGAGGAATCGGCGGTGCTGGCGATCCACCGCCACCTGCGTACCCGCTGGCCGGATCTGCTGCTGCTGTGGGCGCCGCGCCATCCGGAACGCTTCCCGCGCGTGCAGGAAGCGGCCGAAGCGGCAAACCTGCGCACCGCTGCCCGCCGCGGGAGCCGTTGGCCGGGCGCGGACACCGACGTGTTCGTCATCGACACGCTGGGAGAACTGGCTTCGTTCTACGCCTGCGCGGACGTCGCCTTCGTCGGCGGCAGCCTGCAACCGATCGGCGGCCACAACCTGCTGGAACCGGCGGCGGTGGGCACGCCCGCGGTGACCGGTCCGCACCTGCACAACTTCGTCGAGATCGCCAAACGGCTCAGGGAGGCCGATGCGCTGATCGTCGGCCAGGATGCGCAGGCGGTGGCGGCCGGCGTGCTGCGCCTGCTCGAGGATCCGGTCGAACGCCAGCGCATGGCCGACAACGGACGCGCGCTGGTCGAACACGGACGCGGTGCGCTGGCACGCACGCTGGCGCTGATCCAGCCGGATCTGCCGCCCTCGGTGGACTGATTCGCCGGTGAATCCCCCCGTCCTTCCTCCACAGTCCCTGGCCGGCGTGCGCGTGCTGGATCTGTCGCGGGTGCTGGCCGGGCCCTGGTGCACGCAGACACTCGCGGACCTGGGCGCAGACGTGATCAAGATCGAGCGCCCCGGCAGCGGCGACGACACCCGCGGCTGGGGCCCGCCGTTCCTGCGCGATCGCGATGGCCACGAGACCGGCGAGTCGTCGTATTACCTGTGCGCCAACCGCAACAAGCGATCGCTGGCGGTGGATATCGCGACCGCCGACGGGCAGGCGTTGATCCGCCGGCTGGCGCGGGGCTGCGACGTGGTGGTGGAGAACTTCAAGGTCGGCGACATGGCGCGCTACGGACTGGACGCCGCCCGCCTGCGCACCGACGATCCGCGCCTGATCTATTGCTCGATCACCGGCTACGGACAGACCGGGCCGTATGCGCGCCGCCCCGGTTACGACTTCGCCGTGCAAGGGCTGGGCGGCCTGATGAGCGTGACCGGCGAACGCGACGGTCTGCCCGGCGCGGGACCACAGAAAGTGGGCGTCGCCGTCGCCGATCTGTTCACCGGCATGTACGCCACCGTCGCCATCCTGGCCGCGCTGCGGCATCGCGACGCGACCGGAGAAGGGCAGGTCATCGACATGGCGCTGCTCGATGCGCAGGTGGCGATGCTGGCCAATCTCGGCAGCCAGTACCTGGTGGGCGGCGTCGTGCCGCAAAGAATGGGCAACGGGTATCGAGCATCGTGCCGTACCAGGCGTTCGAGGCCGCCGATGGCCACGTCATTCTCGCGGTCGGCAACGACGCGCAGTTCGCGCGCTTCTGCGCCATCGCCGGACATCCGGAATGGGCCGGCGATCCGCGCTTTGTCCGCAACGCCGATCGCGTGCGCAACCGCGACGTGCTGGTGCCGATGATCGCGGACGCCATGCGCATGCGCGGCCGCGGGGACTGGCTTGCGGCGCTGGAAGCGGGCGGCATTCCGTGCAGCCCGGTCAACGGCATCGACGAAGTGTTCGCGGATCCTCAGGTGCGCGCGCGCGGCCTGCAGGTGAACGTGGATCATCCCGCGCGGGAGGCGCTGCCGCTGGTGGCCAGCCCGTTGCGATTGTCGGCCACGCCGGTGCGTTATCGAAGCGCGCCGCCGACGTTGGGGCAGCACAGCGAAGAAGTCCTGCGCGAATCGGGACTCTCTCCACAGGAAATCGACGAGTTGCGTGCGCGGGGTGTCATCTCCTGAGGGAGCTTGTGGCCGTGCTGCGGGATTCTGTATTCAACGCACAAAAAAACGGCGGGACCGAAGCCCGCCGTTTTCTGTTTGTCGACCGCGTGGTCGGATCAATTCGCGCTGGTGGCGGCCGGCGCCAGACGCGCCTCGGCGTTGACCGTTAGCAGGCGGTTCACGTCTTCGACATCGGCGCGCTCCAGCGTGCCGGCGGCCTGCTCCAGCAACAGCCGGTTCTGCAGGTACTGGTACTTGGAGCGGGCGTACTCGACCTGCGCCTGGAACAGCGTGCGCTGGTTCTGCAGCACGTCCAGCACGGTGCGGGTACCGACTTCCAGGCCGACCTCGGATGCATCGTAGGCGCTCTGTGCCGACACCACCGCCAGGCGACGGGCCTCGACTTCGCTCACGCCCGCGACCAGCGCCTGATAGACATTGCTGGTGTTGCGGACCAGGGCGCGCTTGGTCTGCTCGACGGTATCGTCGGCGATATCACGCTGGGCCAGGGCCTGGCGCACGCGCGACTGGGTGGCGCCGCCGGAGAACAGTGGCACGTTCAGGGTGATGCCCCAACTGTAGCCTTCGGACTCGCGCGAGATGCCGGGGCTGCCGGGACCATGCACGGAATCCCAGTCGGCGCCATTGTTGTACGTGCCACGAAAGCTGAGCGTCGGGTAGTGCCCGGCGCGCGCGCTGGACACGCCAAAGTCGGCGGCCTGCTTCTGGAACTCGGCGGCCTTCAGCGCCGGATTCTGCTCCACCGCGCGATCCACCCAGCCCTGCGCCGACTGCTCGGCCGGCAGTTCCGGACGGAAATCGTCCGGCAGGCCCTGCAGGTTGCTGATCGGCTGGCCGGTCAGCTCCGTCAGCGCGCGATAGGTGTCGTCCAGCGTGTTGCGGCTCAGGATGGTGCTGGCGCGGGCGCTGTCGTACTGCGCACGGGCTTCGTGCACGTCGGTGATCGGCGCCAGGCCGACTTCGAGGCGCTTCTGGGTGTAGTCGAACTGCTTCTTGGCGGCGGCTTCGTTGGTCTGCGCCGCCGCCAGCGATTCAATGGCGATCAGCACATCGAAATAGGCCGCCGAGGTGCGGGTGATCAGTTCCTGGTTCGACGAGTTGAGGTTGTAATCGGCCGCGGCGCTGTTGGCGCGTTCGGCGCGCAGGTTGGAAATGCGGCTCCAGTCGAAGATCGACTGGCTCAGCGTGGCGCCGTACGAACGGCCTTTGGTATCACCGACCGCGACGACATTGCCAAGCGCGTCGGTCTGGAAACTGCCGGGACGGCTGCTGTGGGTACGTTCGTAACCCACCGAGCCATCGAGCTGCGGCAACAGCGCGGCGCGTGCCTGCACCTTGCCTTCCTTGGTGTTCAGCGTGTTGGACTCGGCGATCGACAGCTGGGTGTCACCGGTCCGCGCCAGATCGAAGGTCTGGAGCAGGTCGGTGGCGCTGGCGCCGACGGGCAGGGCAAGGGCGAGCGCGAGTACGGAGGGGGCGACGGCTCATGCGGTTTCCTTATTGATCCTTTAGAAGACGAACTTCGGCGCCGGGGCGGCGCCGACAAGGTAGGCGAGATCAGTCTCGAACAACGATTCGACGCGGCCGCCGTTGACATCGGCGTGGTGCAGGACCGCTTCCATCACCGGCGACTGTCCGCGCACGACGAACAGGCGGCCACCGGGGCGCAGCCATTCCAGGAAACGCGCCGGGATGCTGTCCACCGCCGCGGTCACGCAGATCGCATCGAAGCGGCGGTCGGTCGTGTAGTGCAGCGCATCCGCGGTTTCGATGCGGACATTGTTGCCCAGGCCGGTGCGATCCAGGCGCTCGCGCGCGGCGATGGCCAACTCGGGCTGGATTTCCAGGCTCACCACGTCGCGCGCCAGCGCGCCCAGGCAGGCCGCCATGTAGCCGCTGCCGGTGCCGATCTCCAGCACTTCCTCATCGGACTGGATGCCGAGCGCCTGCAGGGTGCGGCCCTCGACCACCGGCTTCATCATCTTCTGGCCATGACCCAGCGGGATCTCCAGATCCGCGTACGCCAGGGCGCGATGAATCTCCGGGACGAACGCCTCGCGCGGCAGCGTGGCCAGCACGTCCAGCACGCGAACCTCCAGCACGTCCCAGGGACGTACCTGCTGTTCGACCATGTTTTCGCGGGCGAGGGAGTAATCGATCGTCATGGGGGAAATCATCCGGCGCGTGGGACTGGGTCGAGCATTTTACCGGGACGGCCCCGGTCGCGCTCGGGAAGGATCGCGGCTGGCCCCCGCAGGGCGCAGTGCCGGAAGTCACCGCGACCTCCGTCGGGCATCCTCGGCGGCATGAGCCTAGCGCTTTCCGTAGGCCCGCAGGAACAGGTCCACGCTGGCATCCAGGTGGCTGTCCACGTCGCCCCGGCCGGGCCGCTCGCACAGGCCGCACATCATGCGCCCATGGAGATCGCCCTTGATCAGGGTGAAGAACTGCTCGGCGGCCCGGGGCACGTCGGGGATGTCCAGCTCGCCGGCATCCACGCGCGCCTGCAGCAGGGCCGCGAAGGCGTCATGGGTACGCTGCGGCCCGGCCTGCCAGAACACCTGTTTCAGGTTGTCGTCGATGTTGCCGGGAACCAGCATCATCCGGTGGGTGCTGATGGCCTCTTCGCTGCTGATCAGGGCGAAAAACGCCTGGGCGATGACCCGCAACTGGTCGCGCAGTGGTCCCTTGAGCTCGATCTGGAACAGATCGTCGGGCAGCATTTCCTCGCACTTGGCCCGCACGGCCTCGGTGAACAAGGCTTCCTTGTCACCGAAATGGCTGTATACGGTCAGCTTGGAGACGCCGGCCTCGGCGGCGATCTGATCCATTGAGGTTCCTCCGAAGCCCTCGCGGGCGAACAGCCGCTTGGCGGCGTCGAGGATGGCGGCGCGCTTGCCGAGATCCTTGGGACGCCCCGGCCCGGTGGCGGGCTTGGCGGCAGGACGGCGGCTGGCGGGGGGAACGGGGCTGGCCATTCGGCAATACTAGACTACTCGGTTCGATATTTATACTATACCGGCAAGTCCACTAATTACTGAATGATAACGGAGTCGCCATGCACAGGCAGGGCTTGCGCGGGATCGGAATGGGTCTGTTTCTCGGATTGGCGCTGTCGGCCTGCGGAGGAAGCGATGAAACCGCGGAAACCCCGCGGCCGGCCATGGTGGTGCATCCCGCAGGTGGCGTGGAGGCCTCGCTGACGGCCTACGCCGGCGAAGTGCGGGCCCGTGAGGAAAGCCCGCTGTCGTTCCGGGTCGGCGGCAACCTGACCCGCCGCAACGTCGATGCCGGCGCGCGGGTGCGTCGCGGCGAAGTCCTGGCGCTGCTGGATCCGGGCGATTTCAGCCTGCAGGAGCAGGCCGCGCGCGCCGAACTGGCCGCGGCCGAGGCCGAACTGGCCCGCACCCGCGGCGATCGGGACCGTTACGCCAAGCTGGTCGAGCAGTCGGTGGTCAGCCGCTCGGCCTACGACGCGCAGGTCGCCGCCTGGAAGGCGGCCGAGGGCCGCGCCCGCGCCGCCCGCGCGCAGATGGAAGTGATGCGCAACCAGGCGGGCTATTCGCAGCTGCGCGCACCGCGCGACGGCGTGATCGCCAGCCGCCAGGCCGAAGCCGGCCAGGTGGTGGCCGCCGGCCAGACCATCTATACGCTGGCCGCCGATGGCGGACGCGAGGTCGCCATCGGCCTGCCGGAAAACCGCATCCGCGAGTTCAGCGTCGACCAGCCGGTGCTGGTGGAACTGTGGAATGCGCCGGGCGAGCGGTTGCCGGGCACGATCCGCGAAATCGCACCCGCGGCCGATCCGCAGACCCGCACCTACGCCGCGCGGGTCAGCCTGGTCGGCGAAGCGGTCAACGCGGTCGAATTGGGCCAGAGCGCGCGCGTCTACGTGCAGGAGCGCGGCGCCAAGGCGGCGCTGAAGTTGCCGCTGTCGGCGGTGCAGCGTGGCGCCAAGGGTGGCACCGCGGTCTGGGTGGTGGATCCGAAGACCGCCAAGGTGTCGCTGCGGCCGGTCCGGCTCGGCGCCTATGGCGACACCGAAGTCCCCGTGCTGTCCGGTGTCGCCGCGACCGACTGGATCGTGGCCGGCGGCGGCCATCTGCTGCGCGAAGGCGTGACGGTGACGCCCGTGGATCGCGACAACCGCCCCGTGCTGGCGGCACCCGCCAAGGAAGCACGCTGATGAAGGCGACGATCAGGATGGGACTCGCGTCCGCTGAAGGGAGCCGCTGACCATGCGCCGCTTCAATGTCTCCGAGTGGGCGCTGACCAACCGCTCGCTGGTGCTGTTCGCGATGATCGTGCTGGCGTTGATCGGTACCTGGTCGTACCGGCACCTGGGCCAGTCCGAGGATCCGCCGTTTACCTTCAAGGCGATGGTGGTGCGCACGGTATGGCCGGGCGCGACCGCCGACGAAGTGTCCAAGCAGGTCACCGAGCGCATCGAGAAGGCGCTGATGACCACCGGCAAGTACGAGTTCATCCGTTCGTATTCGCGCGCGGGTGAATCGCAGTCATCTTCATGGCCCGCGACTCGCTCGATTCCAAGGACATTCCCGAACTCTGGTACCAGATCCGCAAGAAGGTCGGCGACGTCCGTTACACCCTGCCCGAAGGCGTGGTGGGGCCGTTCTTCAACGACGAATTCGGCGACACCTTCGGCAACATCTACGCCCTGACCGGACCGGGCTTCGACTATGCGGTAATGAAGGAATACGCCGACCGCATCCAGCTGGAACTGCAGCGCGTATCCGACGTGGGCAAGGTGGAGCTGGTCGGATTGCAGGACGAGAAAGTCTGGATCGAACTGTCCAACACCAAGCTGGCGACGCTGGGCATTCCGCTGACGGCGGTGCAGCAGGCGGTGGATGAGCAGAACGCGATGACTTCGGCCGGCTTCTTCGAGACGCCGAGCGATCGCGTGCAACTGCGGGTCAGCGGCGAGTTCAGTTCGGTCGAGGAGATCCGCGAGTTTCCGATCCACGCCGGCGGCCGCACGGTACGCCTGGGCGACATCGCCGAAGTGCGTCGCGGCTTCGCGGATCCGTCGGCGCCGAAGATGCGCTTCATGAGCGAGGACGCCATCGGCATCGCGGTGGCGATGAAGGATGGTGGCGACATCCTCAAGCTGGGCGACACCCTGGAACACGAATTCCAGCGCCTGCAGAAGACCCTGCCGGTCGGCATGCAGTTGCGCAAGGTATCCGACCAGCCGCATGCGGTGGAGGAATCGGTCGGCGAGTTCGTGCGGGTGCTGACCGAGGCGGTGATCATCGTGCTGGTGGTCAGCTTCTTCTCGCTGGGCCTGCGCACCGGCCTGGTGGTGGCGGTCTCGATCCCGCTGGTGCTGGCGATGACCTTCGCGGTGATGCACTACTTCGGCATCGGCCTGCACAAGATCTCGCTGGGCGCGCTGGTGCTGGCGCTGGGCCTGCTGGTGGACGACGCGATCATCGCGGTCGAGATGATGGCCATCAAGATGGAGCAGGGCTACGACCGCCTGAAGGCGGCGAGCTTCGCCTACGAATCGACCGCGTTCCCGATGCTGACCGGCACCCTGGTCCACCGCCGCCGGCTTCCTGCCGATCGCCACCGCCGCGTCGAGCACCGGCGAATACACGCGCTCGCTGTTCCAGGTGGTGACCATTGCCCTTGGTGGTGTCGTGGATCGCGGCGGTGTTGTTCATCCCCTATCTCGGCGACAAGATGCTGCCGGATCTGGATCAGCCGCGGCCGCCCAAGCCGGGTTCGCTGGCCGCGCGCTGGCATGGCCTGCGCACGCGCCTGGCCGACCGTCATCCCGCGCTGGCCGGCTGGCTGGAACCCGCGCCGCACGACGCCCACGATCACGACCCCTACCAGCGGCCCTTCTACCAGCGGTTCCGCAAGGTGCTGGACGCCTGCCTGCGCCACCGCTGGCTGGTGATCGGGGTGACCGTGCTGGCGTTCGTGCTGTCGATCGTGATGTTCCGTTTAGTGTAGCAGCAGTTCTTCCCCGATTCGGTACGCCCGGAACTGATGGTGGACCTGGAACTGGCCGAAGGCAGTTCGCTCAAGTCCACCGATGCGCAGGCGCGCCAACTGGAGAAGCTGCTGGCCAGGCGCGAGGGCATCCAGAACTACGTGGCTTATATCGGCACCGGTTCGCCGCGCTTCTACCTGCCGCTGGACCAGCAATTACCGCAGGCCAATTTCTCGCAGTTCGTGGTGCTGGCCGATGACATCGAGACGCGTGAATCGACCCGCAAATGGCTGATTGAGGAAGTCGCGCCGAAGTTCCCGCAACTGCAGTTCCGGGTAACCCGGCTGGAGAACGGACCGCCGGTGGGCTATCCGATCCAGTTCCGCGTGTCGGGCGAGCATATCGATCGCGTGCAGGCACTGGCGCGCCAGGTGGCCGAGAAGGTGCGCGCGAATCCCAACGTCGCCAACGTCAACCTCGACTGGGACGAGCCCAGCAAGATCGTGCGCCTGGTGATCGATCAGGATCGCGCCCGCGCGCTCGGCGTGAGTACCGCGCAGGTGTCCCACTTCCTGACCAGTTCGCTGTCGGGCCTGCACGTCAGCACCTACCGCGAAGGCAACGAACTGGTTGAAATCCTGCTGCGCGGGCCGGAACAGGAGCGCGCGCGCATGGATCTGGTCGGCAGCCTGGCGGTGCCGACCAGCAACGGCGGCAGCGTGCCGCTGTCGCAGATCGCCACTCTGGAATACGCCTTCGAGGACGGCATCATCTGGCACCGCAACCGGTTGCCGACGGTGACCGTGCGCGCGGACCTCAACACCGACGATATGACGCCTCCGACCGTGATGGGGCAGATCCAGCCGACCCTGGAGGACATCCGCAAGGCGCTGCCGGAGGGCTATCTGCTGGAGGTCGGCGGCACCATCGAGGACTCGGCGCGCGGGCAGAACTCCATCAACGCCGGCATGCCGCTGTTCCTGCTGGTGGTGGCGACCCTGCTGATGCTGCAACTGCGCAGCTTCCCGCGGATGGCGCTGGTGGCGATGACCGCGCCGCTGGGTTTGATTGGCGTGACGCTGGCACTGCTGATCTTCCGGGTACCGTTCGGCTTCGTCGCCATGCTCGGCACGATTGCCCTGGCCGGCATGATCATGCGCAACTCGGTGATCCTGGTGGACCAGATCCAGCAGGACATCGATGCCGGCCACGATCGCTGGCACGCGATCATCGACGCCACCGTGCGCCGGTTCCGGCCGATCGTGCTGACCGCGCTGGCGGCGGTGCTGGCGATGATTCCGCTTTCGCGCAGCGCGTTCTTCGGTCCGATGGCGGTGGCGATCATGGGTGGCCTGACCGTGGCGACCCTGCTGACCCTGTTGTTCCTGCCGGCGTTGTACGCGGCCTGGTTCAAGGTCAAGCCGGAAGAGGGCGACGCGACCTGAGCGGGCGCGTCCGGCGGGATGGGCCTCGGCCCATCACCGCCGTCCGATGAAGCCGAACCGGGGTTGGATGAAACGGGATGCCGGGGGCGACCCTAGCGCAGATGCCGCGGTACCTTGGCGCGCAGCAGCGTGATCAACGCCGGATCCATGTAGTCGTACTCATCCGGGATATCGAGGCAGACCACCCGCTGCCCACCCAGAGGGACACGGAAGCGCGACGACAGTTTGTTGCGGTGCGCGCGTTCCATGACGAACACCAGATCCGCCCACTTCAGCAGTTCCGGCGTGAGCGGGTTTTCCGCGTCGTTGTTCAGGCCGGCCGAGGCGGTTTCCACGCCGGGCCAGTCCGCGAAGACCTGCTCGGCGGTGGGACTGCGCAACCGATTCTGGCTGCAGATGAAGAGTACCTTGCGCATGGGTGCAGGGCTCAGGTGTCGAGCGCATGGTCGGCGGCGGCACGGGCGTGCAGCGCGGTGGTGTCGAACCGAGGAACATGCCAGCCCCGCCAGACATCTTCGAGTCCGCTCTTCGGGAACCCATCTTCGCCACGAGGTAGAACATGCCGAAACACAGCAGGGCGAAAACCGGAATCAGTCGCGGCTGCATGAGGCCCATGAGCCCGGAGTCGTTGGAGTCGGCCGCTTCCGGAGACGAGTTGAGCAGGATGACCACGGCCAGCGGAAGGACACCCTCCAGCACCGGCCATCCCGCCAGAGACCCGACGCCCCACAGCGTGATCAGCGAGGCGGAGACCACCCGTTTCAATCGATGCTTCGTGCCGGGCGTCATTGTCCGCATCCTCTCCAAGGCGAGGAGGACTATGGCTGGATCCGGTCGCGGCCACAAGCAATCGGGGGATGGCAGGCAAGACAGGCAAAAAAAAGGCGGGCCGAAGCCCGCCTGTCAGAGAGAGCAGACTCAGTCCCTGAGTTCGGCGACGTAGCAATGCTCGTTCAATTGTTCGATCACCGCCTGGGCGGCGGCCTGGGTGGAGACGCCGCGACCGCCCGCGGCCAGGTCGTTGGTGAATACCTGCGCATTCAGGGCACCGTCGACCGCGCGCTCGATGCAATCGGCCTCTTCGTCCAGTCCCAGCGAATGGCGCAGCAGCATCGCGCAGCTCAGGATGGTGGCGTACGGGTTGGCGATGCCCTTGCCGGCGATGTCCGGCGCGGAACCGTGGATGGGTTCGTACAGGCCGACCCGGCCGTCGCCCAGCGAGGCCGACGGCAGCAGGCCCAGCGATCCGGCCAGCATCGAGGCTTCGTCGGTCAGGATGTCGCCGAACATGTTCTCGGTGACGATCACGTCGTACTCGCGCGGCCGCGACAGCAGGTGCATGGCCATGGCGTCGACCAGCACGTGTTCCAGCTTCACGTCGGCGAACTCCTCGCGGCCGATGCGCGCGGTGACGTCGCGCCACAGGCGCGAGGTCTCCAGCACGTTGGCCTTGTCCACCGACACCAGGTAGCCGCGACGCTGGCGCGCCAAGCGGAACGCGCTGCGCACCACCCGCTCGATTTCGGTGACGCTGTAGCTGCACAGATCGCTGGCGCCGCGTTCGTCGCGGGTCTTGTCGCCGAAGTAGATGCCGCCGGTCAGTTCGCGCACCACCATGATGTCCACGCCGGTCAGCAGATGCGGCTTGATCGGCGAGGCGTTCAGCGCGGCCGGGTGCGGACGGACCGGCCGCAGGTTGGCGAACAGGCCCAGGCCGCGGCGCAGCGCCAGCAGGCCCTGTTCGGGACGGATCTTCGCGTTCGGATCGGACCACTTGGGTCCGCCGACCGCGCCCAGCAACACGGCGTCGGCCTGCTGGCAGGCGCGCAGCGTGGCGGCCGGCAGCGGATCGCCATGACGATCGATGGCGATGCCGCCGATGTCGTGTTCGGTGAAGGTGAAGTCGTGGCCATGGCGGCGGGCCACGGTACGCAGGACGGAGACGGCGGCGGCGGTGACTTCCGGACCGATGCCGTCGCCGGGCAGGACGGCGATTTCAGCGCGCATGGCGGGTTTCCTCGTAGTGTTCGATATCGGCCTGGCGGGCCAGCAGATAGCCCATTTCGTCGACGCCCTCGAGCAGGCAGGTCTGGGCGAAGGCATCCAGCGGGAAGGAGTGGACGCGGCCATCGGGCGTGCGCAGTTCGCGCGCGGCCACGTCGATGACCAGCTCGTCATCGGGACGTTCCATCAGCGCCCGCACGTCGTCCTCGGCCAGCACCACCGGCAGCAGGCCGTTCTTCAGGCTGTTGTTGCGGAAGATGTCGGCGATCTCGCTGCTGACGATGGCGCGCAGGGCCCAGATCGGTCAGCGCCCACGGCGCATGCTCGCGCGAGGAGCCGCAGCCGAAGTTGCGGCCCGCCAGCAGGATGGCGCGGCCGGCGTTCTCCGGCTGGTTGAACGGGAACGCCGGATTGGGCGTGCCGTCGGCCTGCCAGCGCCAGTCGTTGAAGGCGTTGCGGCCCAGGCCGGCGCGCTCGGTGGTGGACAGGAACCGGGCCGGGATGATCTGGTGGTGTCGATGTTGGTCTGGCGCAGCACGACGCTCTGCGAGCGCAACTCACGGAAGCCGTTCATCACGCCACCTCCTTGCGCGCGCCGAACAGCTCGCGCGGATCGCTGACCCGTCCGTTCACCGCCGTCCACGCCGCGCTCAGCGGCGAGGCCAGCAGAGTGCGTGAACCGGGACCCTGGCGGCCTTCGAAATTGCGGTTGCTGGTACTGACCGCCAACTGGCCAGGGGCGACCAGATCACCATTCATGGCGATGCACATCGAGCATCCCGGTTCGCGCCATTCCGCACCGGCGGCACGCACGATGGCGTCGATGCCCTCGGCCTCGGCCTGGCGCTTGACCTGCTCCGAGCCCGGGACCACCAGCATGCGCACGCGCGCATCGATCTGGCGGCCGCGCAGTACGGAAGCGACCTCGCGCATGTCGCTCAGGCGGCCATTGGTGCAGGAGCCGACGAACACCACGTCCACCGCGGTGCCGGCCAGCGCGTGGCCCGCCTCCAGCGCCATGTAGTCCAGCGCCTTGCGCGCGGCGGCGTCGTTGGCGGCGGGAATCGGGACATCCACGCCGATGGCGGTGCCCGGATGGGTGCCCCAGGTCAGGGTCGGGCGGATGTCGGCGGCGTCGATGCGCACTTCCACGTCGTGGCGGGCGCCGTCATCGCTGCGCAGCGATGACCAGTCACGCTTGGCCTGTTCGAAGTCGGCGCCCTTGGGCGCGCGCGGCGCCTGCGCCAGCCAGGCGAAGGTGGTTTCGTCCGGGGCGACCATGCCGGCGCGCGCGCCGGCCTCGATGGACATGTTGCACAGGGTCATGCGCTGCTCCATGTCCATCGCGCGGATGGTGGAGCCGCGATATTCGATGACGTGGCCGGTGCCGCCGTTGACGCCGATCACGCCGATGATGTGCAGGATGACGTCCTTGGCGCCGACGCCGGGCGCCAGCTCGCCGTCCACGGTGATCGCCATGGACTTCGGCTTGCGTTGCAGCAGGCACTGGGTCGCCAGCACGTGGCCGACCTCGCTGGTGCCGATGCCGAACGCCAGCGCGCCGAACGCGCCATGGGTGGAGGTGTGGCTGTCACCGCAGACGATGGTCATGCCGGGCTGGGTGAAGCCCAGCTCCGGCGCGATGACGTGGACGATGCCGCGCTGATCCGAACCCATGTCGAACAGCTCGATGCCGTGCTCGGCGCAGTTGCGAGCCAGGGTCTGGACCTGCGATTCGGCGGCGGCGGTGTAGTAGGGCAGTTTGCCGTCCGCGCCGGCGGGCAGGGTGGGGGTGGAGTGATCCATGGTCGCCTTGGTGCGGTCCGGGCGGCGCGGCTTCAGCCCGCGCGATTTCAGCTCGGTGAACGCCTGGGGCGAGGTCACTTCGTGAATCAGGTGCAGATCGATATACAGCACGGCGGGCGCGGCGTCGCTTTCGGGGCTGACGACGTGGGCGTCCCACAGTTTGTCGAACAGGGTGCGTGGAGTGGTCATGGTCGATGGGTCGGGTGGATTCGTGTCTCGGGCGATCAGGCGGCGGCCATTTCCTGGCTGGCCACGCGGCGGCGGCGCAGCAGCCGGTTGGCGACGTCCAGCCAGGCCAGCGCCGAGGCTTCGATGATGTCTTTGCTGGTGCCGGTGCCTTCGTATTCCTCGCCTTCGCAGCGCACCGACAGGCTGGCTTCGCCGCGGGCGTCGGCGCCGATGCCGACGCTGTGCACCTGGTAGCTTTCCAGTTGCAGCTGCACGCCGGTGGCGGCCGACAACGCGCCGAACAGCGCGTCGACCGGGCCATTGCCCTGCGCGGTCTCGGCGACCCGGTTGCCGTCCGGATCCGACAGTTCGACCAGCGCGTTGGCGCGGCTGCCGACGTCGCTGATGGTCATCGAGGACAGACGGTAACCGTCGCTGACGGAAGCATCCTGCATCAGCGCCTGCAGGTCGGCGTCGCCGACCACGCGCTGCTTCTCGCACAGGGCCTTGAACTGTTCGAACACCAGCTTCAGTTCGTCCTCGTCCAGCCAGTAGCCCAGCGCGCGCAGGCGCTGCTCGACCGCGGCGCGGCCGCTATGGCGGCCCAGCACCATCTGCGACGAGGGCCAGCCCACGTCCTGCGGCTGCATGATTTCGTAGGTGCCGCGATGGCGCAGCATGCCGTGCTGGTGGATGCCTATTCTTGGGCGAAGGCGTTGGCGCCGACGATTGCCTTGTTGCGCTGGACCGGCATGCCGACCAGTCGCGACAGCAGCTGCGAGGTCGGCACGATGCGGCGGCGGGTGTCCACGCCGGTGTCCAGGTTGTAGAACGCGTTGCGGACCTTCAGTGCCATCACGATTTCCTCGATGGCGCAGTTGCCGGCGCGCTCGCCGATGCCGTTGATGGAACCCTCCACCTGGCGCGCGCCGCCCTCGATGGCGGCGAGCGAATTGGCCACCGCCAGGCCCAGGTCGTTGTGGCAGTGGGTACTGAACACCACCTTGTCCGCGCCCGGCACCTGCGCGATCACGCGCTGGAACATGCCGCGGATTTCCTCCGGCGTGGTGAAGCCGACGGTATCGGGCAGGTTGATGGTGCGGGCGCCGGCGGCAATCGCGGCGGCGACCACTTCATGCAGGAAGTCCTCCTCGGTGCGGGTGGCGTCCTCGGCGGAAAACTCGACGTCGTCGATGTGCGCGCGCGCCAGGGTCACATGCTTGTGCACCGACTCCAGGACCTGCTCGCGGCTCATCCGCAGCTTGTGCTCGCGGTGCAGCGGGCTGGTCGACAGGAACAGGTGCAGGCGCGGCCGGGCGGCGGCGGTGACCGTGCGCAGCGAGGTCTCGATGTCGGCGGCCAGGCAGCGCGACAGCACCGCCAGGGTGGTCTCGCGCAGCTCGCGCGCGATCAGCGCATGTGCCTCGCGATCCGACTGCGAACTGGCCGGGAAGCCGGTCTCGATGATGTCCACGCCCAGGTCGGCCAGGCCGCGCGCCATCACCAGTTTCTGCTGCGGGGTCATGCTGCAACCGGGCGACTGCTCGCCGTCGCGCAGGGTGGTATCGAAGATGCGGACGTGGTCGGACGGCTTGGATTCGGAAATGTTCGTGTTCACCAGCTGGATTCCTCTGCGACGGCGGCAGTGCGGCGCGGACGGGGCGCGGACGGCACTGCGGTGGAACGGGGGATGTTTGGATTGCGCGGCGGGGTGCCGGCAAGCGAAGGCTCGCCTTCGCGGTTGCGCCGGCGCGGCTTGCGCGGCGGGCGCGGACGTACTTCGGAGAGCAGTTGGGCCAGGACCGTGGCATCAATGTTCCCGCCCGACACCACCGCGCACTTGCGCTTGCCGGCCACGCGCCGGCCGGCGGCCAGCGCCAGCGCGCCGGCGCCCTCGGCGATGACGTGTTCCTCCAGCGCCAGCCGCACCAGCGTCTCGCGCAGCTCGGCCTCGCGCACGATGACCACATCGTCCAGCAGGTTGGCGCACAGCCGGCGGGTGATGAAGCCGGGAATCTTGACCCGCACGCCATCGGCCAGCGAAGCGGCGGGATCGTGCGCGGTGACATCGCCACGGATCGCGCGGGCCATCGAATCGACGCCTTCCACCTGCGCGCCGATCACGCGCACGCCCTGCGATTTCAGTGCCAGCGCAACGCCGGACGCCAGGCCGCCGCCGCCGATCGGCACGATGACCACATCCGGTGCATGCGGCGCGATCTCTATTCCGACCGTGCCCTGGCCGGCGATCACTCGGGTTCGTCGAACGCGGACAGGAAGCGGTAGCCGTTCTGTTCGGCCAGATCGCGGGCGAAGGCGAAGGCTTCGTCGTAGCTGGCGCCGTGCTGGCGCACGGTCGCGCCCCAGTGGGCGACGCCGGCGATCTTGGTTTCCGGCGCGCCATGCGGCATCACCGTGATGGCCTGCACGCCCAGCCGGTAGGCGGCCCAGGCCACGCCCTGGGCGTGGTTGCCGGCGGAAGCGCAGATGACCGGGCGGCTGTCGCCGCGTTCGCGCGCGGCCAGCAGCGCGTTCAGGGCGCCGCGCACCTTGTAGGAACCGGTGCGCTGCAGGTTCTCCAGTTTCAGCATCACGCCGAAGCGTTCGGCATGGTGCAACGGCGTCGGCGGCAGGTAGCGGCGCAGGCGCGCCTGCGCGGCCAACACGTCGGCCACGCTGACCCGGACGTCGCCGACGTCCGGGTCTTCGCTGCTGGCGGCGCGGCCGGCATCAGGCATCGCGGCACGCGAACGGCTGATGTTGAAGAAGACGCCTCCGGACGTGGGTGTCGACGGCGTGGACGGACAACGTGTTCATCACGCGGCCTCCCGTTGTCGACGGCGGTGATCTCGACCGATTCGCAGTCGTAGATCTTCTGCATCTGCAGGCGCAGGGTTTCGGGCGGGCGCTGGCCGTCGACCACCAACTGCACGCGCCAGCGCCCGTCGGAGGGCGCGGGTTCGCCGCTGATGGCGCGCGGCGCGAAGCCGCGCCGTTCGGCCATGCCGATCACGCGCGTCAGCGCGCCTTCGGCGGGTTTCAGCACCAGGTCAAGCCGGTATCGCATGGGGGGAGGGCTCCGGACTCTGCTTGGCGGGATTGCCGTCCAGCATCGAGCTGTTGGCATGGTTGGGCGGCACCAGCGGCCAAACGTTGGCCTTGATGTCGATGGCGACGTGCAGCAGCGCGGGGCCGGGCTGGGCCAGCAGTTCGGCCAGCGCGTCGTCGACCTGGCTGCGCAGTTCGATGCGGCGGGCGGAAATACCGAACACCTGCGCCAGCGCGGTGAAGTCCGGGTTGTCGGACAGATCGATTTCGCTGTAGCGCTCGGCGAAGAACAGTTCCTGCCACTGCCGGACCATGCCCAGCGCGCTGTTGTCCAGCAGCACGATCTTCACCGGCAGCCTGCAGCGGGCGATGGTGGCCAGCTCCTGCACGTTCATCATGAAGCTGCCGTCGCCGCTGACCAGCACCACGGTGCGATCCGGGCAGGCGAACTGCGCGCCCATCGCCGCCGGCAGGCCGAAGCCCATCGTGCCCAGCGCGCCGCTGGTCAAATGGTTGCGCGGATGCCCGAACTTGCAGTGCTGGGCGACCCACATCTGGTGCTGGCCGACGTCGCAGGCGACGATCGTGTCGGCGGGCGCCACTTCGGTCAGCCGCTTCAGCAGGGCCGGCGCATAGATGTCGCTGCCCGGCGCGTCGTAGCGGAAACCATGCCGCTCGCGATTGCCGGCGCAACGCTTGCGCCACTCCTCGCAGGTGCTGCGCGCCGCGCTCAGGGTGCGCAGGCCGGCGGCGACGTCGCCCGGAATGGCGATGTCGGCGCCGCGCAGCTTGGAGATCTCGTAGGCGTCGGCGTCCAGGTGCACCACCCGCGCGAACGGCGCGAATTCTGCCAGTTTGCCGGTGGCGCGATCATCGAAGCGGGCGCCGACCACCACCAGCAGATCCGCTTCCTGCACCGCCATGTTGGCGGCACGGGTGCCGTGCATGCCCAGCATGCCCAGGAACTGCGGATGGTTGCCGGGCAGCGCGCCCAGTGCGCGCAGCGTCAGCACGGTCGGGATGCGGGTGGCCTCGACGAACTGGCGGAACGCATCCACCGCGTCCGCCAGGGCGATGCCGCCGCCGCCGTAGATCACCGGCTTCTCGGCGCCGGCGATTGCCGCCAGCGCTTCGGCCAGGCGCGCATCCTCCGGCGCCGGCACCGGATCGACCGCGGCCGGCACGTGATCGGACAGATGCGAGGCGTCGGCCATCTGCACGTCCTTGGGCAGATCGATCAGTACCGGTCCCGGACGGCCTTCGCGCGCGATGCGGAAGGCTTCGCGCACGATCTCCGGCAGATCCTCGACGCGCCGGGCCAGGAAGCTGTGCTTCACGATCGGCATGGTCAGGCCGAATACGTCCAGTTCCTGGAACGCGTCCGTGCCGATCAGCGGTGTCGCAACCTAACCTTCAGGCAGACCATCGGCACCGAGTCCAGCATCGCGTCGGCGATGCCGGTGACCAGGTTGGATGCGCCGGGACCGGACGTGGCCACGCACACGCCGACCTTGCCGCTGGCGCGGGCATAGCCGTTGGCGGCCAGCGCCGCGCCCTGCTCATGGCGCACCAGGATGTGCTTGAGCCGGGAGTCCACCAGCGCGTCGTAGAACGGCATGATGGTGCCGCCCGGATAGCCGAACAGCGTGTCCACGCCCTCGGCTTCCAGGGCCTGGGTCAACCAGCGGGCGCCATTGCGCGAGGCAGCGGCAGCGGTGGCGTTCATGCGGCGGCGGCCTGTTCTGTATCGGGTTGGGAGGCGTTGGCCTGCAGCCACACCATCTTGGCGCGCAGCTGCTTGCCGACGACTTCGATCGGATGCTCCAGGTCGGCCTGCTTGTACTTCTTGTAGTTCGGCAGGCCGGCTTCGTACTCGGCGATCCAGTTCTTGGTGAAGGTGCCGTCCTGGATGTCCTTCAGGACTTCCTTCATGCGCGCCTTGGTGCCGGCGTCGATCACGCGCGGGCCGCTGACGTAGTCGCCGTACTGGGCGGTCTCGGAAACGAACTCCAGCATGCGGGTGATGCCGCCTTCGTAGAACAGGTCGACGATCAGCTTCAGTTCGTGCAGGACTTCGTAGTAGGCGATTTCCGGCTGGTAGCCGGCTTCCACCAGGGTCTCGAAGCCGGCCTGCACCAGCGAGGAGGCGCCGCCGCACAGCACGGCCTGCTCGCCGAACAGATCGGTCTCGGTTTCTTCCTTGAAGCTGGTCTTGATGATGTTGGCGCGGGCGCCGCCCAGGCCGGCGGCATAGGCCAGCGCCAGCGCCTCGGCCTGGCCGCTCTTGTCCTGGTAGACCGCGTAGATGCAGGGCACGCCACGGCCGATTTCGTACTCGCGGCGGACCAGCGCGCCCGGGCCCTTGGGCGCGACCAGCACCACGTCCAGATCCTCGCGCGGGCTGATCAGGCCGTAGTGGACGTTGAGGCCGTGGGCGAACAGCAGGCAGGCGCCGGGCTTCATGTTCGGCGCCAGCACTTCGTTGTAGAGCTGCTTCTGGACCATGTCCGGGGTCAGCACGGCGACCAGGTCGGCGTCCTTCACCGCCTCGGCCGGCGACTTGACCAGGAAACCGTCGGCTTGGGCCTTGGCTTCGGTGGGACCGCCCGGGCGCAGGCCCACGGTGACGTCGAAACCGGATTCGCGCAGGTTCAGCGCGTGCGCGCGGCCCTGGCTGCCGTAGCCGACGACGGCGATCTTGGGTTGCGGGGCGGAGGAAGCGGCGGTGGTCATTTGCGGAGTTCCTGAGTTGGGAAGGGCGGGTGGGTCGGAAAAATCGGCGGCAATAAAAAACCCCGCACTTCTCAGTGCGGGGTTTTGCGAATCTGGCGTTGTTTTCTGCTTACACGCCCGTTCGTCCCGCACCTGTTGGCGAGGTAATAAGGACGACGACGAGAATGGAGGCCGCGCTGGGCGCGGTCCGCAGGTCGTGGGTCAGGGGCGTGTGGCGATGCAACATGAGGCAAGAGAAACATGCCCGTTCAAGGCTTGTCAAGCGCGTCGGGAAAATTTTCGGTAATGTCCCGATGAGAGGCCGGTTTGCGTGGCGATGGTTGCAACTGCAACCATGAAAAGCCCGCAGAATCGCCGCCTTCCGCGCAATACGACTCCCCCCGCAGACCATGCCTGAATACCGATCCAAGACCTCTACCCATGGGCGCAACATGGCCGGCGCCCGTGCGCTCTGGCGCGCCACCGGCATGAAGGACGGCGACTTCCAGAAGCCGATCATCGCCATCGCCAACTCGTTCACCCAGTTCGTGCCGGGCCACGTGCACCTGAAGGATCTCGGCCAGCTGGTCGCCCGCGAGATCGAGCGCGTCGGCGGGGTCGCCAAGGAATTCGACACCATCGCGGTCGACGACGGCATCGCGATGGGCCATGACGGCATGCTGTATTCGCTGCCCAGCCGCGAGGTCATCGCCGACTCGGTGGAGTACATGGTCAACGCGCACTGCGCCGACGCGCTGGTGTGCATTTCCAACTGCGACAAGATCACTCCGGGCATGCTGATGGCCGCGCTGCGGCTGAACATCCCGACCGTGTTCGTATCCGGCGGTCCGATGGAGGCGGGCAAGACCCGCCTGGCCGATCACAAGCTGGATCTGATCGACGCGATGGTGATGGCGGCGGATCCGAACGCCAGCGACGAAGCGGTCGCGGCGGTCGAGCGCAGCGCGTGCCCGACCTGCGGATCCTGTTCGGGCATGTTCACCGCCAACTCGATGAACTGCCTGACCGAGGCATTGGGCCTGTCGCTGCCGGGCAACGGCACGGTGGTCGCCACCCATGCCGATCGCGAGCAGTTGTTCCTGCGCGCCGGGCGCCTGGCGGTCGAGTTGTGCCATCGCTGGTACGGCGCGGAGGATCCGACCGCGCTGCCGCGCGGCATCGCCACCTTCGAGGCATTCGAGAACGCGATGACGCTGGACATCGCGATGGGGGGGTCGACCAACACCATCCTGCACCTGCTCGCCGCCGCGCAGGAAGGCGAAGTGGCGTTCGACATGCGCGACATCGATCGGCTGTCGCGGCGCGTGCCGCAACTGTGCAAGGTCGCGCCGAACACGCAGAAGTACCACATCGAGGACGTGCACCGCGCCGGCGGCATCATGGCCATCCTGGGCGAACTGGCGCGCGGCGGGCTGCTGCACACGCAGGTGGCGACCGTGCACGCGAAGACGCTGGGCGACGCGATCGCGCAATGGGACGTGGGCGTGGTGGACGACGAGAAGGTGCATGCCTTCTACAAGGCCGGGCCGGCGGGCATCCCGACCCAGGTCGCCTTCAGCCAGGACACCCGCTGGCCTTCGCTGGACACCGACCGCGCCGAAGGCTGCATCCGCGATGTCGGACATGCCTTCTCGCGGGAAGGCGGGCTGGCGGTGCTGTACGGCAACATCGCCCGCGACGGCTGCGTGGTGAAGACCGCCGGCGTCGACGAATCCATCCATGTGTTCGAAGGCAACGCGCGCGTCTACGAAAGCCAGGACGCGGCGGTGAAGGGCATCCTCGGCGACGAGGTGAAAGCCGGCGACGTGGTGGTGATCCGCTACGAGGGGCCGAAGGGCGGGCCGGGCATGCAGGAAATGCTGTACCCGACCAGCTACCTGAAATCCAAGGGCCTGGGCAAGCAGTGCGCGCTGCTGACCGACGGGCGCTTCTCGGGCGGCACCTCCGGACTGTCGATTGGCCATGCGTCGCCGGAAGCGGCGGCGGGGGGCGCGATCGGCCTGGTCCGCGACGGTGACCGCATCCGCATCGACATTCCCGCCCGAGGCATCAACCTGCTGGTGGACGAGGCGGAACTGGCCGCGCGCCGCGCCGAACAGGACGCGCGCGGATGGAAGCCCGCGCAGCCACGTGCGCGCCGGGTGACCACCGCGCTCAAGGCCTACGCCCTGCTTGCCACCAGCGCCGACAAGGGCGCGGTGCGCGACAAGGCATTGCTGGACAACGCATGAGGCTACGCGCGTTGCGTCTGGGGGCCTTTCTCGCGGGTGGCATCGCGCTCGCATCGCTGGCCGCGTCCGCCCTGGCGGCGGATCCCGAACCGCTGGTGGTGGCCACCTACGCCTATCCGCAGCGGGATCGGGCGGCGGCGATCCGGCCGCTGGCCGACTATCTCGGCCGCCGCCTGCAGCGCCCCGTCGAAGTGCGCGTGCTGCCCTCGCCCAGCGCGTTGATCGCGGGCATGGCGGCGGGAGACGTCGATGTCGCGGTACCCAACCTGCATGGTTACCTGCAGGCGCTGCGCTTGCCGCCGGGCAGCATCGCCACGTTGCCGGTGCCGGACGTGCCCGCCGCGCAGGCGCAGCGCTACCGCGCGGTGATCGTCGCGAACCGGTCGCTGGCGGGCAGCGCGCTCGCCGCCGAGGCGGCCACGTTGAGGCTGGCGCTGGTCGGGCGCGATTCGGCGTCTGGCGGATTCGTGCCGCGCGGCGGATTGGCGGAACTGGGCATCGCGAATCCGGAAACCGCGTTCGCGCGGGTCGACTACGCCGGTTCGCATGCCGCGTCGCTGGCCTGGTTGAAGGAAGGCCGCGCCGACGTGGCCGCGCTGGCGGCCGATGTCTACGACGCGGAACCGCAGCCGGGCCTGCACGAACTCTGGCGTTCGCCGGTCATCCCGCCAGGGCCATTGCTATGCCGGCCTGTCGCTGATCGGGATTGCGCCGCGATCGGCGATGAACTGCTGGTCGCCGACCGGCATGATCCCGCGGTGATGGCGGGCCTGCGCGCCGGCTGGCCCGAGTTCGGCGACGCGATGCGGCTGGTGCCCGCCGACGAGGCGATGCTGGCGGAAATGGCCGGCCGGATCGACTGACGGCGGGACCGTCAGCGTTGCTCCGATTGCGCGGCGTCCTCGCGCGCGATCCAGTCCATGATCAGTCGACGCGCGCGCTGTTCGCGCCGGCGCCCGAGCAGGTATTCCTGGTTCAACGCGCGATACAGGCCGAGCATCACCAGCAGCAACAGCAGCGCGAATGGCAGCGCGGTGATGGTGATGACGCCCTGCAGGGCATCCAGTCCGCCGGCCAACAGCAGGGTCGCCGCGACCAGCGCCACGCCCACGCCCCAGACCAGGCGTCGGCGCAGCGGCGGATCACCGGCGGTGTCGGTGGACATGCTCGCCAGTACCAATACCGCCGAATCGGCCGAGGTCACGAAGAAGATCATCAACAGCAGCACCGCGATGCCGGCCAGCAGCGTCGACAGCGGCAGATGATCGAACAGGGTGAACAGCACGGTTTCATAGCCGCGCGCCAGTGGCGCGCCCATGTCCACGCCGCCGAGGATCTGCATCCACAGCGCGGTGCCGCCGAACACCGAGAACCACACGAAGCCCAGCAGGCTGGGGATGACCACCACGCCGAACACGAATTCGCGAATCGTCCGGCCGCGCGAGATGCGGGCGATGAACGATCCGACGAACGGCGCCCATGCGATCCACCAGGCCCAATAGAAGATCGTCCAGTCGGACACCCAGGTGCTGCCGGAGAAAGGCGACATCCGCAGGCTCATGTTGACCAGCTGGTTGAGATAGGTGCCCAGGGTGGTGGTGAAGGTGTCGAAGATGAAACCGGTGGGGCCCAGGACCAGCACCATCGCCAGCAACAGCGCGGCTAGTCCGAGATTGAAGTTCGACAGCCACTTGATGCCGCGGTCCACGCCGCTGATGGTGGAAGCCATGTACAGCACGAACGCCACGCCGATGATCACCAGCTCGGTGCCGATGGAATCGGGAATGCCGGTGACCCGCGCGACGCCGGCGGCGATCTGGATGGTGCCGAAACCCAGCGTGGTGGCCACGCCGACCGCGGTGGCGACGACCGCGGCGATGTTCACGGCATGGCCGATCCAGCCGCGATGATGGCGGCCGATGACCGGCTGCAGCAGATCGCTGATCAGGCCGCGCCCACCGCGATTGAACTGGAACCACGCCATCGCCAGTCCGATCAGCGCGTAGATCGCCCAGGGATGCAGGCCCCAATGGAAGAACACGTAACGCATCGATGCGCGCGCGGCATCCAGGCTGCCGGGCACCAGCCCTTCCGGTGGCTTGAAGTAGTGCGATATCGGTTCGGCGGCGCCCCAGAACACTAGGCCGATGCCCATGCCGGTGGCGAACAGCATCGCCAGCCAACTGGCGTTGGAGAATTCCGGCTCGGCGTCCTCGCCGCCGATGCGCAGGTTGGCGAAGCGCCCCACCGCCAGGTAGAACAGGAACACCAGCGACGCGAACACGATCAGCAGATACAGCCAGCCGGCACTGGAAATGATCCCGGTCAGCTGTTGCTGGATCCAGGCGTTGAACGGACCGGGCGCAAGACCGGCGGCGGCGACCAGGAGGGCCACCAGCAGGATGGAGATACGGAAAACCACGCGGGCCTCCTTGTCATGAACGGAGTCGCACGTCGGAAGGGAAGGAAAGCCCGGCAGGACAGGGGCGTGACGTCAACGGCGAGCGCGCATGATAGCAACCGGCTTATTTACGGAGCCTTGCTCGTCCCCCTCAATGTGAGAACGCGAATTACAGGCGCACGGACGGGGCGAAGGTGGCGCCCCGCCCACACGGCGGCGGCAATCTCCGCCGAAAGGCGAAGATTGATCGCGGTTTCATTGCTTGCCGGGACCGATGTTCCGCGCCAGGAAGGCTTCCAGCCGCCGGTAGAACGCGATGTTGTTTTCTTCCTTGTAGAAGCCGTGGCCTTCCTTGGGAACCGCCATCCACTCGGGCGCGTTGCCGGCGCGTTCCAGTGCGTCCTTCATCGCGCGCGCCTGCGCGAATGGCGTGCGCTCGTCGATCTCGCCGTGGACCAGGAGGACGGGCACCTTGATGCGTTCGGCGATCATGGTCGGCGAGTTGGCCGCCAGTTCCGCATCGTCCTTGCCGACCACGCGCTCCAGGTAGTTGCGTCCATAGCGGGTCGATTTGATGTCGCCCTTGCTGTACATCATCTTCAGGTCGTACAGGCCGGAAACACCCACCGCGCATTTGATGAGCTCCGGCGCCTTGGCCGCGGTCATCATCGCGGAGTAGCCGCCGAAACTGGCGCCATAGGAACAGATCCGGGCCGGATCCGCGTAGCCCTGTCCGATCGCCCAGCGCACGCCGTCCAGCAGATCGTCCTGGATGCGGGTGCCCCATTTCAGATATCCGGCCTGTTCGAAGCGATAGCCACGCCCGCGGGAACCACGGAAGTTGACCTGCAGGACGAGGTAGCCACGGCTGGCCAGGAATTGCGCATCGGTATCGAATGCCCAGTCGTCGCCGACCGCGTGCGGGCCGCCATGCGGAAGCAGGATCATCGGCAACCGCGAAGGCTGCTGGACGCCCGCCGGTATCGTCAGGAAGCCGTCCAGTTCCATGCCGTCGCTGGCCTTGAAGCGGACCGGGCGGCGTTCGCCCATGCGCGCCGGGTCCAGTCCCTCGCGACCGGCGAGCAGCTTGGTCACCTTCATCTGCTTGCGATCGAACAGGTACCAGCCGCCGGGATCGCGATCGCTGTAGGCATACAACAGCGAGATGCCGCCGTCGCCGCTGTGGTTGACGTAGGTGACGTACTTGTCCGGAAAGCTCTGGTTGAGCTTCTGGTGCAGCTGGGCTTCGGGGGAAGCCGCATCGAAGTACACCATCTTCGGCTTTCCTTCGCCCAGCGTGGCGGCGAAGGGTTCCATCGGGGATGGCGTCCATTCCAGGTCGCCGACGCTGCCGAAATCGTCCCTGGCCAGCACGCTCCGGTTCTGCCCGCGCAGATCCGACTTGACCAGCATCGAAGGCCCGCCTTCCTCGCTGTAGAAGGCGAACACATGCTGCCCGTCGGCGGAGAACGTCTGCGGAACGAATTTTCCACCCAGTTCCTTGGCGGGTAAGGGTGGTAAGTTTTCGCCCTTGGCGTCGGCGGCGTAGAGCAGATAGTTGTTGTTGTCGTCGGTGCCGGAGGCGAAACGCGGCAGGCCGTTCCGGTCCAGGGTGAAGGACAGGTCCTTGACCGGAATATCGGCGACCAGGCGGGCGGTCGTACGTTCGGCGTCCACGTCGTACAGCTGCGAACGGGTCGTGCCCATGGACAGCCGGCGCATGTAGAAATGCCCGTTCCGCACCTCGGGTACGCCCTCGATGTAGCCGAAACCCGAGTCGATGCCGGCGGTGCGCGTGCTCTGCTGGTAGCCGAACACGTACTTCTGGTTCTTGCCGTCGAAGTCGGTGGCGATGATTTCGCCCATCGGGGTCGGCTCCTCGCGCGAACCCATCTGCCGGCCCTTGGCGATCACCAGCCGCTTCGGACTGACCCAGTAGATCTGCGCGGGCAGTTCGTAGCGGGGCAGGCGAAGCAGCGCGGTCTGCTGCATGTCCTGCAGCCGGTAGATCATCAGCGCGTGGTTGCCATCGCCGAAGTCGGCCGCGACGGACAGATGCTGGCCATCGGGCGACAGGCGGGGTGAATGGAGTTTGTTGGATTTCGCGAAAGCTTCGACCGGAACGGGCTCGGCGGCGCCGGCCTGAAACGACAACGCGCACAATGCTGCGAATGCAGCAATCTTCCCTGCGTTCATGATTCCCCTGGCGGTGGTGGTTTCCCCGCCGGCAGGTTAACCCGCCGTCATGGCCACCGCCACCGGCCGCCAATGGCGTTCCGGGCGGTTTGGTTGTCTAATAGCGCCCGAAGCGGGGGTATCGCCGGCCTGGTGGGCGGCGGTTGAGACAGACCCTTCGAACCTGATCCGGTTAAGACCGGCGTAGGGAAGCTTCGCAGGACGCGACCGATCGCCCACGATCCCTCCGCGTTCCATGCGCCGCCGCTTCGTCCCGCTTTCCAACCAGGACGATGCCGATGAACGCCGTGCCCTCCCGCCTGCTGCAGGACACCCAGCAGCTTTCCGAATCCGTCACCCGCCCGATCCCGGGATCGCGCAAGGTCTTCGTGACCGGTTCGCGTCCGGATCTGCGCGTGCCGATGCGCGAGATCGCGCTGACCCGCACGCCCACCCTGTTCGGCGGCGAGGAGAATGCACCGGTCACGGTCTACGACACGTCCGGTCCGTACACCGATCCGGATGCGCGCATCGATCTGGCGGCGGGCCTGCCGGCGCTGCGTGCGCGCTGGATCGAGGAGCGTGGCGACACCGAAGCGCTGTCCGCGCTGAGTTCGGAATTCGGCCGTTCGCGCGAAAGCAACCCCAAGCTGGACGCGGTCCGCTTTCCCGGCCGCCTGCTGCCGCGTCGCGCCAAGGCCGGGGCCAACGTCAGCCAGATGCATTATGCGCGCAAGGGCATCGTGACGCCGGAGATGGAATACGTCGCCATCCGCGAGAACCAGAAGCTGGAAGCGGTGCGCGAAGCGCTGCTGCTGGCGCAGCACCCGGGCGAGAGCTTCGGTGCGAGCATCCAGAAGATCATCACCCCGGAATTCGTGCGCGACGAAATCGCCCGCGGCCGCGCGATCCTGCCGAACAACATCAACCACCCCGAGAGCGAGCCGATGATCATCGGCCGCAACTTCCTGACCAAGATCAACGCCAATATCGGCAACAGCGCGGTGTCCTCCGGCATTGCCGAGGAAGTGGAGAAGCTGGTCTGGTCGATCCGCTGGGGCGGCGACACGGTGATGGATCTGTCCACCGGCAAGCACATCCATGAGACCCGCGAGTGGATCATCCGCAATTCGCCGGTGCCGATCGGCACCGTGCCGATCTACCAGGCACTGGAGAAGGTCGACGGCCGCGCCGAGGAACTGACCTGGGAGATCTTCCGCGACACCCTGATCGAACAGGCCGAGCAGGGCGTGGACTACTTCACCATCCACGCCGGCGTGCTGCTGCGCTACGTGCCGCTGACCGCCAAGCGGGTCACCGGCATCGTCTCGCGCGGTGGTTCGATCCTGGCCAAGTGGTGCCTGGCGCACCACAAGGAGAATTTCCTCTACACCCACTTCGAGGAAATCTGCGAAATCATGAAGGCCTACGACGTGGCCTTCAGCCTCGGCGACGGCCTGCGTCCGGGCTGCATCGCCGATGCCAACGACGCCGCCCAGTTCGGTGAACTGGAGACCCTGGGCGAGCTGACCAAGATCGCCTGGAAGCATGATGTCCAGACCATGATCGAAGGTCCCGGCCATGTGCCGATGCAGTTGATCAAGGAGAACATGGACAAGCAGCTGCGCGAGTGCGGCGAGGCGCCGTTCTACACGCTCGGGCCGCTGACCACCGATATCGCGCCCGGCTACGACCACATCACCAGCGCCATCGGCGCGGCGATGATCGGCTGGTACGGCACCGCCATGCTCTGCTATGTCACGCCCAAGGAGCACCTGGGCCTGCCCAACCGCCAGGACGTGCGCGACGGCATCATGGCCTACAAGATCGCCGCCCACGCCGCGGATCTGGCCAAGGGCCATCCCGGCGCGCAGGTACGCGACAACGCGCTGAGCAAGGCGCGCTTCGAGTTCCGCTGGGAGGATCAGTTCCACCTCGGGCTGGATCCGGAGAAGGCCAAGGAGTTCCATGACGAGACCCTGCCCAAGGACGCGCACAAGCTGGCCCATTTCTGCTCGATGTGCGGGCCGCATTTCTGCTCGATGAAGATCACCCAGGACGTGCGCGACTACGCGGCCGAGCATGGCGTGGACGAGCAGCAGGCGATCGAGGCGGGCATGGCGGAGAAGTCCGCCGAGTTCCTGGCCCAGGGCGCTAAGGTCTACCACCAGGGCTGAACCACGCGGCGGGCGGATGCGTCCGTTCGCCGCCTTTCCGGGCCGGCGGGGCTTGTGCCGACGCCGCGCCCGCGCGACGCTTGGCGTCCCGGACAGGAGAATGCCGAACATGCGCAATGCCATCCCATTCCTCACCCGCGGCCTGCTGCTGGCCGGGGTCCTGCTGCTGGCGGCCTGCGCCACCGGCCCGCGCATCAGCAGCGAAGCGGATCCGTCGGCCGATTTCGCGCGCTACCGGAGCTTCGGGTTCTACTCGCCGCTGGCGGTGGAAAGCGAAGGCTACGCGACCATCACCAGCGCCCGGCTCAAGGCGGCCGCGCGCGCGCAGATGGAATCGCGGGGCTACGCCTACGACGAGAAGTCGCCGGACCTGTGGCTGAACATCAATGCCTACATGCAGGAAAAGACCGATGTGGTCAGCATCCTAACGTGGACTACAACTATTACTACAGCTACCGCGCCCGCCGGTACGTCGCGGTTCCCTACTGGTACGACCGCACCAACGTCTACCAGTACACCGAGGGCACGCTGAACTTCGATCTGGTCGACGCCAAGCGCAACCAGCTGGTATGGGAGGGCATCGCGGTCGGCCGCGTCGCCAACGCCAAGCCGGCCGAACGCGCCGCGAAGCTCGACCAGGCGGTGGCCGACATCTTCGCGCGCTATCCCTACCGGGCCGGCAGCGGTACCCCGGTCGTTCCCGCGGCGCCGCGCAAATGAGCGGCGCGGCGAGTGCGGCCCGGGCGGGCATCGGCTTCGGCACGGCGTTGGCGATCACCATTTCCTGGAGCGCCAACAAGTCGCTGCTGTGGGCGGTCATCCACGGCCTGCTGTCGTGGATCTACGTGATCTATTACGCGCTGGTCTATCACTTCAAGGGCTGAGATGGGCATGACCTGGCTCCGCTGGCTGGTTACCGCGCGCCGGCACCCGTCGGCGTGGCTGCTGCTGGTGCAGCTGGGCGGGGTGCTGCTGTATCCGGTGATGGAAACCACCGCCGGCGGCCGCGCGGTGTTCGGGGCTTTCGGGATCCTGGTGCTGGCGCTGGCGCTGTGGGTGGTCAACCGCAGCCCGTTGCGGCTGTGGTTCGCGCTGGCGCTGGGCCTGCCGTCGGTGGTGCTGTCGCTGCTGGCCGCGGTCACCGACAACAACATGCTGTACACCGTCGCGCACCTGCTGGAGAGCGCGCTGTACTTCTACACGGCCGGCAGCCTGATGGCCTACATGCTGCAGGACCATGAGGTTTCCAGCGACGAACTGTTCGCCGCCGGCGCGACCTTCACCCTGCTGGCGTGGGCGTTCGCGTTCGCCTTCTCGGTCTGCCAGCAGTGGTATCCCGGCAGTTTCATCGCGGCGGTGAATCCGGAGCAGCCGCGCACCTGGATGGAACTGCTGTTCCTCAGTTTCAGCGTGCTGTCGGGCGTGGGCCTGAGCGACATCGTGCCGGTGCAGGCGCAGGCGCGCGCGCTGGCGATGCTGGAGCAGTTCGCCGGGGTCATGTACATCGCTCTGGTGGTATCGCGGCTGATCGGCCTGACCACGCTGAAGATGGGGATGCACAAGGGCGGTTGAACCCGGCTTCGGAACTGTCGCCCCCAGCAAACAAAAAGCCCGCCGATGGCGGGCTTTCTGCTGCGTGGCACGGGGCCGGCTTACTTCTTCAGTTCGGCGTAGCGCTGCATGGCCTCGACCAGCACCTGCTTGGCGTCGGCGGCGTTGCCCCAACCGTCCAGCTTCACCCACTTGCCCTTCTCCAGATCCTTGTAGTGCTCGAAGAAGTGGCCGATGCGCTCCAGCCAGTGCGGGCTGACCTGGTCGATGTCGGTGATGTGCTTGTAGCCGGAGAACACCTTCTCCACCGGCACGGCGAGCAGCTTCTCGTCGCTGCCGGCCTCGTCGCTCATGCGCAGCACGCCGACCGGGCGGCAGCGGATGACAGAGCCGGGGATCAGCGGCAGCGGCAGCACCACCAGCACGTCGGCCGGATCGCCGTCGCCGCACTGGGTATTGGGCACGTAACCGTAGTTGCAGGGATAGCGCATGGGCGTGGAGAGGATGCGATCGACGAAGATCGCCCCGCTTTCCTTGTCCACTTCGTACTTCACCGGTTCCGAATCCTTCGGGATTTCGATGATGACGTTGATTTCTTCCGGCGGGTTCTTGCCGGTGGAAACGTGGTCCAGACCCATGATGCGTGTGCTCCAGAGCGTGCGGAATGACAGGGCCGGCAATTCTACGCGCTTGCCTGCTGCGGCGCAGCGAGGGGGCCGGCCGGAAGGGGCCGGGATGGGACCGGAATCCCCGCGGGCGGGGCCGTCGGGGATTCCGCTGCCGATCCGCCATGGGGGTTGCGGCTCAGCTTGCCGGCCCTAGAATCCGCCCCGTATGCGCCGCCCCTCCCTCCTGCTGGTCTGTCTGCTGGCCTTCCTGGCCGGCTTCGGCGTGCCCGACGTAGAGGGAAGGTCTACCGCTGCGTGCGCGACGGTACCGTCAGCCTGGCCACCGCGCCGGAGCCGGGCTCGCGCTGCCAGGCCAGGGAAATCGACGACAACGCCGTGCAGACCCCGAACCTGTGGGGGCGGATGGGCATCTTCAGCGGCACGCTGTACGAGCGTGACCAGGACGGACAACGGGTGTACAGCACCCGCAACCTGCCCGGGTCGCGGGTCTACCTGAAGTTCACCGTGGCCACCCCGCCGGGCGAGCCGGCCCATGCGGGCCTGGGCAAGGTCGGCAAGCCGCGCCTGAACATGTATCCCGCGGATTTCCGCACGGCGGCGAAGAAGACCGGCGTGGACGACGCCTGGCTGCGCGCGATTGCCCATGCGGAAAGCGATTTCGACGCCAAGGCGGTGTCCTCCAAGGGCGCCAAGGGCGTGATGCAGCTGATGCCGGAGGTGGCGACCGAGTACGGGGTGACCGATCCGTTCTCCTCCACCCAGTCCATCGACGCCGGCGCGCGTCATCTCAGGCTGCTGATGCGGCGCTACAAGGGCGATCTGACCCTGGTGGCGGCGGCCTACAACGCCGGCATCGGCACCGTCGCCCGTTACGGCGGGGTGCCGCCCTATGCAGAAACCCAGGAATACGTGGCCAAGGTCACCGCCCTGTACGACCTGTACCTGCGCGCGCTCGGCCGCAAGAGCGCCCCCGAACGCCCGGCGCAGTGACCGGCCAATGAGCCGCGTCCGCGCGCCGTTCCGGCGTGCGCGGCAGTTCTTCACTTCCACATCCCCCGTGCGGGCCTATGGTCTTCACAGGCTGGAAGACAGCCGCCCATGGGAGAACGTCATGAAACGACGTGTTTTCAGCGCTCCGGACCTGGGCACCGCGGAACAGGCCATGGGTGCCGCGCTCCGACTCGGCATCCGTCCCGGCCACGCCGCGGTCCTGGCCCAGTCCGACATCGAGATGACCCAGGTCCCCGATGCGGAGAAGGAAGCCTCGCCGACCGATTTCATTCCCGCCGCCTGGCGCGGCATCGTGGGCGGTGGCGTCATCGGCCTGGTCGGTGGCCTGATCGGCATGTGGCTGCCGCAGGCCGGTTTCCATGTGGTCGGGGTGCTCATCACCACCCTGGTGGGCGCGACGGTCGGCGGCTGGTCCGCCGCGCTGGCCGGATCCACCGTGCCCAGCGAGGTCCGCCGCGACTACGAGCGGGAAATCGAGGCCGGCCGCCTGCTGGTGGTGATCGACGGCGAGGACGACGCGCTGCTGGACCGCGCCAGCCAGGCGATTGCCGCCACCGATGGCATGCAGCCGCTGCGGCAGGTGCCGCACGGCCTGCTGCACTGAGCCTCCCCCGCAACTGATGACAACTGTCACTGGTCCCGGCGTCCTGCCGGGACCTAAGGTGGGCGCCAACCAATCCCTGGACGCCCGCCATGCCCGCCGTCGCCCTGCCTGCCCTGACCCCCTACCTCGTTACCGCGGGAATCGGCTGGATCATGTATCGCCGCATCCGCCGCAGCTTCGGTCGCCAGCCCTGGCAGCCGAAGCGCACCGTGTTCCGCCTGGTCCTGATGGTGGTGTTGCTGGGCATGCTGCTGTTCGGCGCCGCGTTCCTGCCCGGGGTGGCGGCCGGCGTCGCCGCCGGACTGGCGGCGGCTTGCTGCTGGGCGGGTTCGCGCTGCAGCACACGCGGGTGGAATGGCATGAGGGATTGCCGACCTACGTGCCCAATCCCTGGTTCGGCGGCATCCTGACCCTGCTGCTGATCGGCCGCCTGGCATGGCGCTGGTCGCAGGGCGCGTTCGCCGACGGCGCGGCGGCCACCGCGCAGCAGGCCAGTCCGCTGACGATGGGATTCGCGGCGGCGCTGGTCGGCTATTTCCTGCTGCTCAATGCCGGGCTGTGGTGGCGGATGCGGCGCCTGCACGCCGCGGCCGGCTAGCCGGATATCCGCGGCCGATCAGCGGGGAATCGCTTCGGATTCGATGATCCGCGTGCCGGGCGCCGCCCCATGGGCGGCCTCCAGCAAGGCGGTGGCCACCGCGGTTGCCGGCACCACCCGGTAGCGCGCGGGCACCAGCGGCGCGAGCGTGGTCAGCAGGCGCAGCGCGAGGTGTTCGCCGGTGCGCGTCTGCGCGCGTTCGCCGCCCAGCAGGGAAGGGCGCACGAACGTGAGCGAATCGAAGCCGCAGGCGGACAGGGCCTGTTCCAGTTCTCCCTTCGTGCGCGAATAGAAGATCCGTGAATCCGCGCGCGCGCCCGCGGCGGAGACGACTACCAGCGTGCGCGCGCCGTGCTGGTGCAGCAGGCGTGCAAGCGCGAGCGGGTAGTCGAAGTCGACCCGGCGAAACGCATCGCGCGAGCCGGCATCGCGCAGGGTGGTGCCCAGGGCGCAGATCATGGCGTCGGCGCGCCAGTGGTCGGCGGTGGGATCCAGCCGTTCGAAATCGATGACCGGATTCGACAACCGCGGATGCGGGGGCAAGGGGCGCCGGGTGGGGGCGATGACCCGGCCGATGCGATCATCGGCCAGCGCGCGTGCGAGTACCGCCTGGCCCACCAGTCCCGTGCTTCCCGCCAGCAGCAGCCGTTCCATTCCGTTCCTCCCGTGGCGGATTTCCGCCGTGGCCCGGCGCGCGCATCACGTATCCTATGCCATCGGCCGTCGAGCGCCGATGGCCTACGGAGATCCGCGTCTGGGGATCCCCCGCGTGACGGGAGCACGCACGAACGCATGAACCTGCCCTTGCACTACGGATTCCTCGGCGCGCTGGAAGCCTGCCTGATCGCGTTCGCCATCGGCCTGCTGGTCTATGCCGGCTGGCAGGCGATCTGCCGGGCGCTGGGCTGGTCGATCGGACACGCGATCGGCTGGTCATGCGTGATCGCGGTGATCATCGGCGCCGGCATCACACCTGGAACCTGTTCTACCTGGGCATGGTGAAGCTGGAGTCGCCGCTTTACGCGCGCATCGCGCTGAAGGCGATCCACGATCCGGACGCGCTGGGCACCCGCGTGGTGATGGAGATCACCGGCGCGCTCACCGGCGTCGTGATGGGTTGGCAATGGTTCAGCCGAGCCTGGCGTGAAGGAGTCGTTCGCCGCGAAGAAAAAACACGCGGATTGAACACTGATCTGACGCCTGCATCACGCTGCGATACGACTTGCACATAGCCATCACATATCGCTAACGAAGCAAGTAATCGAAAAAAATCGCGTGTGGTTAAGCCTGCGTGCACGTTCATTTCAGGCCGCAGGATTGATTCATAAGCACATCGGCATCGTCGGCATCGTGCGCTACAGGACGCACTTCCTATATTCCATAACGGAGCAAACGACGATGACCAAGAACAACACCCGCAAGCCGCTGATTGCCCTGATCGCCCTGGGTGCCGCCGTCGCCATGCCGATGGCCTTCGCGCAGGACACGCAGGCCCAGCAGCAGCCGCAGCCGACCCAGCAGGCCGAGCCGACCCAACAGGCCGAGCCGGCCAAGGATCAGGCGGCAGGCGGTGCGGAACAGTCCGCCCAGCAGTCGACCCAGTCGGGCAGCCAGCAGGGCTGGGCCGACATCGACAAGGACGGCGACGGCAACATCACCAAGGAAGAGGCCGCCGCCAATGCCGGCCTGTCCCAGGTGTTCGACAAGGCCGACGGTGACGCCAATGGCAAGCTGACCGCCGACGAGTACAAGGCGTTCGTCGAAAAGAAC
>OFCY01000013.1_pt1 | contig 48512 bp, 51 predicted proteins | sample 1520981 | NCBI WGS metagenome assembly OFCY01 (sample SAMEA2532533, study PRJEB24079) | metagenome
GTCCAGACCCGCGGTCAGCGCCGCCTCCTTGCCGAAGTTGCGCGACAGCCGCAGCAGCGACACCCGCGCGTCCTGCGCCGCCAACCGCTGCATGAAGGTTACGTAGGTCGCATCGGTGCTGCCGTCATCCACGTACAGCACGCGCGCCTGGAGACCTTCCATCCGGTCCAGCGTGGCGGCCAGGCGCGGGTGCAGCAACGGCAGCGCATCGGCCTCGTTGCGCGCCGCGATCACCACCGTCAACCAATCATCATGCATGGCCGGATCAGTCCAGTTGCTCGAGATACGCGGTGCCGCCGATCTGCCGCACCTGGCGCTGGATCCAGTTGGCCCGGCGCTGCACGTAGGGACCCGGATTGCGCGCGTTGTAGCGGCGCGGCGCCGGCAGCACCGCCGCCAGCCGCGCGCTCTCGGCGGGCGTCAGGCGCGAGGCGTCCTTGCCCCAGTAGCGGCGGGCGGCCGCCTGGCCGCCGTAGACGCCGTCGCCGAACTCGGCGATGTTCACGTGCATTTCCAGGATCCGCGACTTCGGCCAGAAGGTCTCGATCAGCAGGGTGTACCAGACCTCGAATCCCTTGCGTACCCAGCGCGACGCGCGGTTGCTGCCCTGCCACAGGAACAGGTTCTTGGCGACCTGCTGGCTGAGGGTGCTGGCGCCGCGCAGCCGACGCCCCTTGGCATTGTTCGCACGTCCTTCTCGATGGCCTTGAAGTCGAAACCGTTATGTCCGGCGAAGTTCTGATCCTCGGCCGCCACCACCGACAGCGGCAGGCTCGGCGCAATCCTGTCCAGATCCCGCCCAGGCATGCTGGATGCGGAAACCCCAACGTCGCCTTCGCCCCACGGCCTCGAACTGGCGGGCGACCATGAAGGCCGACAGCGGCGGGTCCACGAAGCGCAGGACCACGACCTGCAGGACGCTCGCCGCCGCGAACAGGAACGGCAGCGCCAGCAGCCATCGGCCCCAACGGCGTCGGCGGCGGATGGTTTTCCCGTCCTTCTCCTGGCCCGCCGTCTTGAGGTAGGCCGGATTCGCCCCCATCGTCACACCATCCTTCGCCATCGCAATGCCGCATTATGCCGATGCGGCCGGTTTTCCCGCATCCCGGAGTCTTCGTGAACCCCAGCCCCGACAACGACACCCAGATCCGCTTCCTGCTGCCCAAGGCCGGCGTGCGCGGCGTGACCGTGCACCTGGATCAGTCCTGGCGCGAACTGCTTTCGCACCAGGCCTATCCGCCCGCCACTGCGGCGCTGCTGGGCGAAGCCAGCGCGGCGGCCGTGCTGTTCACCGGGCACACCAAGGTGGATGGCCGCCTGTCCATCCAGTTGCGCAGCCGCGCGTCGTTGCGCACCCTGTTCGCCGAATGCACCGCGGCGGGCACGCTGCGCGGCATCGCCCAGCTCGCCGACTACCCACAACGCCCCGCGCGATCTGCGCGCCCTCGGCGAGGACGCCTTGCTGGCCATCACCATCGAGAACCCGGGGCTGGACCCGCGCGAACCGCAGCGTTACCAGAGCCTGGTGTCACTGGACGCCGAATCGCTGTCCGAGGCCTTCGAGGACTACTTCCGCCAGTCGGAGCAGTTGCCCACCCGCCTGCTGCTGGCCAGCGACGGCGAGCGTGCCGCCGGCCTGATGCTGCAGAAGCTGCCCGGCGACGAGGGCGACGCCGACGGCTGGCATCGGGTCGGTGCCTTGTTCGACACCCTGTCCGAGAATGAACTGCTGGCCACCTCCCCTCATCTGCTGGTCCATCGCTTGTTCCACGAAGAGGCGCCGGAGCGGATGGCCGAGCGGCCGCTGCGTTTCGGCTGCTCCTGCTCGCGCGAGCGGGTCTCGGCCATGCTGCAGTCGCTGGGGCAGGAAGAAGCCCACGCGGCACTGGTGGACGGGACGGCGGAGGTCCCGTTGCGAATTCTGCGGCCAGAAATACCAATTTGACACCAATCAGATCGCGGAACTTTTTGCCCAACCGTCGGTCGGAATCGAGGCCCCTGCCAGGCTCCAGTAGCGTTATTTTGGGGACCAAGCGGGTCTTGGGGACTTGTTAAATAAACATAAACGGCATAGCATCAGTTCCCCTTCGGGAGGGGAACTCCGTGTCAAAGATCGGGGTCTGAAGCGAGCCATGAAACTGCGTCATCTGCGACTACCGTTAGCCGTTCTGCTCGCCCTTGGCGTGGCAACGGGCGCGGCTGCGCAGAACAAGCAGAAGAAGTCCGAGCGCGCCGCGCCGACCGCACTTCCCATCCTGAACAACGCGAACGGCAAGGTCGAAGCCGTGCTGCTGCTCGAGCCCACCGGCGAAGCCTCCGCGGCGCACGCTGGCGCTTCGGCAGCAATACGCTGAGCGCGGCCTTCGGCCTGGAAGCCGGTGATTCGCTGGGCCTGGTCTGCAACCGTCAGAGCGGCATCGTCGGCAACATCGGCAGCCTGGCCAGCCACTGCATGCTGGCGGCGCTGGACAGCGACGAAGCCAGCGGCCAGCGCATCAGCGCCGGCGCCACCCTCAACCGTCCCGGCGGCCGCCTCGGCCTGTCGGCCGGCACCGGCCGCGATACCCTCCCCGTCTGGCTGTCCGGCGGCAAGGTTTCCGCTGGTCGCGTCGAGCAGAACGATCTGGCGGTGTTCGGCGAGAAGAACATCGGTCGCGAAGGCTTCGTCTCCATCGGTGGTGCGGTCGCCCGCGCCCGCCTGGTGCCGGCTTCTGACCTGCCCGCCATCGCCGATCACTGGAACAGCAAGACCTTCACCGTCGGCGGCGGATACGGTCCCTTCAGCGCCAACATCATCGGCCGCGTGATCGACGTGCCGGGCCAGCCGGGCAAGTGGGAAGGCCTGGGCCTGGGCTTCACCTGGCGGACCCCGTGGAGCGGCCAGCTGACCGTGGGCGCGGAAAACGTCATCAGCCGCGGCAAGAATCCCTTCTCGCTCAACAGCGACAAGGCCGACGAAGGCACCGTGCCCTACGTGCGCTACGAGCAGGATCTCTGATCGTCCCACCGCAACCGCTTCCCGCCGAAGACTTCGGCAAAGAAAAAAGGCCGCGATTTCCGCGGCCTTTTCGTTGTCGTCTGGCTGTCCCGCCCTTATTCGAAGCGGAGCTCGGCGCTGCCCGAGAACGTCTCCATGCTGATGTCCGCGTCGCCGCTGCCATAACGCGTCTGGAAGCTGGCGCCCGGTCCGACCTTCCGCTCGACTTTCACCCCGGGCGCGCGCAGATCGCCACTGAAGGTTTCTCCCCGCACTTCGGCCGAGAGGTTCCTCGGCACGATCAGCAGCACGTTGCCGCTCACCGTTTCCATGTGGAATTCCGCCTTGGATGCAACGCCGGTGCTGATCCGCAGATCGCCGCTGACCGTATTGCCCTTGAACTCGCGCAGGCGTTCGTCCTTGACCGCCACGTTGACGTTGCCGGAAACGCTCTCGACCGTGACTTCGCCATTCAAGCGGCCATTGAGGGTCAGACTGCCGCTGACGGTCTGCGCATCCACCTCGGGACTGTTGAGGGTCAGGTGGACGTCGCCGCTGACCGAACTGATGTCCGCGCTGCGCGGCGCGCCGATCGCGACCACCTGTCCGCTGACGGCCTCGATCGACAGGGTTCCTGCCGCCACGCCTTCCACATGGACATCCGCCGAGACCGCATCGACCTCCAGATCCGCTCGCCGCGGAATGGTCAACTGCAGATCGGTCGGCTCGCTCCTGCGGTCCCCCCAGCCGCTGTTGTTGGGGTAGCGGACCGAGACATTCAGATGCTCGCCGCCACCATCCACTTCCAGCTTCTCCACGCCCGTGCCGAGCGTGCCGGTGATCTTGACCTCGGGGCGATCCCAGGTGCGGACCTGGATGCGGCCCTTGACGTTGCTGACGTCCACGCGGCCGCGCGGATCCAGCGGTCGGCTTTCGTTGATCGGCGTGCCGGCCAGGGCCGGGCATGCCGCGACCAGCGACAGCAGCAACAGGGAAGTTCTGAACATGTGCATGGAGGGCTCCTTGGTCAACTCATCACCGCGCGCTGGGTCAATGCCAGGCGCTTGGCATAGGTACGGCGCAGCTGCTCGAGCAGGAAGCGCGTGTTGGGGGCGTGATCCAGCGCGTCGAGAATCTCCGTGGCGCTGCGGTCCAGTTCCTGCAGGGCGCCTCCCAGTTCGGGGTGATCCTCGGCGCCCTGTATCTGCGCGAGCGCTCCCTGGTAATCCCGGGTGAGCTGAGCGGCTTCCTGCCGGATCAACGGCTCCTGGGGCGTGGTCAGATGGGTGGCCTGCCACAGGAATCCCACCGTCAACAGGACGGAAGCCGCCATTGCCCAAGGCACCAGCCGGCGCGCACGCAAAGGCAGCGTGGTCGCGCCCGTTCCGCCCGGCGATGCGGGCGGGAACCAGCGTCCCGTGCCCGTATCGTCCGCAGGGGACTCCGCGGATGCCTGCGGCAACTCCGCAATCCGCGCGGCAATCCCGGGCCACAGGTCGCGGGGAGGGGGGATGTCCTGGCGCAGGCCCTTCAGCTGCCAGCGCAGGCGGTCGTTTTCTTCGTTCATGCTTCTACTCCCAATCTTTCACGCAGCAGCTGCCGGGCACGATGCAATTGCGCCTTGGAGCTGCCGACCGCCATGCCCAGTTCGCTGGCGATTTGTTCATGTTTCCAGTCCTTCCACGTCGTACAGCACCAACACCGCGCGCGCGCGTGGCGGTAGCGTCGCCACCGCCCGTTCCAGATCCAGCGAGAGCGCGGTCTGGTGGCCTGCGGAATCGGCCATGCCCAGATCGTCCAGGCGATCCTCGTCTTCATCGAACAGCGGCTGCGACCGGCGCGAGCGCAGTTCCATCAGCGCGGTATTGACCGCCAGCCGATGCAGCCAGGTGCTGAAAGCGCTTTCGAAACGGAACTTTGGCAGTGCCTGCCAGGCACGCACGAAGGCTTCCTGGGTCAGGTCATCCGCACGCACGCCCTGGCCACCGACCAGGCGCTGGATGACGCCATGGATGCGGCTGGCATGCCGGCGGTAAATCGCTTCGAAGGCGCGCATGTCGCCGCCGACGGCGGCCCGGACCAGGCCATTGTCGGTCTCGGCGGCCGCCAGGGCGGTCGTGTCGGTCATCAGGTCGGTCACGGCGGCGTTCAGCATATCCCTTTGGATGTCCCGCCACCGGGAAAGGTTTAAGCGGTTTCCGCCCTCAGACCGCGGATCAGCGGCTGCAGGTATTCCTCGTAGGGCGCCCACTTCGGCCGTTCCAGCGCGACCACCCGGTCCCGCACCTGCACGGCGCTGGCGGTTGCCACGCCGCGGGTCCGCTCCTGCAGGGCCAGCATGGCGGGTTCGAACCCGAACCCGCAGAAATCGGCCACTTCGCGCAGTACCGCCTCAGTATCCCGGGTCAGCCGGCCGTAGTCCACGTCCAGCACCCGGCCAGGGTAAGCCTCGCGCCAGTGCGCCATCAGGCGTTCGTACTGGCGGTAGTAGTACGCCAGCTCCTGCTGATCATAGGAATAAGGATTGGCGTCGGAGAACAACTCGCGCAGATTCGAGAAACAGGTCTCCACCGGATCCCGGACCATATGCAGGATCTTCGCCTGCGGCAGCGCCTGGCAGATGAAGCCGATGTTGAGGAAGTTGGAGGGCAGCTTGTCGGTGAAGAAGCGCTCCTTCCCCAGCCGCCATTCCATTTTCTGCAGATAGCCCTGCCCCGCCGCGGCATAGTCCACGCCCGCCGCCGCCTTGTGCACCAGGGTCTCGTCGATGACCCCGCGGCAGTGGTAATCGGTCGCCCAGCGCATCTGGCTGGTGAAGTCGTACAACTCGCCGACCCCGTGGACATCGCCGTGTCCGTCCAGCAACTGCTCCAGCAGCGTCGTGCCGGAACGGTGCATGCCGACGATGAAGATCGGCACGCGTCCCGCATCGGACCCACCGGCCACCTGCGCCTTGCCGGCTCCCGCGGGCAGCGCGATCAGCGCATTGAACAGCCGCCGCGATTCCTCGCTCTGATACTTCAACGTCGACCGCTTGGCCCGGCACGCCAGCGTCAACGCCTCGCCGGCCCCGGCAACATCACCGATGTCGTCCAGTTCCTTGTGCAGCGCGTAAGCCAGCAGCGCCACCTCTTCCGGCCGCTTACCCGGCGCGGCCAGCAGCCGCCGCAACCGGTCCACATGGTTCGCGTCCCGGCTCTGCTTGCGCAGGCGCGAAATCAGCCACCAGGCTTGGGCGATTTCCGGCGCGCGCCGCAGGCAGTACTGGAGGTCCTGTTCGGCGGCCTGGAACCGGCCGAGATAAGTCAGGATCTGCGCGCGTGTGACTAATGTTGGAGGAAAATCCGGGTCAGCACGCTTTGCCTCATCCATCAGCTCAAGCGCATTCTCTTGCAAGTTCAGATAGCTGAGCTGAGCAGCAAATGCATGCAGGACAGGAATCGGGAGTGCTTGAATTTTTCCCGCTGCGGCTTTGCATTCCAGCAAAGCCCGTCCTTCATTGAATGTTCGGAGCCGTTTGGCCAATTCCGTCAGATCTTCGACACCGCTTGGTCTTGCTCGCAGGGCGGACATCGCAGCTTGGTACGCACTTCGATATTTTCCCTGCAAAGACTCTACATACGAAAGCTGCAACCAAGCACCGGCATTTCCGGGAAATCTATCTACAGCTTGGCGATAGAGCGCACCTGCGCCATTCCAATCCTGACCTTCCGCATATTGCTCGGCCAGTCGAATAAGTTGACTGAAGGTTAAGGATCTCATAGAGCGAAAGAGCGTCGAATGCGCGAACCAGTTGGCGCTATTCAACAATCAATACCATGCATTCGCAAGCGCCGGATCATTGGAGCCAATTTTTCTTCATAATGGCGAGATCTCGCTACAAAATGCGACTGGATTCCATCGCGAATCTGTGCAGAGCTCGGAGTGGCAGCCGTTCCCACTGCGTTACCCATGATCTGTTGCTGCCAGTCTAGTCCACAAAAATCCAGAACCCGGCGCATCTCAGCTTCAGGTCGCTCAACGAATTCCTCGTAGTCGACATCCAGAATTCTGTTTGGATACAGCGTATGCCACACAGCATCAATTCCCGGTAGTTCGCAAAATGATCAGCAACATCTATTTGATCATAACTATATGGGTAGAAGCCAGCAAAAAATTCTTTGAGATTTGAAAAGCATGCATCTACCGGACTTCGGCGCATGTTAATGAATCTTGCATTTGGGAGCGCCGGAATAAGCCAACCCAACATCATGTAATTGGCTGGAAGCTTGTCCGTATACCGTTTTGCCGTGCCTGCGCGCCAAGAGCTGCGCTCAAGATATCTCTTCCCATAGAGGGCGATGTCAACACCCTCCGCCATCCGTATTAGATTATAGTCCAGCTGTATCCCACCCGCTGCTTCACAGCACCATCGCAGCTGCATGACGGCATCATGAAGTTCTCCCGCAGCGACGACATCTTTATGTCTGGACCAAAAAACTCTCCAGAAGTGTGGTTCCCGTTCTCGGGAGCCCAACTATAAAGATGGGTTGTGGGCCATCATGCAGGCCCGCCTCCACCTCCCTCTTCCTTCCAATTGAACGGAGGGCCTCAAACTTTTTTTTCTCGCCCCCGGGATCGAAATTAATATTCATCTTTCTTTTGGCAAGCCCACGCTCCAAAAATTCCCAAGCGTCCTTGTACAGGCCGATATCGTCATACTCCTTGAACAAGGCGAAGTCGATTATTGAACTATCAATAGAACTCCTCATTAGTTCCGAAGTCTTCAAAAGTCTGCGGATGTGATTTTCAGTTGGATTTTGCCTTTTTATCTTAGACAGAAGTAGATGAGGATGTGGAAATAGAGCATCTCCGGAGATAGCCCTTTCTAGTTCGAACTGGGCGCGCTGAAGGTTTCCTTCATAGAAGGCAGCCATTCCATTTAGATAGTCCAATCCTGGCGACCGGAGCCCGCCTTCCTTGGCTTTCACAATTAGCTTGTCCGCGAGATCTGGCATGAAAACATCCAACGCAAGCTTAGCCAGATCAGCACATTCCATTGCGGGCGGATTAGCATGTCTAACTATCTCTTCCGCACAAGCTTTGAATTCCTGAATTTCTCCCACTACCAGCAGGCGCTTCGCGGTGATTGCCAGAACTTCGCCATCACCATCACAACTCGCGGAAGCAGCCAAGACATATTCCACCGCTTTACGGTAATTCCCACGCCTTTCTTCCAAAAGCGAAAGTCGCAGCCTAGCCGCAACTGAAACGGTTGAATCAGTCGATAGCGCCAGATACATCCTCTCTGCAGCATCCATATCCCCGGACGCCAACAACTGTTCAGCGCGAAGCCAGTTCTTCACCCAGCACTCCTCAGCAATCTACGAAGCGAGGATAACCGCAAGTCTATTTTTATTTAGACAAAAAAAGTAATTACTAGCCTTTCCGGACCAAAGTGGACCGTAGTTCTGGTTCGAAGTGTGCTTCATAAGCCTGAAAAGCAGGGGTTCGATCTCTTCGTCCCGATAGTTGTACCGGTAGCTGACCTCGGTCAGGACAGGTAGAAGTAATGGCGGGGCACGCTATGGTAGGGATATAGCCAATTCTTGGCATAGCTCCAGAAGCCTTCGATGCCGTTGATGTGGTCGCGCCCGACGGACCGACCCTTCTCCTTGCCCACCACGTAGCTTCAACGTGGCATAGGGCCTGCCATTCCTTCGCGGGTGTGCGCATCGAACTGTCACGCCACCGAAATCCAGTCGTGCGCCGGGATCGGCCCCGGTCATTGCGCTTGATCAGCCCGAACACGATGACCTTGTCGCGCTTCAGCCATGCTTGCCTTTTCTGGCGCAACCCAAGGTGGTTTCGTCGCATTCGGTGGCGCCCTCGAACGGATCTCGCGACTCTCCACCTGGGCGCGGCAGGCGCGGAGCATATGGTAGAACCGCTCTCGTGCCGCCGCGCTGACATCGCTTCGGAACCGTTGTCGATAGGGCGGCACACCAGCACGAACAGCTCCAGGAGTCGGTGCTTGGCCGTAGAAGGCAGCTTCACCGGCTCCTACACCGACATCCAACTGAAATGCTGGCCGCATGCTCGACACTTCAGGCGACCATCAGCCAGTCGCTAGTGGCGGGCACCCATGCAAGCCGGGCATCTCTTCATGACCAGATCTTTCTTGATTTGGTCCGCTTTGGCTAGGAACTACCCAAAAAAAGGCCGCTCTCGCGAGCGGCCTTTGAAACATAAAAAATTAGAAATCGTACTGGACCATGAAACGAACAGACCTAGGGGTCTGCCAGCCAGTCGGCATCTTGTACAACAACGGTTGCGGGTTACCGGCCGTATCCTCGCCGAATTCGGTTACGGTGACTGCCTTATCGCTGTTGAAGACATTGAACACGTCAACCTTGAACGTCAAATTCCCATCAGCGAATGCGGGACGATAAGCCACATTCAAATCGAGATTATACGTCCAGGGCAGGCGGCCGGCGGTGCCGCGCGGAACAATGGTGCGGCCATTGTCACCCGCTCCATCTCCTTGGTTAGAAGTGGGACCAGAATCGCACGAGAAGTAGGAATTTCCATAGTGCGATGTGTTTGCACCACCAAGGAAGCCAAAGCAGTTAATCGGGCGACCTGATTGCAGCAGCAGATTGGCGCCCACCGACCACTCATCATTGAACTCATAGTTACCGAACAACTTCAAGCTATGCCTACGGTCATTGGGTAGGTAACCAAACGAACCGATCGCCAGCTCCGGATAGTCGAAGTCCTGCGTGGTGCCGGTATCACCTTGACCGATGTCCGACTTGACGCCGCCTTCGGTGTTGCCTTTGCTCTTTGCGTAAGTATAAGACCCTTGCAGGAAGAACTTATCCCAACTACCTTCCCAGAAAATTTCAATGGCGCTATAGGTACGCTTGGCCTTCGGTCCCAAATCGTCAGCAGAGATCTCGATGCGTTCGAGCGTGCCATCACCATTAACATCCATGTTAAAGATGCCAGCGCTGCCCGGGTTGTAAAGACGGCAGAACGGGAAACCTGGATTGTACACAGCCACATCAGTCGGCAGATCCTTGTCCCCGACCTCTTGGAAGCCGCCACTTCCATTATCGGTGAAGCCATTCTCAAATGCCCATTCGAGAACGGGGCGGTAATCGCACTGATCATCAATCGCACGCTTCAGGTCACGATAGATGCCACGCACACCCATCGAGAAATTATCCGTGAGCTGAGCCTGGAAACCCAAGATGTACTCATCCTGATACATTGGCTCCAGGTTGGTAGATGCGATCGTGCGAGCATCCTTAGCAACACCGAACTCGTTATTCAGATACCGAATCGGACGGCCATTGTTAGGATTATCGATGAGTGCCAACCCGGTCGGCGCACCGGTAACGGGATCCACGCCGGTGTAGGTATAGAACTCTTCACTGAACAGAGACGCGCTGGCCCCGCGAATAGCGACGTTCGCAGTCAATGGAAGTGCGTAGCGGCCGGCGTTACCAAATATCTTGAAGCTCGAATCACCATTTACATTCCAGGAGAAGCCGAGGCGCGGAGCAAACTGATTGTCGATCTTTGCAAAGGTTTCACCCAAGCCATTCTTGTTGTCGAAGGTGTCCCAGCGCAGACCTACATAGGCTACGAAATTATCAGTGATGCTCCAGCTGTCCTCCAAATAGAATGCACGCTGATCGACTTTGACAGTCGCACCGGACTGGAAGACTCGGCGACGGACGATCCCTTCCGTTCCAAGGTAACGACCGTAGCGCCATTGTTCACCACCCGAGTAAGAAACGCCAGCAACCGACTCGAAGTTATCGATGTCGACGCCACCACGGATGATGTGGTCGCCCAACTGCCACTCGGCGTCAATGCGATATTGATCGCGAGTATCGCCCGCATCGGGACGTCCTAGCGTGGTAGCCAGATAGCATCCGGTGATCGGCTGATTGACGCCCGCAGTGACGGACGGGCGAGCATCAACGATCCAGGGACAGCCGCTAGCACCGGCACCGACCTGCCCTTGGTACTCGTTACGAATACCTCCAGCCGTCACACTATAGTTCGTGCGATCGAATTCACCATGCCCCGCTAGAGCGCTCAGCGTGAAGTTGTCCGTGAGATAACCCGTGTACTTGAGTACGTAACTGTTGCCGCCGAATTCGCTGTAGTCCGTACCGACGTAGCTCTCGCGATTTGGCTTTCCATTCGCATCGTAAGTTGTATCGAAGTAGTCGACATCGAACTTACGCTTGTCCGAGAGAGCGGTGAACTCAAGGATATTGTTGTCATTGATGTTCCAGTCCAACTTTATCAACCATTTAGGCTGCTTGGACTTGGTCGTCGTGTTGAACCCACCAGCTACAACACCAGGATAAGCATCAGCTTCCTGCCTGTTGTACTGCAACAGGCCGTAAGCAAAAAGCTTGTCCTTGATCAGGGCGCCGCTAGCCCAAACTGCCGCCGTCGCATCCCACTGCGTATCCTTCGAGTTATCGATGCGCAGACGGCCTTCATTGTTGTATTGATTCGGAGAATTCTCGGTCAACGATGCAGGCAACCAGAAGATGTTGCCACCGGCGTGGAACTCGTTAGTACCGCGCTTCGATATCTGATTGATCACTCCGCCGGTCGAACGGCCGAATTCTGCACCATAGCCACCAGTCTTTACCTGCTGCTCTGCGATAGCTTCAAACGGAACCTGGACGAAATTCAGGTTCTGGAACGAGTTGGTGATGTTGAAGCCATTGATGTAGTACTGGTTTTCAGCTACAGAGGAACCACCAAAAGATGCGAGATTGCCGAAAGCCGCGTCACCGCGGACCGTACCCGGCGCAAGCAGCGCTACAGAAGTTGTATCACGAGCGACAGGAATCTTGGCGATTTGCTCAGCCGTCAGAATGGTCGTTGATTCAACAGAGGAAACGTCAATCGGGTTGATAAAGCCCGCTCCCACGACTTGCACGGCATCCAGCGTCGTCGCAGCTCCTCCGCCTGATGCCACGAAATCTGCACTGGATGCTGTACCAACATTAACGTTAACCGTTTTGCTGCCACCCGAACTACTTGTGACAGTGTACTGGCCCGTGGGCAACGCGGAAAAACGATAACCGCCATCGGACCCAGCAGTCACCGTGCGCGAAAAGCCCGTATTAGGGTTGGTGACGGTAATCGTGTCACCCGCGTTGGCGCGGCCAGTGATCGCACCTGCGGTATTGGACTGCGCATGCACGCCACCAATGAAGCACGCACCCAACGCGAGGCTCAGCGCGGTTCGTTTGATGCCCTTCGAGAAGTTGTAACCCTTGTGGGTAGTCATCTGTGCTCTCTCTCTCAAGTCAATAGAAGCCCGGGTTGCAAGCAGCCCGACCCAAATAAACAGACGCATAACAACTTCGTCTGGTGACCGAAGAATAACGTAACTTTTACGCCTGCGAGCAGAATCACAATTACGCTCTTATTACAATTTCCCCAATAAAATCAGATAGATATACGCTTCCCGTCAACCTTCTGTACCCGGCAGGAAGCCTTTTTGCTTCAAGTCCCAAGGCTTGACTTGAATGACGATCTCGGGTCTTCCGACGCGAATTGGTTGCGCCCGTAACTGCATTACTTGTGCTCGCGCACCGGATCGTTAAGTGCCTGAAATTACTTGCTGTAAAGGCTGAAGCTGTCGCTCGTACCGCTTCCAACTGTCGACATTCCTGGAGTGGACTCCTTCCCGTATCTGGGAACTGCTGGCCGTAGCGGAAGGGGCCGGATTGTGTTCGATTCCGATCATGGCAGCATCGAAAGTAATGCCGCAGAAGTCGGCGATCCGGCGGGCGCTGGCCTCCGGCTGGGTGACCAGGTCCTCGTAGTCCACTGTCAGCATGCCCTGCGGCATCACCCGTTCCCAATGTGACTGCAGCGTGCGGAAACGGCCATAATGCGCGGCCATTTCGTGCAAATCATAGCTGTAGGCATAGGCATTGCCGGAGAAAAGGTGCTTGAACGTTGAGAAGCAGCTGTCCATGGGACTGCGGCGCAGGCAGATGAGCTTCGCTTGCGGCAGTGCTTTGTGGATGAAGCCGGCGTGCACGAAATTATTCGGCAGTTTGTCGATCAGGAATCGTGCTCCATGCGAGCGCCAGGCAGTCCGTTGCAGGTAACCGCATCCCAAGGAGAGGAAATCGATACCGACGCTGGCTCCCAGAGGCCGCTGCCCGATCGATTCGCTGGTGAAGCAGTCCGTTTCCCATGAGAACTGCAAGGGGAAGTCGTTGAGTTCCCCGGCCGAACGCACCTCCCGGTGGTTTCCCAGTATCCGCTCCAACAGCGTCGTACCGCTACGGGGCAGACCCACGATGAAGATGGGGGTATGCGTGATTCCATCCGCAGCGGGTTGACGACCCGCCGACACGAATTCCGCTGTGCAGATGGATTGCAACTGGCGGTAACACTCCGATTCCTGAGCTGCGTTGTAGTGCAACGTTCTTCGCTTCAGGTAGGCTCCCTTCTCCCAATGCCCGCCATGCCTCCTCGGTATCGCCTGCGTCATCCAGTTCCTTGAACAGGGCATATTGGAGATAGATCGCGTCTTCGGAGTCTGCCGCAGTGTGGGTGATCGCTTTGCGGACTAGAGGAATGCGGATTCCGGCTGGCGCGCTTTTCTGATGCTGCGCCAGCGACCAGTGCGCCTCTGCATGCAGCGGGTCTTGCGCAATGCATCGTTCATACGCATCGGTCGCTTCCTCGCGCCCTGCCCAGATGCCGCAATGCATTGGCTCGACGCGAAAATTAGCGCGGCCGGCGGCGCTATGGGTTTTTCCGATAGCGAAATCGGCCATCCGCAGCGCATCTTCATGTGCGTCGGCAAGGCCTAGATACTGGATCAACCCCATGCTGTGCTTGAGCACAACCGGATCCGACCAGTCCGCAGCGAGCATGACCTCCACTGCGCGCCGGTATTCCCCCAGCACAAGCAGCCGCATGCAGACTTCGGCAATGAAGTTCTGAGTGGCGCCCTTCTTCCAGGCATCCGCAGCCGAGCGTACCGCTCCCACCGCCTCGCGGAAATGGCCATCGGCTTGCGCCAATGCGGAAAGCGCCAGCCAGGCGCGCGGCTGGGCGGAATCGATGCTCAGAATGGTCCGGTAGATCTCGCGGGCATCGTCGAAGCGCCTTTCGCTCAGTGCCTGCCGCGCACGTTGCACATAGCTGCTGATGTCCTGGTTCGGCACAAGAATTCTGCTCTGCAAGGAAGCAGACAGCATAAACCATCCAAAGAAAACGGCCGCCCGAAGGCGGTCGTCTTGCTTTTAACCTGACTTCCTTGGAGCTTAAAAGTCGTACTGCACCATGAAGCGGACCGAACGCGGGGTCTGCCAGGACAGCGGGGTCAGATAGGTCTTCGCCGCGCCATCCGGGCTGCCGGTAGCGTCTTCGCCCTCTTCGTCCACCGCAGTGGGCTTGTCGGAACTGAAGACGTTGAACACATCAACCTTGAACGCCAACTTGCCGTCGACGAATGCCAAACGGCAGGCCACGTTCAGATCAAAGGTGGTCGTCCACGGGTGCTCCCAACGGTGCCACTAGGAACAATGGTGGCGCCATTGTTGCGCGAACTAGGACCTTATCCATAGGCCTCGAATTAATCGATGCGATCAAGCTGATTTCTAGTGCCGTCAGAAAAAATTCCTAGCATAGCTGCGGATGCTGCGATCATCACATTGGAATCCGTACAGTAAGGAACGCGCCAAAAGAAAGACCGCCCCGGAAAGGGCGGCCTTATTTTACGTCCTGACTTCTACTGCGTCTTAGAAGTCGTAGCGAACGGCGAAACGCACAGAGCGCGGTGAGGAATAGCTGATGGCACGCCCCGTCGAGTGGTAGGGGCACCGGCAGAGCCGATTTCACCATACTCGATGACGTTCTGCACCGTCTGCTTGTTCAGGACATTGAATACATCCAGCGAGAATTGCAGCTTGTTGGCAGCAAAGTTCGGGCTGTAGTTCACGCCCAGATCCCAACGCGTGGTCCAAGGCAGTCGGCCTTCGTCTCCCCGAATGCTGGGGACGCCATCGCAGTAGTGATAGTACGGACCGTTATACGCGTGGAAGTCCGGATCATCGGCGGTGGCACCGTTGTAGATGCCGGTGCAGTTCTTCGGACGACCCGAGTGCGCGATGAACGTACTGGACAAGCGCCATTCGGGGTTCAGCTGGTAGAAGCCGAATGCCTTCAGGTAGTGGCGGCGGTCGTTCGGCAGATAGCCTCCGGCGTACTCCATCAGCTCAGGATGGTCCCAATCCATCGTCTGCGAGACGTCACCTTGGCCAACATCCGACTTCAACTGGCCTTCGGCATTGCCGTAGTTGCGCGACCAGGTGTAGTCAATCTTGTAGTACCAGGTTCCGTCAAATGCATGTTCCAGGAACAGGTCGATGCCCTGGTACTTGCGCTTCATCTTCGGGAAGCCGAGTTCGGCTGCCGACAGGTCAACGGTAACAAGGTTGCCAGTTCCGTCATCAAGCTGGAAAGTGTTGCCTTCACCCGGGTTGAACAGACGGCAACCCTGGAGTTCCGGCGCCCAGATTGTCCCGCGACCTCCCTGCGAGTACCCGTTCTCCAGAGCCCACTTCACTGCCGGACGACCATCGCACATATCGTCGATGGCGCTCTTCAGGTCACGATACACATAGCGCGCACCGAAGGTCAGGTTTTCACCCAGTTGCTTCTCCATGCCGATGACGAACTCGTCCTGGAAATGCGACTTGAGCCCCTTGGCAGCCACGGATGCCGGATTGGGAGCTTGGCCATACTCGTTGTTGGCCGAGTAAGGACCGTTACCCAGCGCCGTCAGACCCTGCGGCAGACCGGTGTTGGGGTCGATTCCAGTGAACGAGAAGAACTCCGTCGTATACAGGGAACCCGCAGCACCACGCAGCGCGACGTTGTTCGGCATGGCGAGGTGGTAGCGACCTGCCTGCGCAAAGACCTTCAGACTGGAATCACCGAAGACGTCCCAGCTCGCGCCCAGTCGGGGAGCCCACTGGTCATCCTGCTTGACGTAGACGATTCCGTCTGCGTTGTAGTTCTTGAAACGCTCATTGCGGATACCCAGCGTAACCAGCCAGTTATCACTGACCTGCCAGCGGTCTTCCAGATAAAACGCATCCTGTTCGACCTTGAACGTGCCGCCATTGGCGTAGATGTACTTGACGACATAGTCGCCGTTACCACCGGGGCCACGAGCACCACCGCTGCCGACGATGGTGCTGTTTTCCGCGCCCGGGCCGGTGTTGTAGTAGATCCAGCGATAGCCGGGGCCCGACGTCACTTCACCCGCGCGGGACTCGGAGTCCTGACGGTCGTAGCCGAGCCTGAAGGTGTGATCCGCAAGGCGATACTCGACGTCGAATCGACCACCCTTCGTCTCATCGTACGCGTCCGGGAAAGGCAACTGATCGTAGTTGCCGGCACGCACCGGATTAGGGATGTTGCGGGTATCGCTGACATACACGACACTCGGGTCGTACTGGTACGGCGTGGCGATATGGTCCTGCTTCTGCTGGCCATACAACAGCGAAACCGTCAGGTTGTCTGTCAGATAACCCGTGTACTTGCCGATATACAGTTCACCACCATCTTCATAGTAGTAGCCGCCGTTCTTGGCGTTACCGCGCACGAACGGGTTCGCACCCGTGTAGCGATAGTCATAGTAGGAATCGGTCCGCTTGGTCTTATCCGAAACCGCAGTCAACTCCACCAGATGATTATCGGTGATGTTCCAGTCAACCTTTGCGATCCAGCGGGGAACCTTCACTTCGAGGTCATAGGCGCCGACATCGCTGCCGGGGCGCGGATCAACACCGGTCACATCACGACGTTCATACTCGCCGCTGGCGTAGATGAAGAGCTTGTCCTTGATGATCGGGCCGCTGACATACGCACCATAGGTCACCGAATCGACTTCGCGCTTGCGCAGTTGGTGATACAGCAAGCCGTCGTTGGGCGTACCGTTCTCCGGATAGTAAATATTGCGCTGTTCGTCGCGCAGACTCTTCGGCTCCCAGATGGCTTGGACACCGCCCTTCCACTCATTGGTGCCGCTTTTGGTCACGATGTTGACCACGCCACCGGTCGCACGACCGAACTCAGCACCATAGCCACCCGTGATGGCTTGGAACTGACTGATGGCATCAAACGGAAGGCTGGTCGAACCCAAGTTGGTCAACGGGTTGGTAACAGCATAACCGTTGATGTAGTAGGCATTTTCAGAAGCCGCAGAGCCACCGAACGAGGCGGTGCCCGGATAGCGGGAGTCCGCTTGGACGACGCCGGGAGTCAGCAGTGCGACTGATTCAATCGAGCGTCCAACCGGGATCTTCTGGAGCTGCTCGGAAGTAAAACGATTCTGGTATCCGTAGACGACACGTCAATGGGCGATGCGCCCATGCCGGTCACTACGATTGCGTCCAATGTCTGCGCTTCTCCACCCGCGGCGGCGAAGGAAACCTCACTGCCGGAACTCAGGCGAACCACAATCCCCTCACGGGTGCTGACGGTCTGACCATCCCGCTGGAGAGTGACCTTATAGTTGCCGACAGGCAGCGAAGTCGCACGGTAACGGCCGCTGTTGTCGACCGGAATCTGACGTACCAGACCGGTATCGGTGTTTTCAATGACGATGGTGCCGCCTTCCGTGCCGGCGTTACCGAAAATCGAACCCGATGCGTTGGACTGCGCTTGCACACCACCCACGAAACACGCCGCCAACGCGACGCTGAGGGCGGTGCGCTTCACGCCCTTGGACAAATAGTTTGAAGCCATTTTTGTCTCTCTCTCTGGTTAAGAACGGCCCCCAAACAAGCCAAAGGCCGAAGTGAGGGCGGTAACATTGATTACCGCCTGAACCAGAGAGTAACGCAAATTTCACGAACTAGGAAGGCCTACCAATCTTTGAAAATCAATAACTTATTTTGGGCAGGAAAAATCAGGTTACATCCGCAACCGCTTTCCCCTGTTCATTAAGTCGCCATGCCTATTCAGGTGAGCGCACCAAGAATTCTGGCCTGCTCGCTCTTCAACGTCCCCGGCATCCGCTCACCAAACTCCTCCAGACTAGGCCCCGATGCTCTCCACTTCGGCGCGCCAGCTCTCGGGGTCGAAGCCGAACAGCTTGGCCTCGGCTTCCTGCGAAAGCGTCACGCCGTCAAGATTCAGATCGCTGGTCCGCGGCAGGTGGCCGATGGGGGTTTCGACCGCGTCGGCCTGCCCTTCCACCCGCTTGATCATCCATTCCAATACGCGCAGGTTTTCACCGAAGCCCGGCCACAGGAACTTGCCGTCGTCGCCCTTGCGGAACCAGTTGACGTGGAAGATCTTCGGCAGCTTCGCGCTGGGCTGGTCGAACGACAGCCAGTGGGCGAAGTAGTCGGCGAAGTTGTAGCCGCAGAACGGTTTCATCGCCATCGGGTCGCGACGCATCACGCCGACCGCGCCGGTGGCGGCGGCGGTGGTTTCCGAGCCCATCGCGGCGCCGACCAGGACGCCATGGGTCCAGTCGCGGACTTCAAACACCAGCGGGACCAGCGATGCGCGGCGACCGCCGAACACGATCGCCGAAATCGGCACGCCCTGCGGATCTTCCGCACGCGGCGAGTAGCTGGGGCACTGGCGGGCGGACACGGTGAAGCGCGAATTCGGGTGTGCGGCCGGACCGTTGGCGGAATCGTAGGGGCGTCCCTGCCAGTCCAGCGCCGGCGTGCGTCCGTCCAGGCCTTCCCACCACGGCTCCTGCTCGTCGGTCACCGCGACGTTGGTGAAGATGGTGTGGTGGCTGATGGTGGCCAGCGCGTTCGGGTTGGAGCTGTCCGAGGTGCCCGGAGCGACGCCGAAGAAGCCGGCTTCGGGATTGATGGCGTACAGCCGGCCGTCGGCGCCCGGACGCATCCAGCAGATGTCGTCGCCGACGGTCCACACCCTCCAGCCGGCCTGGCGGTAGCCTTCCGGCGGAATCAGCATGGCCAGGTTGGTCTTGCCGCAGGCGGAGGGAAACGCCGCGGCGACATAGTGGGTATGGCCCTGCGGGTTCTCGATGCCGACGATCAGCATGTGCTCGGCCAGCCAGCCTTCCTGGCGCGCCTGGTGGGAGGCGATGCGCAGCGCGTGGCATTTCTTGCCGAGCAGCGCGTTGCCGCCGTAGCCGGAGCCGTAACTCTTGATGGTCAACTCTTCCGGGAAATGCATGATGAAGCGGCGTTCCGGATCCAGTTCGCCAATCGAGTGCAGGCCCTTCACGAAGCTGCCTTCGCGTTCGATCCGCGCCAGTGCCGGTGCGCCCATCCGGGTCATGATCCGCATGTTGGCGACCACGTAGGGCGAGTCGGTGATTTCCACGCCGCAACGCGCCAGCGGCGAATCGATCGGCCCCATGCAGTACGGCACCACGTACAGGGTGCGGCCGCGCATGCAGCCGGCGAACAGCGCGTCCATCTTGGCGTGCGCCTCGGCCGGGGCCATCCAGTGGTTGTTCGGACCGGCATCGTCGCGTTCCGGGGTGCAGACGAAGGTCAGGTGTTCGACGCGGGCCACATCGCTGGGGCTGGAACGGTGCAGCCAGCTGTGGGGATGGGTCTCGCGGTTGAGCGGCAGCAGGGTGCCGTCGGCCTGCATGCGGGCGATGAGCGCGGTGTTTTCGGCATCGCTGCCATCGCACCAGTGGATATGGTCAGGCTGGGTCAGCGCGGCGACTTCCGCGACCCAGGCATTCAGCGCGTCCAGCCTGCACCCCTGGGAATCCTGCGATTTGAAAACGTCGACCGCTGCGTTCATGCCGTGCCCTCGGAAAATGAGACCAAAATGATACCAATGTCCGGTCCCGATGACGAGGACAACGCCGAATCGGATTCAGGAAGGTCAGGACTTGTCCGGGAAGGCCCCCGGGCGGGTCCCCCCCGGAATCCGTGGCGGACGCAGCGCTTCCACGTACACATACCTATGTGGACGCGGTCATGTGTGGATGCGGTGCGGGCAGGTTCCCCGCTTGGCGGCGGGGTCCCGGAGTTCCGGCGGCGGCCTCAGCCGGCGCGGGATCGCCGGTAGGGATTGAACAGTTGGAGCAGCCAGGGTTTCTGCGCCAGCACCAGGCTCACGCCGATCCGCTCGGACGCCGGCAGGGTCGCATCCCGCGCCAACAGGGCATCGAACTCGCGCGCCACCTCCTCCAGTCGCTGCCGCAGTTGCTTGATGCCTTCGATGCTGAGGCTGCCGCTGAGCAGCAGCAAGGCATCCTGCTCGCCGTCGAAGGCATCGGCGAAGTAGTCGGTCAGCAGGGTGTGGCGAAAATAGCGTTCCATCGGCCCATCGGCGCGCCAGCGGAAGTTGCGCGCGGTCAGCGTGCGCGTGCGGTTGCCCGGCATCAACTCGATGATGCCGAGGCGATCCAGCTTCACCAGCAGGCCGATCCACTGGGCGGAGGTGAAGCCGAAGTGTTCCAGTACATCTTCCTGCCGCCAGCGATTGAGGGTCAGGAACAGCGCCATCAGCAGCGCGGGTTCCTTCACCAGCGCCTGTTCCTGCGCCGCCTCCAGTTGGGCCATCGGCTTGCGCCCGCGTGACGCCTCGGCGCTGAGTTCGGCCAGGCCGACATCCAATACCTCGCAGATCTGCTCCAGCCGCTGCAGGCTCATGGCGCGGCGGGAGAACATGCGCTTGATGGCCGCTTCACTCATCTTCATCTGTGCCGCCAGATCGCGGTAGGTCATGCCCTGCCCGCGCAGGCAGCGCTTGAGGGCGTCGACCAGTTCCAGGGATACGGCCATGGGTAGCGGATTCCTATACCTTTCGTTCCCTGGAAGCTTACCTCGTCAAAGTTGATTGAATCCCGAGGGCGTCTGTAGCCACCTTGCACTGCGCAAGAGGAGACCTGCCGATGACCCTGTCCGAATCCCCCATCCCGATTTCGCCCCCTGTTGCTGGCGGCGCCCTGTTCGCCGCGGCCGTTCCGCCCAAGGAGCCGTCCAGTCCGACGGCGCCAGCCGGCATTCTCAGGCCAGCCTCGCCGCTTCCGTCGAAGTCCCCGTGCCGTTGTGCACGCATTGGCGCATGGCGCATCAGCGGTGGTGTCGGGCGTTGCGGTGATGGGCGGCAGCGTGGCCATCACCGTGTCGGCGACCGTCGCCGGCGCCTCGTTCGTGGTCTACCTGTCGGTGGAAGCGGTTCGCCGGCTGGGCATCGCGGTGGGAACCGCCATCAGCGTGACGACGGTGGCCACCGGCTGGCTGCTGAGCGCCGCCGGCGAGACGCTCTGCTTCATCGCCAATGACAACGTCCGCCCGCACATCCACAGCCATCGCTACGGGAGTTGAGCCAATGAACCGTGTGTTGATGCGCTTCGCGTGGCTGCTGTGTCTGCCACTGGCAGCCCACGCCGGCAACGATTGCCGGGAACAGGAACTGCCGCCGGCCAAGGTCGCAGGGGCGGCGGAAAGCGCGCTGCGGGCCGCCGCCGCGCTGGATCAAATGGATGCGCCGGTGGCGCTGATCGCGCGGGTAGGTACGGATCTGTCCAGGCAGGGCCTGGTCTACAGCCATGCCGGTTTCGTCGTCCGCGATCATCCGCAGGGACGCTGGACGGTGGTGCACCTGCTCAATGAGTGCGGCAGCGATCGCTCCGGACTGTATGCGCAGGGACTGGTGAATTTCTTCGCCGACGATCTGGTCAACCAGGATCTGCGCATCGTCTGGTTCAAGCCGGATGTCGCGCAGCGACTGGCCGCACGACTACAACGGATGCCGCGCCACAGCCTGCATCATCCGCACTACAACCTGATCGCGCGCCCCGGCAGCCGGGACTACCAGAACTCGACGGCCTGGCTGATCGAGCTGATGGCCAGCGCACTCGCCGACAGGCCGGTATACGACCGCGCCACCGCCTACGCCTTCGCGCGCGGCGACGGTTTCGTGCCGGACACCATCCACGTTCCGTACACCAAACGCGTGCTGGGCGGCTTGTTCACCGCCAACGTCGACTTCACCGACCATCCGGTCGCCACCCGCCTGTCAGGCGATTATCCCGTGGTCACCGTACGTTCGATCTTCCGCTATCTGGACAACGCGGGGTACACCGAACGCGTGCAGGAATGGCGCAACGGCCGCCTGATGGCCGCACCCGGGCCGGCATGATTTCCGCGACGCGTCGTCGTGTTCCCGCTTCTGCCCGCCGCCCAATTTCCCGGCATGCAAGCTACGCGCGTGCGCCCTCAGGTCGGAATGAGGGTGGAGATGACGTGCTCCAGATAGGCCTCGAATTCGTCATGCGTCATGCGTGGCTGCTGCAGTTGCAATGACAATTGCAGGAAGCCCACATACGCCGCATACGTGAGGCGCGCACGATGGATTGCATCCTGGCGCGCCAGCCCCGCCTGCCGGAACGACGCCATCAGGTATTCGAGTCGACGCTGCGACACGCGGTCGATCACCGGCTGGACCGCCGGATGATCCAGCGCCTTCAGCAGTTCGCTGTAGATGATGTGCGGCTTGACTGTGTCCGACCAGTTGGAACAGCGCGCGCAGGCGCTCGCGCGGATCCGGCACCTTCTCCAGGTTGCCGAACACGCTTTCCTGTTCCACCGCTTCCCAGCGCTCCAGCGCCGCCTGCAACAAGGCGTCGCGGGAAGGGAAATGCCAGTAGAAGCTGCCTTTTGTGACACCGAGGCGTCGCGCCAATGGTTCCACCGCGACTGCAGAGACCCCCTGCTCGGCGATCAGGTCGAGGGCGGCCTGCGCCCAATCCTCGGCGCTGAGACGGGCATTGCGGGGGGGCGCAGCGGGAGCGGATTCAGGGCTGGGCGTGGTCATGCTTCCATTTAACCATACGGCGAAGTTTGTTGGAGTACGTTTGCTGCAACGCAACAGAACTTTTGTCAAATCAAGTGCTTGCAATCGGCACTCTTCCGAAGACCGATTGACTGCTCTAAACGGGCGAGCCCATACTAGCCCGTATGGTGAAGCCGCACTCCCCCGCCGATGCCCGGAACGCCGCGACCGCCCCGGTCGAAACGCTGGGGCTGACCGGCGCCGGTGAACTGCGGCTGGCGGCCAGCCGCTTCGCCTCGCCGACGGCCCTGCAATCGGATCCCGCGCTGATCTTCTCCCACGGCTTCGGCCAGACCCGGCATGCCTGGACGCGCAGTGCGCAGACGCTGGCCACGCAGGGTTACGCCGGCCTGGCCTACGACGCGCGCGGACATGGCGATTCGCAGCGCAATGCCGCCGGCCTGCCGTATGCCGGCGAACAGTTCGCCGACGATTTGATCATCATTGCCGGCGAGCAGACGCAACCACCTTCCTGATCGGAGCGTCGATGGGCGGCCTGTTCGGCCTGATCGCCGAATCGCGCTGGCCCGGCCTGTTGCGGGCGATGGTCCTGGTCGACATCACCCCGCGCTGGGAATCGGCCGGCCTGGAGCGCATCCTCGGCTTCATGACCGCCTTCCCGGACGGCTTCGAATCACCGGAACAGGCCAGCGACATCATCGCCGCCTACCTGCCGCACCGCCGCAACCGCAAGTCGCCGGACGAACTGCGCGCGCTGTTGCGCCGTAACGAGGCAGGCCGCTGGCACTGGCACTGGGATCCACGCCTGATCGACGAGCTGGCGCGGGACAGCGAGCAGCACCAGGACGCGCTCGCCGAAGCGGCCAGCCGCATCCGCTGTCCGGTGCTGCTGATCAGCGGCGGCCGCAGCGATCTGGTGTCGGAAAAAACCGTCGAGGAGTTCCGCGCGCTGGTTCCGCACGCCCGGCACACCCATCTGCCGGAAGCCACCCACATGGTCGCCGGCGACGACAACGACACGTTCACCGCCACCGTACTCGCCTACCTCGCCGAGCTGCGGTCGTCCCAGCCTTCTTTCGCGTCAGCCCCCACCGAATCGTCCGCCGCAGGCGGATCCGCAACCGGAGCACGTCCATGAGCATCCTTGCCCCCTTCCTCGCCTTCCTGTTGGCGGGCGCGTTCGCGGCCTACCACCGCCTGCGGCTGGCCTATTGGGCAGCGATCACTGCCACCCTGCTGGTGGCCTGCTGGCTGCTGGGCGCCAATTCCACCGCGACCCTCATCGCCGGCATCATCGTTGCGCTGATCGCGGTGCCGCTGCTGATTCCGGCAATTCGCAAGCCGCTGATCACCGCGCCGCTGCTGACCTTCTACCGCAAGATCCTGCCGCCGCTGTCGCAGACCGAACGCATCGCGCTGGAATCGGGCTCGGTCGGCTTCGAGGGCGAACTGTTCTCCGGCGATCCGGACTGGAACCAGTTGCTGACCCAGCCCAAGCCGGAACTCACCGCCGAAGAGCAGGCCTTCCTCGACGGTCCGGTCGAGGACCTGTGCCGGATGACCAACGACTGGGAAATCACCCATGTCCACGCGGACCTGCCGCCGGAAATGTGGGAGTTCATCAAGAAGAACAAGTTCTTCGGCATGATCATTCCCAAGTCCTACGGTGGTCTCGGCTTCTCGGCGCTGGCCCACCACAAGGTGATCCAGAAGCTGGCCTCGGTCTCCAGCGTGGTCAGTTCCACCGTCGGCGTGCCCAACTCGCTGGGTCCGGGCGAGCTGCTGATGCATTACGGCACCGAGCAGCAGAAGGACTACTACCTGCCGCGCCTGGCCGATGGCCGCGAAGTGCCCTGCTTCGGCCTGACCGGTCCCTTCGCCGGTTCCGATGCGACCTCGATTCCCGACTACGGCATCGTCTGCGAAGGCGACTGGGACGGTGCCAAGGTGGTCGGCATCAAGCTGACCTTCGACAAGCGCTACATCACCCTGGCGCCGATCGCCAGCATCATCGGCCTGGCTTTCCGCATGTATGACCCGGATGGTCTGCTGGGCGACAAGCGCGACTTGGGCATCACCCTGGCATTGATGCCGCGCGAGACTCCGGGCGTGGAAGTCGGCCGCCGCCATTTCCCGCTGAATTCGCCGTTCCAGAATGGTCCCGTCCGCGGCCATGAAGTGTTCCTGCCGCTGTCGCAGATCATCGGCGAGGAAAAGGGCATCGGCGAAGGCTGGCGCATGCTCAGCGAGTGTCTGTCGATCGGCCGCTCGATCACCCTGCCCTCCACCGCCAGTGGCGGCGCCAAGATGGGCGCGGTCGTCACCGGCGCCTACGCGCGCATCCGCAAGCAGTTCGGTCTGTCGGTCGGCCGCTTCGAGGGCGTCGAGGAAGCGCTGGCCCGCATCGCCGGCAAGGCCTATGCGATCAGCGCGCTGTCGCAGGCCACCGCGGCCGCCGTGGACCGCGGCGAGAAGCCGGCGGTGCCTTCGGCAATCGCCAAGTACCACTGCACCAACATGAGCCGCGACGTGGTCAAGGACGTGATGGACGTGGTGGGCGGCAAGGGCATCATCCTGGGACCGCGCAACTTCGTCGGCCGTGCCTGGCAGGCCTCGCCGATCGCGATCACGGTGGAAGGCGCCAACATCATGACCCGCAGCCTGCTGATCTTCGGCCAGGGCGCGATCCTGTGCCACCCGTGGGTGCTGAAGGAAATGAAGGCGGCGCAGAATCCGGATACGGTCGCCGGCACCAACGAATTCGACCGCAACCTGTTCGGCCACATCGGCTACGCGATTTCCAACGCGGTGCGCTCGTTCTGGTTTGGCCTGACCGCTTCGCGGATCGGCGCGGCCCCGGGTGACGACTACACCCGCCGCTTCTTCCGCAAGATGGATCGCTATTCGGCCAATCTGGCGCTGATGGCCGACATCTCGATGCTGACCCTGGGCGGCAAGCTGAAGTTCAAGGAGTCGCTGTCCGGCCGGCTGGGCGACGTGCTCAGCCATCTGTACATGACCAGCGCGATGCTCAAGCGCTACCACGACGAAGGCGCACCGGCGGCGGATCGCACCCTGCTGGCCTGGGCCTTCCACGACAGCGTGCACCAGATCGAACTGTCGCTGTCGGCGGCGCTGCGCAACTTCCCGATCCGGCCGATCGGCTGGCTGATGTGGGCGCTGATTTTCCCGTGGGGCCGCCGCGCGCACGCACCGGGCGATCGCCTGGGCCACCGTGCCGCCGCCCTGCTGATGACGCCCAACGAAGCGCGCGATCGTCTGGCCAAGGGCGTGTTCACCACTCCCTGCGAGAACAATCCGGCCGGCCGCATCAACAGCTACCTGGCCAAGGCGGTGCTGGCCGAGCCGGTGGAACGCAAGTTCCTGAAGGCGCTGAAGACCAAGGGCATCGAGGCGCTCGATTTCGCCAGCCAGCTGGACGAGGGCGTGCGCGAGGGCTGGATCACCGCGGAAGAGCGCAAGCAGCTGGAAGAGCTGCGCACGATGACGCTGGACACGATCACCGTCGATGATTTCGACCCGCACGAACTGCGCGCCGCCAGCTACTACGACCGGCACCAGCCGGACGACAAGTCACGCGCCGCGGCCTGACCCGCAACACCCGCGACGGCGAGCTTCGGCTCGCCGTCCTTGGATGGAGACCCCATGAGCGCATCCGTCCTGTCGATGTACCGCAGACTTTCCGCGCGGCCATTCGGCCACTGGCTGTTCTCGCGGCTGGTCTGTTTCAAGGCGCCCTATTTCGCCAGCATCCGCCCGCGCATCACCCGGCTGGAACCGAATCGCGGCGAGGCGACCATTTCCCACCGCCGCAGCGTCACCAACCATCTGGGCACCGTGCACGCCATCGCGCTGTGCAACCTGGCCGAATTCGTCGGCGGCCTGACCACCGACGTGAGCATCCCGGCCTCGATGCGCTGGATTCCGCGCGGCATGGCCGTGGAGTACCTGAAAAAGGCGGTCGGAACGATGCACGCGGTCGCCACGCCTGCCTTCCCGCCGCACGTCGCGGAGGAAGGCTACGAGTTGCCGATGGAGGTGGTGGTGAGCAATCCGCAGGGTGAAGCGGTATTCCGCGCGCGTATCGCGATGTGGGTGTCGCCGCGGCCATCGCGCGCCGGCACCTGATCCCATGGACGCCGCCGGCGACTGGCTGGTCCGGCTGGGGGGCGTCCACAGCCTGGGCTTCGCCCTGTTCCATCTGGCGTTCTGGAAGCTGTTCCGCTGGAAGGACGAACTGGCCCGGGTCGGATTCGCGACCCGGGCGATCACCCAGATCCTCAATCTCCGGCTGATCTACCTGTTCCTCGGCATCGGCGCGGCCTGCTTCGCGTTCACCGGCGAGCTGCAACACAGCGGCCTGGGACGCGCGGTGCTGGCGTTCATTGGCGCTGTTCTGGGTCGGGCGGACGATCGAACAGTTCGTGTTCCTGCGCCGCCATCACTGGTTGCTGCTACCCTCTTGACCGCGCTGTTCGTGCTGGGGCGTTGCTGTTCGCGCTGCCGCTGGTCCTGTCCTTCCTGTAGGAGCGACGTCAGTCGCGACCGCAAGTTCTCATCCCGGGCAGCGCCTGGTCGCGACTGGCGTCGCTCCTGCAGGGAGAACAATCAGTTCAGCCGAAGAAGATCGCGGCGAGCGCGGCGACCGCGGGCATGCCCTGGACGAAGAAGATCCGCCGGCTGACGCTGTAGGCGCCGTACAGCGCCGCCACGACCACGCAGACGAGGAAGAACACCACCACGTTCCATTGCTGGCTCAGCAGTCCCCACAGCAGGCCGGCGGCGAGAAAACCGTTGTAGAGCCCCTGGTTGGCGGCCAGCACGCGCGTGATTGCCGCCTTCTCCGGCGTGTTGCGGAACGTCTTCAGGCCAATCGGTCGCGTCCACAGGAACATCTCCAGCACCAAGAAGTAAAGTGCAGCAGGGCGGACCACGGAGGCGTCAGCGATACGGCGAATCAGCATGTCTCTTTCCTACGCGCGGCGGCCGTCGACAGGATAGCCAATGCGCCTGTGCGCGTCGCGCGCGCGTTCAGGCAGCTCGCTGCCTCGCGGGTCACGGCTGTCCAATCCGAAGCCGAAGGAGAACGCCGTACTGCCATCCTCCTGTCAGCGCGGATGGCGATCTCCCGCCGCGGCTGTCGCCGCGACGATGGTTTCAGGCCAGCCGGCCTTCAGGCGTGAGGGGTGGTGCCGATTCCGGCAACCGGCGCTGCGCCTGGATCACGCGCCAGGCGCCGAGGGTCATGCCGGCGGCCACGCCGATGCCAACCAGGAATACCACGCTGGATCCCAGCGCCGAGAGCGCCTTGTGCAGCCACACGAAACTGAGATCGCCGCCGCGATAGACCACCGTGTCGATGACCGCCTTGGCCTTGTAGCGCGATTCGCGATCGACCCGGGTATAGAGGGTCTCACGGGCCGGCTTGGCCAGGGAGAACTCGCCGGCGCGGGTCGCCACCTGGACCACCCAGATCAGCGCCGGCAACGGCGCCGCCGCCAGCAGCGCGTAACCCAGCAGGATGGCGGTGGCCGGTATCAGCAACAGCGGGGCGATGCCGAAGCGCCGCAGCAGCCAGCGGGTCATGAATACCTGCACGACGATGGTCAGCAGGTTCACGCCCAGGTCCAGGTTGGCGTAATACGCGGTCCGCGAAGCGTCCTGCGCCAGTTGCCGCGCGATCGCCGCCTGCTCGTTGTACAGCAGGGTGCCCACGCCGACCCGAAGAACATCAGCATCGCCAGCGAACGCAGCAACGGGTCCCGCCAGACCAGCCGCAGGCCGGCCAGCACCGAACCGCCCATCGCGTCCTCGCCGCTGGCCTCGCGGTTGCGCTGCTCGCGGCGTACCGCCCACGGCCGCAGGCGCAGGATGCACAGCAGACAGACCGCCAGGAACAGCGCCGAGACCAGCAGCAGGTTGCCCACGCCGATGCGTTCCACCAGCAGGCTGGTGATCGTCGGTCCGACCAGCGCGCCGATGGTGCCGCCGGCGCCGATGTAACCGTAGACCTTCTTGGCGTTCTCGTTGTCGAACACGTCGGCCATGTAGCTCCAGAACACCGAGACCGCGAACAGGTTGAACACCGCCACCCAGATGAAGAACGCCGCGCCGCGTCCGGGCAGTTCCCGGTTGAAGGCCCAGTAGAAGAACCCCAGGCAGGCGATGAAGGCCAGGTACACCACCGGCAGGAACACCCGCCGCGGGAACCGCGACACCAGCGCGCCGTAGATCGGCTGCAGCAGCACCATGCAGACGAAGGTGCCGGTGAACAGCACCTGCAGGGTGAAGTCCCTGAGATCGATGCCGTGCTGGCCGGCCCAGCCGATCAGACGCGCCGGGAACACCGCGGCGACGTCGCCCGAAGCCCCCATCGCATCGCGCACCGGCCGCAGCACGTAGTAGCCGCTGAGCAGGCAGAAGAAGTAGAGCAGCGACCACCATAGGGCCGGCGAATCCACGCCCAGCTGCGAAATCACCTGGCGGAAGCCGGCGGGACGGGGAGCATCGGAAGCGGGAGAATTCATGCGGATTGCCGTGGCCTGGCCGCCGGGGATGGGGAAGGACGGGCACTGCTGCCGGCGTCACGCGCGCAAGGTATCCGATGCACTGCAACATCGCCAGCGTTTTCCGGTGCCGCAACGTTCCACCAGTGCGAAGCACGGTCGCCATCGACCCACCGCGCGGCCGCCGCCGAGCATTTGCTCTATCACCGCCCGATAGCGTCGGGTCATCCCCGTTGCAGGCCCTCGCGTGTACGACTACATCATCATCGGTGCCGGTTCGGCCGGCTGCGTGCTCGCCAACCGCCTCTCCGAAGATCCCGCCTGCCGCGTGCTGCTGCTGGAAGCCGGTCCCCGCGACTGGCATCCCTTCATCCACATGCCGGCCGGATTGGCCAGGCTGGTCGGCCAGAAAGGCGTGAACTGGAACTACGACACCGTGCCGGAAGCGCAGCTCGACGGCCGGCGCCTGTGGTGGCCACGCGGCAAGGTGCTCGGCGGTTCCAGCTCGATCAACGCGATGTGCTACGTGCGCGGCGTGCCGGCGGATTACGACGGCTGGGACGCGGCGGGCGCCGACGGCTGGGACTGGCGCGGCGTGCTGCCTTACTTCAAGCGCTCCGAGCGCAACACCCGTGGCGCCGACGCGCTGCACGGCGCCGACGGCCCGCTGTACGTATCGGACCTGCGCTACACCAACCCGCTGTCGTCCGCCTTCATCGAAGCCGGGCAGCAGGCCGGCTACTCTCGCAACGATGACTTCAACGGGCCGGTGCAGCCGGGTTTCGGCTTCTACCAGGTCACCCAGAAGGACGGCGCGCGCTGCTCCTCCGCGGTGGCCTACCTGCATCCGGTACGGCACCGATCCAATCTGGAAGTGTTCACCGGCACCCTGGCCCGTCGCATCCTGATCGAGAACGGCCGTGCGGTCGGCGTGGCCTACGCCCATCGGGGCCGCGAGGTACGGGTGCGCGCCGAACGCGAGGTGCTGCTGGCCGGTGGCGCGATCAATTCGCCGCAGTTGCTGATGCTGTCCGGCGTCGGACCGGCCGATCACCTGCGCGAGCGCGGCATCACGGTGCAGATGGATGCGCCGCAGGTCGGCCTCAACCTGCAGGATCACCTGGACATCTGCACCCTGCGCCACTCCACCCGACCTGTCACCTACGACCGTACCAGCGAGTTGAAGACCGCCTTCGACTACTTCCTGCGCGGCCATCGCGGCCCCGGCAGCAGCAACATCGCCGAGGCGGGCGCATTCGTGCGTTCACCGCTGGCGCCGGACGCGCATGCCGACATCCAGCTGCACTTCGTGCCGGCGATGCTCGACGACCACGGCCGGCACCGCTTGGACGGCGATGGCTACACGCTGCATGCCTGCTTCCTCCGCCCACGCAGTCGCGGCCGCATCCGCCTGGAGGACGCGGATGCGCGCACACCGGCCCGCATCGAGGCCAACTACCTGAGCGATCCGGAAGGTTTCGACCTGAAGATGATGATCGAATGCGCGCGGCTGTCGCGCGAACTGTTCGCCCAGCGCGCGTTCGACGACTACCGCGGCGCGCCGATCTTCCCGGCCCGCGACGATCTGGATGACGCCGGGCTGGCGGCATTCGTGCGCGCCAAGGCCGAGACGGTCTATCACCCGGTCGGCACCTGCCGGATGGGCAATGACGGCGACGCGGTGGTGGACCCGCAGTTGCGCGTGAACGGCATCGGCGGACTGCGGGTGATCGATGCCTCGGTGATGCCCAGCCTCATCGGCGGCAACACCAACGCGCCGACGATGATGATTGCCGAACGTGCTGCCGACCTCATCCGTGGGCACGATTTCCTCCGCGCTTCGCACTGAATCGGCGGCCGAAAACGCCTGCTCAGGGAGCTGAACAGGGCACGTCAAAAATGCGACGGACGGCACCGGGATCTTCAACTAGATGAACGACATGCGTGCGGAAGTTGCCGCCATTTGTGCAATCTGAAACAGCAACGTTATTATCGTGTCCAGCAACCGTTGCGCAGGCGATCAGTACATGAAGAAGAAGGTAACTCGGCGGCCGTTGCGCCCGTTCCGTTTTGGGCTGCTCGGACTGCTGATACCTCTGACGCTGGCCTCCACGGCCCAGACGCCCCCTGCCGAGGCCGTCCGCACGGTCTCGTCGGCGCCGACGGCCACGACTTCGGTTCCCGCGACACGCGCGGCCACCACCACGGCGGCTGCCGCCGCAACCGCACCCACGCTCGGGCCGGGTTTCGACGTCGCCCGTTTCGAAGCGATGGCGCAGCAATTGACCCTGGGCGAGCGCGTTCCCGGCCTGGCGCTGGCGATCGTCCACAACGGCCGCGTGCTGACGGCGAAGGGCTATGGCGTCACCGATGTCAGCGCACCGCAGGCGATCGACGGGCACACCGTGTTCCGGCTGGCGTCGCTCTCCAAGGCGTTCGCCGGCACCCTGGCCGGCCTGCTGGTCAACGACGGCTCGCTGCGCTGGGACAGCCGGGTGGCCGATTACGTGCCGAACTTCCGCCTCAGTGATCCGATGGCGACGCGCCAGGTGACCGTGGCGGATCTGCTGAGCCACCGGGTCGGCCTGCAGGCCCACAACGCGTTCGACCGTGACATCGAGGGCAACGCCGATTACTACGCGGTGACCCAGAAGCTGGCCTACGCGCCGATGAGCTGCGTGCCCGGCCAGTGCTACGTTCCTATCAGAATGTCGCCTTCAGCATGTTCGGCGACGTGGTGTTCGCCGCCACCGGCGGCTTCTACGAGCAGGCGGTCGACAAGCGCATCTTCAAGCCGCTGGGCATGAACGACGCCAGCCTCGGACTGGAAGGCATCGAGAACAGCGCGCGCTGGGCGCGTCCGCACGTGCGCAGCCGCAATGGCTGGGTCGCACTGACGCCCAAGCCCACCTATTACCGCCTGGCCCCGGCGGCCGGCGTCAACGCCAGCATCAGCGACATGGCGCAGTGGCTGGTCGCGCAGACCGGGCATCGCCAGGACGTGCTGCCCGCGCCGCTGCTGGCCACGCTGCATGCCTCGTTGGTGTCCACGCCGGGCGAGATGCGCGCAGGCTGGCGCCGCGATCGCATCTATTCCGCCGGCTACGCGCTGGGCTGGCGCGTGTTCGACTACGCCAGCCACCCGGTGGTCTTCCACGCCGGCGCCGTGCAGGGCTATCGCGGCATGGTGGCGCTGGTGCCCGAGCGCGACCTGGGCGTCGCCATCCTCTGGAACAGCGACAGCTCGGTGCCGTCCGGCCTGCTGCCGACGATCCTGGACCGCGCGATGGGCCTGCCGCCGCAACAGTGGCTGGACACGCCGATGGATACCAGCGACTTGCTGATGGCCGATTCGCCGCAGCCGGACAACAAGAGTGGCGCCGCCGCCAGCCAGGCCACCGCGTCTCCGCGCTGAAGCGTCACCACCACACCCGTGATGTTCCGCACACGTCCCGCGTCCGCGGGGCGTGCCGGTTTTGGCGTGGCTCCGGTCAGGCGGCTCCGGTCCAGACGGATCCGGTCAGCGCGCGGGCGGCTGCTCCAGCACGCTCTTGAGCCGGGCCAGGCCGCGCTCGTAGTCGGCGCCGATCATCCGGTCGAACAGCAGGCCGAACCAGCGCGATATCGGGTTGTAGCCATGCTCGGTGTCGAACGCCCAGTTCACCCGGGTCGCGTTGCCGCCCTCGGCCACCAGCGTGTAGGTGGCGACGGAAGGATGGCCGTCGAAATCCAGGGCGACGATCACCTGCTCCGGTGCGCGGCTACCGGTGATCCGCTGGCTGCCGGTTCCGACCGCCTGGTTGCCGGACCAGCGCATGCCGGCACCCACGCCTTCGGCGGGGCCTTCATAGGTGTACCTGGCCTGCGGGTCGGCGGCGAACCAGGGCGACCATTCGTTGAAGCGGCGGAACGAGTTGAGGGTGGCGAACACTTCCGCCGGCGGCCGCTGGATGGTGATGGAACGTTCGACGTGGGTACGCGCCGGCAGCAGCAGGCTTCCAGCGACCAGTACCACGCCCAGCACGACCAGGATGCCCAGGGCCCATTTCAGCAACTTATGTATTCCTCCGCTTCGACGGCCGCCAGCTTAATCCCGCGCAAAAAAAACTCTACCCCCTGCCTGGGCACAGGGAGAGAGTCTGATGGATACGGCTAATCGGGGTCTGGGCTTAGATCAGCGGAGCCGGGGTGGCCGGCAGCGCGACCGGAGCCGCTTTCTCTTGGACTTGCGGGCAGGGCTTCTTGGCGGCCTTCTTCGCAGCCTTCTTGGCCGGCTTCTTGGCAGCCTTCTTGGCGGCCTTCTTCACGGTCTTCTTGGCAGCCTTCTTGGTGGCCTTCTTCGCAGCCGTTCTTCGCAGGCTTGCGGGCGACCTTCTTGGCAGCCTTCTTGGTCGCCTTCTTGGCGGCCTTCTTCGCAGCCTTCTTGGCCGGCTTCTTGGCAACCTTCTTGGCAGCCTTCTTCACGGTCTTCTTGGCGGCCTTCTTGGTGACCTTCTTGGCAGCCTTCTTGGCGGCCTTCTTCACGGTCTTCTTGGCGGCTGCCTTCTTGGTCGCCTTCTTGGCGGCCTTCTTGGCAGGTTTCTTCTTAGCAGCTTTCTTCATTGCCATGTGATGGCTCCTCGTCAGTGAACTTGGATTGGGTACATCGGGGTACGACACCTCTGCCCGAAGGCAGGCCCAGTTGCGGAATTGGCCGCGGGAGTCGGACCCGCAGGCAACCGTCGACGCGCCAGGCGCGTTGAACCTATTCTTTTGTCGGGACCCTTCTGACGTGGTCCCCTACAAATACGAAAACACCCGCGTCGCCGGGCGACACGGGTGCGATATGGATGGTGCTGGTCATTTTTTCGGGGGAAGCGTGCCCTGCGTCCGCCGCTGCCTGGGCTGGGACGATTGGCCTTGTTGTCACTCGCGCTGTCGTATTGATCCGACTCACTCGCTTCCGCAGCACTCTCTGCTGCGCGAAACCTAATCACGGTTTTTGGACGTGTCAACACCTCGGCGAATTTTTTTACGACCGCCGCCGCCGCCCACCCGCCGGGATGGCGGGGACGGAGCACGGGAAATCCCGGTAACGGATCCCGTCGACAACGCGCGGATTGAAGCGGCAAGAAAAAAAACGCGCAAAAACGAGCGCTTTTTTGACATGCGTTCGCGCGCTGCGGAATCGGGATCGTGATTCGCGGTCCCGGCGGAAGCATCGCGAAGGCGGCGTCGGAGGGCTAAACGGCACCTAAAAATTTTTCCGCTGGACGGTCCGATTTGGGGCGGCGCACAAGCCCGATTGCGCGGATCTGCGCAAAAAAAACCGCCTTCGCGACCATCCTCGCGGTCGCCCGACGATGCTTCGACGAGGTCGGATGGATGGACGACGACGCGTGCCGGCATCCCGATCGCGGCATTGTCGGTCGTGTCCGGCACGTCGTCCGCGCCGGGGCGCGTCGGTGATCGGGATCGTCCGCAGCGAGGCGCGGGGAAGAAAACCATCGACGGAATTCCGTCACCCGAGTCCGGACGTCTCGTTCCCGATTCACCCGCACGTCGCTTTCCGTCGGTCGCGACGTTGCCTGCCGGCAGGCAAAAAAAAACCGGCCGCGCGAGGCGGCCGGTCCAGGCTGGCTGGGTGAAGACGGCGGACTCAGTGGTCCTCGTCTTCCAGCAGCTCGGCATAGTCGTCGGGAGACAGCAGCTCGTTGAGCTGTTCCGGCTCCTCGGCCTCGACCACGAAGATCCAGCCTTCGCCATAGGCATCCTCGTTGATGGTTTCGGGCTTGTCGGCCAGCGCCGCGTTGACCTCGATCACCTTGCCGGTGACCGGGCTGTACACGTCGGACGCCGCCTTCACCGATTCGACCACGGCGCTGGCGTTGCCGGCCTCGACGCGGTCGCCGACGTTCGGCAGTTCGACGTAGACCAGGTCGCCAAGCAGGCCCTGTGCGTGATCGGAAATACCGACGGTGACGCGGCGTCCGCCTTCAGCGCGGGCCCACTCGTGGGACTTCAGGAATTTGAGATCGCCGGGAATCTCGCTCATGTTGGCTACTCCGGATTTGAACGGGTGGGCGGGAAAGAGGACGCTAGTTTAGCTGCTTATGCCGGGCATGAAAGTGGCCCGCCCGAAGGCCGGGCCACCGTCGCGTCATTCGCCCAGCACGCCGGGCTGGGCCTGGCCGTCGCGGACGAACGGGAACTTCACCACCCGCACCGGCACTTCCTTGCCGCGGATGTCCACGCGGACCACGCCGGGTTCGCCGGCCGGCACGCGCGCGAAGGCGATGGCCTTGCCCAGGGTGGGCGAGAACGTGCCCGAGAGGATCTCGCCGTCGCCATTGGCGGTCAGGACCTTCTGGCCGTGCCGCAGCACGCCCTTCTCGTCCATCACCAGGCCGATCATCTGGCGCGGCGCGCCATCCGCCTTCTGCTGCTCCAGCACCGGGCGGCCGATGAAGTCGCGGCCCGCGTCCAGGGCGACGGTCCAGGCCAGCGCGGCCTCGTAGGGAGAGACCGATTCATCCATGTCCTGGCCATACAGGTTCATGCCCGCTTCCAGGCGCAGGGTGTCGCGGGCGCCGAGGCCGGCAGGCTTCACCCCCGCTTCCAGCAGCGCGTTCCAGAACCCGACCGCGTCCTGTTCCGGCAGGACGATCTCGTAACCGTCCTCACCGGTGTAGCCGGTGCGGGCGACGAACAGCGGCACGCCGGCCGTACTCTGCGCCTGCACGGCGGCGAACCGGGACAGCTTGTCGGCGGCGGCGCGATCGGATTCGCGCAGCAGGCCGATGACTTTCGCGCGGGCGGTCGGGCCCTGCACGGCGATCATCGCGAACTCGGGACGCTCCTTCACTTCGACGTCGAACGCGGCGGCCTGGGACTGGATCCACGCCAGGTCCTTGTCGCGGGTGGCGGCGTTGACGACCAGGCGGAAGAACGCATCGTCCATGAAATAGATGATGAGGTCGTCGATCACCCCGCCGCTGGCGTCCAGCATGCAGGTGTAGAGCGCCTTGCCCGGCACCTTCAGCTTGTCGACCGAGTTGGCGACCAGATGGCGGAGGAATTCGCGGGTGCGGCTGCCATGCAGATCCACACCGTCATGTGGCTGACGTCGAACATGCCGGCGTCGCGGCGCACCTGGTGGTGTTCCTCGATCTGGGAACCGTAATGGATCGGCATGTCCCAGCCGCCGAAATCGACCATCTTGGCGCCGAGCGCGCGATGGGTGTCGTTGAGGATGGTCTTCTTGGTCATGGCCGCTCCCGGGCAAAGAACGCCATTATCCCAGATGGAGAGCGGTCACGCCCCGACGCCACCGCACGGGCGGCGAACGTCTGATGTGACTCGCTCGCGGGCACCCGGAATGCACCCCCGGTGCAAGGTTCCCCGGTCAGCGGCCATGGAGTGACCCGTTGCGTCGTACCCGGCCAGGCGCGCGGCCTGGCCGGTGGGGCGCGGGTCAGTGCGCTTGCACCTTCAGGACCATGCCGTCCACGGCGATCACGCGCACGCGCGCGCCGATCGGCAGATCGGGGCCGCTGACCGACCAGAAGGCATCGTCCACCTTGACCCGTCCCAGGCCGCCGACGATGGCCTGGTCCAGTTCCAGCACGCGGCCGATCAGCTGTTCGGCGCGGCGGTTCAGCAGCGGCTGGTCGCTGCGACGGCCACGTCCGCGGAACCACTTCAGGTAGATGCCGACCGAGATGACCGCGAACACCGAGAACAGGATCGCCTGCCACAGCCAGCCCAGTTCCGGCAGCAGCAGGACCGCCACCGCCATTGCCGCGGCGGCGAAACCGAACCAGAGCATGAAGGCGCCCGGCGCCATCGTCTCGGCCGCGAACAGCAGCAGCGCCGCGCCGGCCCAGAACGCGAACTTGAAGCTCATCTCAGCCTCCGATGCGCGGGGGCCGCGACGCGATCGACGCCTGCTGCTGGTTCAACGCATCCTTGGCCAGTTCGGCGATGCCGGCGATGGAACCGATGACGCCGCTGGCTTCCATCGGCATCAGCACGAACTTCTGGTTGGGCGCGGTCGCCAGTTCCTTGAACGCCTCCACGTACTTCTGCGCGATGAAGTAGTTGATCGCCTGCACGTCGCCCTTGGCGATCGCCTCGGACACCAGCGCGGTCGCCTTGGCTTCCGCCTCGGCCAGGCGCTCGCGCGCCTCGGCCTCGCGATAGGCGGCTTCGCGCTTGCCCTCGGCTTCCAGGATCGCCGACTGCTTCTCGCCTTCGGCGCGCAGGATTTCCGACTGCCGTGAACCTTCCGCCTCCAGGATCGACGCGCGCTTGTCGCGCTCGGCCTTCATCTGCCGGGCCATCGAATCGACCAGATCGCGCGGCGGCTGGATGTCCTTGATCTCGATGCGGTTGACCTTGACGCCCCATGGACTGGTGGCGTGATCGACCACGCCCAGCAGCTTGGCGTTGATGGTTTCGCGCTGGCTGAGCGATTCGTCCAGGTCCATGGAACCGATGACGGTACGGATGTTGGTCTGCACCAGCGCGATCATCGCCTGGTCCAGGTTGGCCACTTCATAGGCCGCCTTGGCCGCATCCAGCACCTGGAAGAACACCACGCCGTCCACCTTCACCACGGCGTTGTCCTTGGTGATTACGTCCTGGGACGGCACCTCGAACACCTGCTCCATCATGTTGACCTTGCGCCCCACTCCCTGCATGTACGGAATCAGGAAGTGCAGGCCCGGGGACATGGTGTGGGTGTACTTGCCGAAGTGCTCAACGTTGAACTCGTAGCCCTGCGGCACCACCCGGACGCCCTTGAGGAAGGTGACGACGATGAAAATGGCGATTGCGATGACCACGAACGTGGTCAGGCCCGAAGAAAACATCATTACCCCCTTCTGTCCTTAGTTATAGGGGAGTATAGACGCCTCCGGGGCGCCGCCGGCCCGGGAATGGAGAATGTGAGCCTGGCTGCGACCCTTTCGCCGCCCCCGGCATCTGGATGAATGCATGCCGCCCGTATCCAGCTTCGCCATCGATGTGCCCGACACCCTCCTGGCCCGCGCCCGCGCGGGGCGGCAGGACGCCTTCGAGCAGTTGTACCGCTGGTTCGAACGGCCCGTATTCACGCTCGCGCTGCGCATCTGCGGCGACCGCGAGGAAGCCTCCGACGTGTTGCAGGACACCATGCTGAAACTGTTCAACCACCTCGACGATTTCCGCGGCGGCAGCCCGTTCTGGGGCTGGCTGCGCCAGATCGCGGTCAACGAGGCGCTGATGAAGCTGCGTTGAAACGTAGCTTCGACATGGAGATCGCCATGGACGAGGAGGACCTGCCGGAAGACGGCGGTCGCCTGCCACCCGCCGCCGCCGATGCGGCCCTGTTGCAGCGCGCCCTCGGCGCGCTGCCGGCCGCGACCCGCAGCGTGCTGTGGCTCTATCACGCCGAGGGCTACACGCACGAGGAAATCGCCCGGCTGATGCAACGCTACCCCCAGTTTTTCCAAATCGCAGCTCTCGCGCGGCACCCGCCGCCTGCGGACGCTGCTGCAAATCGAGGAACCCGCCCATGCCTGATGCACGCCAACCGGGGAGTCCCGCTCCCGAGGACCTGGGGGCCAGGCCTTCGCCGCCCTGCCACTGGAAACACCGCCCGTCGGCGGCTGGAATCGAGTCGCCGCCGCCCTGCCGGCGCGCCGTTCGCGCGCACGCGTCTGGATTCCGGCCGCGGCCGCCGCCTGCCTGGCGCTCGCCGTGGCGGTGCCGTGGCGCGACACCTCGCCCGACCCGTCGACGACGACGGTTGCGCGCGCGCCTGCTGCCACGACGCCGACAAAGATGCCCGCAACGCCGATCGTTTCTCCCACGCCTTCGGTATTGGTAGATCCGGCGAGTGCCGTCGCATCGAACGGGGAGAATGCGCCGGTCCCCACTCCACTCGCGGACACGACCACGCCGCTGGCGACGACAAACGCGCCGCGTGCTCCCGGATCGCCCCAAGCCGCCGAACGGCGACGCGCTGCGAGCGTGGTCGCGCGTGACGAGCAAACCCCCGCAGCGCGCTGGCCAGCTCAAACAAACCCATGCCCGCACCCGTTGAAACCACCGGCACCCCGGCGAATGGATCCGCCGCCGCGCTGGAAACCCTGTACGCCGAATCCGCGCGGCTGGAAGCGCTGCTTTCGCAGATCCGCGACGACCGCGTCGCCAGCGGGCCGGCCATGGATTGAGCGCGGCACTGAACGAACGCGTGGCTGGCATCGACGTCGCGCTGTCGCAACCGGATCTGTCCGCCGACACCCGTCTGGATCTGTGGCGCGAGCGGGTTGCCGCCCTGCAGCGGCTGACCGGCGTGGAAAGTACCCAGCGCTGGATGGCGGCCAACGGTTATCCCGCGGACGGCGCGGTCGCCCAGGTCTATTGACGAATACGAGGAACAATCCGAGGTGATCATGAAATCCAAGACCCGAAACCTGAGCGTCGCCGCCCTCGCCATCGCCGTCGGCCTGGCCTTCACCACCCAGGCCCAGGACAACGCCCGGACGACGCAGGCGCGGGACCAAGCACGCTCGGACGCCGCCCGCGATGCCCAGCGCAAGGAACTGGAATCGGCGCGCGAGGATCTTCAGCGCGCGGCCAGGCGCCTGGCCGAACTCTCGCGTGGCGAGGAGATGGCGGCCATGCGCCAGCGCATCGAACGCCGGCCGATGCTGGGCGTGCTACTGGCGCCGGATGCCAGGACCGGCGTCCGTGTCACCGGCGTCACTCCGGAAAGCGGTGCGGCGCGGGTCGGCCTGCGCTCCGGCGATCAACTGCTGAAGATCAACGGCAAGGCGATCGCGGGCGGCACGCCGGAACAGCGCCTGGAAAACGCGCGCGCCGCGCTGTCGAGCCTGAAGGTGGACGTGCCGGTGAAGATCTCGTTCCAGCGCGACGGCGACACCCAGGACGTGCAGGTCACGCCGCAGGCGGGCCGGCCGGTGCTGGTCTTCACCGACGACGGCTCCACCGCCGAGCGCGGCACGCGCATCGTCCTGTCGCCGGAAGGCGAAGGTTTCGCGACCGTCGACAACTTCGACTTCGGCACCTTCGAATTCAATCCGGCCGAACTGGCGATCACGCCGGACATCCAGCGCGAGCTGATGCGGGTGCGGGAACTCACCGACTGCACCGACGGCAAGGACTGCCTGATGCCACGGCTGGCCGAAGCCTACCGGTGGAACGGCCTGAACCTGTCGTCGGTGGACCCGCAACTGGGCCGCTACTTCGGCACCGATCGCGGCGTGCTGGTGCTGTCGACCGGACCGGAACTGGAAGGCCTGCAGGCCGGCGACGTGATCCGCCGCATCGAGGGGCGGAACGTGGCGACGCCACGCGAGGTGATGCAGGCCCTGCGTGGAAAGCCCGCCGACAGCAGCGTCAAGGTGGAATACCTGCGCGACCGCCGGACCGCGACCAGTTCGGTCAGGATTCCGCGCGCCACGCCATTGCGGATTCCCGCTCCCCCGACGCCGCCCGCTCCGCCGGCAGCGCCGCCGACGCCGGCTTCACCCGTGCCTCCCGCACCTCCGGCACCACCCGCCGCGGCCGCGGTACCCGCCCCACCGGCGCCGCCCGCGCCTGCGGCCGTAATCACAAGCCGCCGCCAGCACGTGGTCACGGTCGATCGCGACGGCCGGATTCACGAATACAGCGGCAACGCCAGCGCGCCTTTCCCACCGCCTCCCACGCCACCGACGGCGCCACGCGCGCCTGCAACGCCCAAGGCACCGCCCGCGCCGCCGCCGCCGCCGTCACCGGGCGTGCCGGTCTGAGCATTCTGACAAGAACGTTCGTGTGAATCCCCTGCCCCGGATCTCTCCGGGGCATTTTTTTCATCGCGGCGGCAGGCTCACGCCGCTTCGTCGGCAGGCAGGGCAAGGGCAGGCTCGCGGGCCGCGCCGACCCACAGGGCAATCGACGCCAACATCAATGCGCCGACCACGAACGGTACCGCCGGCGCGATGCCGTACAGAAGTGCTCCCGCCAGCGGTCCCAGCACCATCCCGATGCCCTGCGCGGCGGAGACGGTGCCGGCGACGGTTCCCTGTTCGTGCGCGGCCACCGCGTTGGCCGCCATCGCCGAGAACGCCGGGAACACCAGTCCCATTCCCAGCGCCATCACGAAGTAGCTCGCGATCAATTGCCAGGGCGCCACGGTAAAGCCGGCGACCAGGAAACCCAGCATCGCCACGACCGCGCCACGTCGAATCAGTACGCGCGGCGGCCATTGCAGGCGGCGCACGCCAATCTGCGCGGCTATCAGCGCCACTCCGACCGCCGTCAGCGCGTAGCCGGCCACACGTCCCGCGTGTTCGCGCGACAGGCCCCACCGATCCATCGCATAGAAGCCCACGCAGATCTGGGCGATGGCGACACTGCCCATCGCCACCAGCGCGACCACGACCGGCATCCGCAGGCGCGCATCCCCCATGCGCACCGGCGGCGCATCGCGCGGCGCCAGTGGCGCATCGCCGCCGGGCAGTCCGCCGATGGCGACGAACAGGGCGGCCACGGCGAGTCCCGCCATCACGTACAGCGGCAACACCAGTCCGCCACCCACCAGCCAGCCCGCCAGCGACGGGCCGACCACCAGTCCGATGGCGCTGGAAGCGCCCAGCGTCGCCATCGCCGCCGCCCGCCGTTCGATCGGCGTACGGTCGGCGATCATCGCGTTGGCCGCCGCGGGCAGCGCCGCGTAGAACGCACCGATGGCGCCGCGCCCCGCCAGCAGCAACAGGAACCCCGCCAGCGTTCCGGGCAGGGTCAGCAACGCCCAGTGGATCCCGGCCGCCAGCGCCAGGTAGGCCACCGCGAAACCGGCGATGCCGGTGACGATGACCCGCTTGCGTCCCAGCGATCGCTCAGCCGCCCCAGGAACGTGCCAGCAGGAACCACAGCACACCGGCCACGGTCACCGACGCGCCGGCCTGCCATTCGTTCAGCGCCAGTGTCCGCGCCAGTGGTGCCAGCAGGGCGATGAACGCATTCATCGCCATCATGCACGCCGCGTTGGCCAGGATCAGCGGCAGCAGTCTCAGCGGTGGCGCTGACGATACGGACATCGGCGCGGACACCGGCGACTTACCTGGCGACGGTGCGGCCAGCCGGCGCCGGTTCCACCCATTCCGCGAACACCTTGTCGATTTCCGCATCGCTGACCGCCTTGCCTTCCTGTGCTTCGCCGGCCTGGGTGAACAGCGGGATGATCATCGCCATGCCGTCGATCTTGGTCTTGAGATGGACGCCGGTGTCACGCTCCAGGAAGCGATCCCAGCGCGTGCGCACGCGTGCCCAGTAGTCCGAGGTGCCCTTCCAGTAGTCGTATGCCGGCTTGAAGTCGATGTCCCTGGTCTTGATGTAGTCGTTGAAGCCGAACTCGCGCGCCAGTTGCACTTCGCTGCCATCGGGCTTGCGCAGCACCTTGGTGTTGAACTGTTCGTGGGTCCAGCCGCCGGGAGTCAGGGTGTGGCGGTTGACCACGGACATCGCGTTGTAATCGCTGCGCCGGGTGTACTCGCGCCGCGGCAAAGGACGCCAGGACAGGTCGCTGGTCCAGGTCGGGTGGCCGTCGCGGTAATCCCAGCGACCGGTGCCGCAATAGCGCGGCGCATCGCTGACTTCGTAGACGCACTGGGTCCAGGCACCGCGGGTCAGTTCGGCCGGAATCGACTGGCGGGTCCATGTCTGGTCGGCACTGAACTCGAAGCGCTGCGGCGCCTCGTAGACCCAGTCCTGCCGCCAGTGCTTGGTGACGTGTCCGCTCTTGGCGTCCACCAGGATGTGCTGCAGCACGATCCGGTGCGGGGTGTCCTCGACCACGATGACGGTCTCGTCGCCACCGCTGCGCATGGCCGCCTGGCGCTCGTAGCCGGGCTGCAGCAGCACGGTTTCGTCGAAGGCGAAGTCGACGGTGTACTCGCCCTGCATGGCCAGGATCGACTGGCGGTCGCGTGCGGGATCGGCGGTCTGCGCGGCGACATCGCCGGCACCGGCCAGCAGCATCGGCAGGAGGGACAGAGGCAGGAGTTTCATGCGTGGGTACTCTCGTTTGGCTTCCAGGAAATCACGGCATCCGGGTAGCTACCGTGGGACATGTCGCGGATTCGCGACGGCGCGGACGAGAGACAGCAACACTCGTCCGACAGGGTTTCATCGTCAACGCCCTCGTTGCGGGCAATCGCGCGCGCGGTGGCGGCACCGAGCGGGGACAGGCGCGCCAGGCTGGCGGCCAGCACCGGGCGTCCGCCCTCGCCCGGCAATTCGTGCAGACGCAGGACCGCCGCGCGCCACTGCTCGCCGCGCAGACGGCCGGCCAGACGACGCCACAAACGCTCGCCGACACCCGCCGGCACTTCCGCGCCGGCCTCTTCCGGCCAACGCGACAACAGCCGGTCCCAGGCCAGGAAGTCGCTGTCGGGCAGCAGGAACAGGCGCCAGCAGCAACGGCCGCGGCATCGAGAAATTGCAGCGACTCGCGCAGGCCATCGCTGTCCAGGCCGGCGCGGACCCGCACGCTGACAGCCTGTTGCCAGCCGGCCAGTTCGCCGCCGTGTTCGGCGCGGTACAGGCACAGCACCGCGCCGAGTGCGGCGAGCTGATGCGGATGCGGCAGGCGCGCGGCCTCCCGCCAATCGCCCGGCATCCGGACTTCCGGCGGAAGCGCGCGCGCCACCATGGCTACCAGCTCACCGCGACGCTGGCCGACAGGGTCCGGCCCGGCGCGGTGTAGCGGTCCAGTATGTCGCGCGGAACCACCACCGTCGTCAGATCGCCCGCATCGAAGTAGCGGCGGTCGCCCAGATTGAACACCCCCAGGTTGAACTTGGCGCCGGGAGCGAACTCCCAGTGCGCGAACAGATCCAGCACGCCATAGCCACCGGGCCGGTAGATGTTCGGGTTGGAGGCCCGGGTCTTGTGGCCGACGAAACGGCCCGCCAGTTCCACGCCCCACTGCGCCTGGTCGTAGGCCAGGCCCAGCGCCGCGGTCAGCGGATCCACGCTTTCCACCCAGTTGTCGTTGGTCTTGTTCTTGCCGCGCGACCACGCCGCGGCGCCACGCATCGACCAGCCGTCCCAGCTCGGCGAGAGCGCACCGAAGTCGACGCCCGCCTTCACCTCGGCGCCGTAGATCTCGGCCTCGGCGATGTTCTGCGACTGGAACACCATCAGCCCTTCGGCATTGGTGCCGATGTTGCGGCTGGACTCGATGAAATCGTCGTAACGGTTGTAGTAACCGGACAGGCTGGCGTAGACCGCGTCACCGGAGAAGCGCAGACCCAGCTCCACGCCGTCGCTGGTTTCCGGCTTGAGATCGGGGTTGGCGATGGCGGTATAGCCGAACTGGACGTTGGTGAAGCCGATGTTGACGTCGTTGTAGGGCGGCGAGCGGAAGCCGCGCGCATAGCCGCCAAACAGCGACCATTCGTCGTTGAAGTGCCAGACCAGGCCGAACTTGGGCGAGACGCTGGTCTCGTTGAGGCTCACCGCGCGCACGCCGGGATTGTCCTCGGCGAAGATGTTGTCCATCTTCGGCTTAACCCGTTATTGATCCACGCGCAGGCCCGGGATCAGCCGCAGGCGGCCATCAACCATCGCGATTTCGTCCTGCACATACAAGGCACCGACCGTGGTTTCGCTGTTGGGGAAGTCGCGCACCGGGAAGCTGTCCGGCGCCATCACCGGCGTGCTCACGCCGGTAAGCGGGAAGGTGCGCACGCCATCGCGCTTCTGGCGGGTGCGGGTCCAGGCCAGGTCCACGCCGTAGCTCAGGTCGTGCCGCGCGGCGCCGGTTTTCGAAATGCTTGCGGAAGTTCGCCTGCAGACCATGGGTACGCTGGTCGAAATTGAACACGCGGTCGCGGATATCACGCAGGGTCGGCGGTGCCAGCGTGCGCTCCTCGTGGGTGTACTGGGTGGTTTCGCTGTCCTGCCGGTAGATCTGCCAGTCCAGGCCGTCGGCAAAACCGGCATCGAGTCCATCCCATTCATGCGCCAGCGACAGGCGCGCGCGGGTCTGGCGATCGCGGGCCGTGACCGCGGTGTTGGTGGCGCGGGTCGCGGACTGGAAGCCCAGCGCGTTGAGCAGGTTCGTGTCCGTCTTGTCCTCGGTGCCTTCCACCGTCAGACGGAAGCGCTGCTGCTCGTTCGGCGCGAACACCAACCGGGTCAGCAGGCTGCGGCCATCGCGTTCCTGCGGGTTGGGTTGCGTGCGGCGGCTGCCTTCGCCGCCAACCCGTCCCATGTTCTCGGTTTCCTTGCCCTGGCGATGGCCGACCACGGCCAGGCCGCTCCATCGCTCGCCGCCGAAGGCGGCGGTGGCGCTGCCGAACAGTCCCTTCCAGTCACCCTCGTAGCCCAGTTTCAAGCCGAAGTAGGCGTCCTTGCCGTCCCCCAGATAGTCGGAGGGATCCTTGGTGATGAACGACACCACGCCACCGAGCGCGTCGGATCCGTACAGGGAACTCGACGGCCCGCGCACGATTTCGACCTGCTTGATCGTGTCCAGGTCGACCAGGTTGCGGCCGGCGTTGGAGAAGCTGCCGATCGAGAACGCATCGGCGACGGCGATGCCGTCGGTCTGGATGCGCACGCGGTTGCCGTCCAGGCCACGGATGCGGAAACCGCCCATGCCGAACCGGCCGAAGCTCGACGTGACGCTGACACCCGGTTCGTAACGCACCAGATCCTTGATGTCGCGTACCAGGTGATCGTCCATCTGTTCGCGGTCGATCACGCTGACGGTGTTGGGCACGTCGGCGATCTCGCGTTCGCTGCGGGTCGCGGTGACCTGGATGCGTTCGAACTCGCGGGTGGGCGCTGTGCCGGCGGATGCGGCGTCGGCAGGCGTTTCAGCCTGGGCCATGCTTGCGCAGGCCAGCCACAATGCGGAGGTAAGCAGGGTTGGGCGAATCATCGGGGTACGGCAGTCCTTGATCGGTTTCCCGGCACGCAACGCGTGCGCACCGTGGGTGAAGGGAAACCTGGAAGGCTGGCGGGCCGGTCGAACCGATGGCTGGCGCCCAGGCGGAGAGAGAAGGTCACCACCGCGGCGGCGCGCCCCGCCGGGGAGAGAGCGCGTTGGGGCGCGGCCGCGGCGGCGGTGTTACTTGGTCAGGATCAGCTTGTCGTTGCTGGTGTGGCGCAGGCGATAGATCTTGTCGCCGTGGCGGATCAGCACTTCGCGCTGGCCCTTGAGCAGCACGTGGCTGTCCAGTACGTCCTCGGCGAGGGCGGCCGGCCGGGCAGGCAGGCGGTCGCGCAGCGACAGGGGTTCGACGTTCGGCAATGAGGTGACGTTCGAGATCATGGTGGTGGGCTCCGGGTCGGGCCACTCAAATGATAATGATTCTCATTGGCTAGTCAAATCTTTTTTTTCAATGCCCGGCTGGCGTTTCCGTCTCTTCCGTCAATGGCTGGAATTCAGGGGTATTCGCGACGCAGGAAGTCCCACAATCCCAGCGCCACCGCGGCCACGCCGCCCACCAGGCCGGTGACGGCGACCTGTCCCATCAGTTCGCCCTGCCCCGCGAACACCTGCATCGGCAGCGTCCACGGATACCAGGGCCCGAAACGGGCCGACTGGCCGATCAGGAATCCGGCTACAGTCGCGGTCATGCCGGTCGCGACCGCCACGGTGAAGCTGGTCCAGCGCAAGGCGATCCACAGATGCAGGCCGATGATGCAGCCGGACGCGGCCAGGATGACCAGCGCGCGCAGACCGAGGAACGCCCAGGGCACCGGGCCGCCGACGCCGAGCGGATTGTGCACGTGCATCAGCACCCAACCGCCCAGCGGAATCAGCAGCGCCAGCACCAGGGTGGCCAGCGCCACCATGCCGATCAGCACGATCAGCTTGCCCAGGTAGTGCGCGCTGCGCGGAACCGGCAACGCCAACAGATGCTTCCACTGGCGTTCGCCATGTTCCAGGCCGGCGAGCAACGCCGACTGCAGGGTCACGTACAGCGGCAGCATCAGGAATGCCCACAGCAGCATCACGCCCTGGATGAATCTCTCCCACGCCAGCAGCGGTGTCGCCAGCGGTTGCCCGCCCTTGCTCAGCAGCAGTTGCAGCACCGACAGCATCACCACCATTCCCGGCGCGATGAAGCACAGGCGCATTGCCAGCGTGCCCTTCAGTTTCAGCGACTCGGCCGACAGCGCGCGCAGGCTCGCGTGGATGATCGCGTTCATGCCGCCTGCTCCCGCGCGAGATCGCCGGTGAGGGTAAAGAACAGCGACTCCAGCGACACCGCCTCGCGCGCCAGATGGGAAACGCCGATCCGGCGGCCGACCAGCAGGCGGTTGATGTCCTGTTCGCTGCGCAGATGCAGGTGGACTTTCAGTCCTTCCGCATCGAGATCGCTGATCCGCTCGCCGGCCTGACGCAGGGGCCCTCGGCGGCCTGCGCGGGATCGTCGCAGCGGATCTGCAGGCGCGGACGCGCGCGGGCCCGCAATTCCTCCAGCCGTCCTTCGAAACGAAGCTGGCCCGCCTGCAGAAGCGAAGTGGCTGGCGATCAATTCGATCTCGCCGAGCAGATGGCTGGAGACGAACACGGTGATGCCCTGCTGCGCCAGATCCCGCAGCAGCCGGCGCATGTCGAGGATGCCGGCGGGATCCAAGCCGTTGCTGGGTTCGTCGAGGATCAGCAGGCCCGGCGAAGGCAACAGACTCAAGGCCAGCGCCAGGCGTTGTCGCATGCCCAGCGAGTACTCGCGCACACGCCGATCACCCGCGTCGCGCAGTCCGGTCAGATCCAGTACTTCGTCGATGCGCTTGCGCGGCAGATCGAGCAGGCGCCGGGTCACTTCCAGGTTCTGCCGGCCGCTGAGATGGGAATACAGCGAGGGGACTCCACCAACGCGCCGACCCGGGACAGTACCCGCCGGTCATCGCGTGCGAGCGGCTGCAACAGTTCGACCCGTCCATGATCCGGATGCAGCAGGCCCAGCAACAGGCGCACCGTGGTGGTCTTGCCGGCGCCGTTCGGCCCCAAGAAGCCATATACGGTGCCTGCCGGCACATGCAGATTGAGCGACTGCACGCCGAAGCCGCCAGGAAAGCGGCGTTGCAGTTCGAAGGTCCGGATTGCGTAGGTCATGGCCGCTCCTGCGGGTACGGTCGCAGTATCGGCAGCGAAGATGCGTCGGCTCCCCTGCCGGGAGTCACGCCGTGTCGTTGGTCAT
>OFCY01000014.1_pt1 | contig 46634 bp, 39 predicted proteins | sample 1520981 | NCBI WGS metagenome assembly OFCY01 (sample SAMEA2532533, study PRJEB24079) | metagenome
GTCCTCCCATCGTTCCGGGCGTCCCCTCTCCCGCACCTCACACCTCCCGTGGCCAGGCGCGTGCGCGACGTGCCGTCCAGATCAGCAGGGCCACCGCCCAGCCCAGCAACCAGACCGTGATCGCCACGGCCGCCACCACCCGTTGCTTCCACGACTCGTGCATCGGCGCGAAGACGGGAATCCCGCCGATGTCGCTGAAGTTCATGCGCCCGCGCGAGACCCCGGTGTCCGGACCGGGCCGGGCGGATCTGGGCCTGCACGCGCGGAAGAAAAACCGTACGACAACGCTTGCTGGTAATCGCGGGTGGCGGGACTCGTATCGGCGATGGCGTGCGTTGTCCGTGCCGGCCACGGCGGGACGATGCCTTCCTCGGATCGCCACCGGCACCACCCAGCAGCGACAAGCCGCTGGACACACGCTCGGCGAGCGCGCGTTCGGCGGCGCGTTGCCGGTATTCGGCGGACAGTCGCGTTTCAAGCGCCGGGGCCAGGAAGGTCCACCGGGTCGCATGATCCAGCCCGGCGATGCGATCGGTGGCGCCGGCCAACGCGGGATCACGCGCGAACGCCTCGCCGATGAGCGCATCGCGATGTGCCTGCAAGTCGTCCAGGATCCGGCGCTGCGTATCAACCTGCACGACCTGTGGCGGAACCGGGGCCAGGGCATCGGAAAGGCTGGTGATGACGCGCGGCAGGCCAAACGCCAGCATCGCCCAGATCGCCAGCAGCGCGCCCAGCGCACCGGCCGTGCTCGGCCAGCGCGACAGCACACAGGCGGCAAGCGCGATCCAGAACAGCGCGTAGGCCAGCAGCAATGCCAGCGCGGCGATCAGTTCGGGCATGAACCGTTGCAGGGGCGCACCGGCGACGGCCAGGCCCAGCACCAGCGCGATCGCCAGCGCCGGCAATGCCCAGCTCGCCAATGCGGCGATCCGTGCCAGCAACCAGGTCCGTGGCGTCACCGCCTGCGCGGCGATGAGGCGCAGGGCGCCGCTGTCGCGCTCCTGCGTGATCGACAGCGTCATCAGCAGTATCAGGCCGACCGGCAGCAGACAGGCGATGGCGAAGGCGAGATCGAAACGTCCGATGGCCAATCCACGCGGATGCTCGAAGTCGTATCGCGGCTCGACACCGAACGGCGTCTCCAGGCGAACCCGCAGGAAGTGCGGCGAGAGCTCGCTGTTGCCGACCGCCAGCGGCGAGGACGGCAGATGCGGCTTGGTGGTCTGCGCAAACAGGAAATACCGGCTGAAACCGGACACGCTGGTCGGGTCCTGCCAGTACGGCAGACGCTTGCCCGGCTGCGCGTACTCCTCCATCCGGCGACGCATGTCCTTGTTCCAGCCGGCCTGCTCGATCAGCGCACGTTGCTGTGCCTGCGACTGTTCGCGATGGAAACCCGCGTTGGATGCCGCTCCCCAGGCAAAGGCAACCGCCAGCAGGCCCATGGTCAGCCACAGCAAGGGCGAGCGCGCCGCCTGCCGAAGTTCCCAGCGATACAACGCGGTCCAGGCCACCGGCGTCATGGGCGCGTCCTCCGCGCGGCGAACCCCAGCATCAGGGCAGCCGCCAGCGCCCAGGCGAGCAGCGCGATCAAGGGCGTGACCAGATTGCCGGCCACCGAGGCGAGCGGCGTGGCCGGCGGATGGAACTCGGGTATCCGTTCCCACAGACGCCGGTCGCTGGTATGACGTGCGCCTTCCTGGTTGGCCGGATGCGCCATGACATCGGGATTTATAGGTTGACACGATCGCGCCGGTAGCTTTCCGCATGATCGATGAAGCGGCGATGCTGGCTGAAGTCGGTACCGGCAAGCGTCGGGGACAGGCGCAACAGCGCGATGGACGGCGCCAGCCACGCCAGCGCACCGAACCGCCGATCCTGTTGTTCGACGCGGTCGTGGAATCCGCCCAGCACCCGATCGAACACCTGATGGGAGTGGCGTTCGACCAGGTCCAGCTCGGCGCCCCGCGCGTCCACCGGCAGATCCTCGCGACGGCTCACACCGTGACGCTTGAGCAGGGCCTGCAGATGGCGCTCGCCATCCTCCGCCGTCCAGTAGGCCGCGGCTTCGCGAGCCAGGGTCTGTTTGACCGTCTGGGTGGCCGGCAGCGGCACCTGCCGGCCGGCCAACGCGCTGGCCGCACGCGGCGCAATCACGCCCAGCAGCATCCAGGTCCCGAACAGGATGAGCAGCGCCACGCGCGGACGCGGCGACAGCAGGCACACGGCCAGGCCGATGCACACCAGGGTGCCGAGATACAGGCCGAACACGCCCATCCAGGCCAGCAGGCGCAGCACCTCGTCGGCATGCAGCGCACCGGCCAGCAGACGGCCGGCGCCGGCCACGATGCCCAGCGGCGCCACCAGCAGCAGGAACAGCAGGCTCCAGCAGGCAAGCGCCTTGGGCAGGATGATCCGGTACGGATGACGCGCATTGCCCAGCGCCAGCCGCCAGGCACCGGACTCGCGCTCGCGGGCCAGCGTGGCGAAGGCCAGGACGAAGGCCATCAGCGGAGCGAACCCGACCAGCAGCGCCCCCGGCGATACGGTGCCCGCACGCTCGATGGCGGATGCCTCGCCGCGCGGGCGATGGAGCATGTCGTTCTGGACATGCGCCTCCAGCCAGACCGCCTGCCCCACATAGGGAAGGATGCCGGCATCCAGCGACGCCAGCGGCGGCGCCGGTCGGAAGGCGAAGATGCTGTAGTGGGCCGCCGAATGCGGATCCTTTTCGCCCTGCTGCAGCCAGCGCAGGCGTTCCTGCCGGGCGATGTCCGCTTTCACCGCGTTGTCGCGCGACTGCGCGGCCTGGTCGCCGATCCACGCGCACAGCAGTACCGCGCCCAGCACCGCGGTCATCAGCAGCGCCAGCCGATCGCGTCCCAGCATGCGCAGTTCGTATCCCGCCAGCCGCAGCATCATGCCGCCAGCTCCTGCAGGTAGATCGCTTCCAGATCCAGCGGTGAAAGCGACGCGGCCTGTTCCTGGCGGATCAGTCGCCCGGCCCGCAGGATGCCCAGGCGGTGGGCGACATCCTTGACCCGGAACAGATCATGGGTCGCCATCAGCACCGCGATGCCGCGCTCGGCGGTCGCCCGCACCAGCACGGAGAAATCATTGGCCGCGCTTGCGTCCAGGCCCGAAGTCGGTTCATCCAGCAGCAGCACGTCGGCGTGCTTGGCCAGCGCGACGGCCACGCCGACCTTCTGCCGCATGCCCTTGGAAAATCCGCTGGCGCGGCGATCCACCGCCTCTTCCTGCAAACCGGCCTCGCGCAGCAGGCACGCGGCCTGGCGGTGATCCAGCCGCTGGCCCGCCAGCAACGCGAAATAGCGCAGGTTTTCCCGCGCACTGAGATGGGGATGCAGCATCACCGTTTCCGGCAGATACGCCACGCGGCTGCGCGCCAGCATGGGATTGGGATCGGTGCGCACACCACCGATGAGAATCTGCCCGGCGTCGGGTACCTGGAAGCCCAGGATCAGGTTGAGCGTGGTGGTCTTGCCCGCGCCATTGGGGCCCAGCAAGGCATAAACCTCGCCGGGAGCCAGGCGCAGGCTCAGTTCGCGCACGGCGGCGTGCGCACCGAAGGACTTGCTGACCGAGGCCAGCTCGAGGGCGGCGGGAACGGACATGCTCAGAACCTCGTGGTCAGGGTGAGATCGAAGGAGCGCGGCGCGGCGATCTGGAACTGGCGCGGCGAGACGTCGGAATAGTCGGCGTACAGCTCGTCGGTGAGGTTGCGGCCGTGCAGGGCGAGCTCGCCGAAGGACAGTTGCCACGCAATCGACGCATCGAACACCGTGTATCCATCGACGACGATGCTGTTGGCGTTGTCGGTGAAGAAGCGTCCCGCGTGGCGTGCGCCCGCGCCCAGGGTCAGCGGCAAATCGGGCAGCCGGTAGGACACGAACAGGTTGCCAATCGTTTCGGGCACGCGTGGTGGCGTATTGCCCGCGCGGCTGATTCCGCCGGCTTCGCGGAGGATGTCGAACTTCGCATCCAGCGCCGTGTAGTTGGCGTCCACCCGCAGGCGCTCGGTCAGCGCCGCCGACAGAGAAAGCTCCACGCCGCGTGAGGACTGGCGGCCGCCCTGCACGCTCAGGGTGGGGTTGTCCGCATCGCGGGTGACGATGTCGTCCTGGCGGATGTGGTACGCGGCCAGCGTGGCATCGATGCGATCGTCCCAGAACGAACTCTTGATGCCCGCTTCCACCGATGCGCCCGTGGTCAGGTCGAACCGAGCGTTGGCCAGCGACAACAGCAGGAAATTTCCGACCGGCGCGACCGCCTCGCTGTACTGCGCGAACAGCTGGGTCTTCGGACGCAGGTCGTACACCGTGCCCACGCGCCAGGAGTTCGCGGCATAGTCGCGCCGGATGCGGGTGACGCCGCCGGAACCCGACAGCGTGCGGTCGAAATCGATGCGGTCATGTCGCAGCCCCGCCGTCAGCAACCAGGACGGAGTCAGGTTGATCGCGTCTTCGGCGAACACCGAGGCCACCTCGACCGTGGCCCACGAATTGGGCGGTGGCAACGGAGTGCCACTGCCGCCCGGAAAGCGGCCGCGCACCGGCGCATGCGGGTCGACGGCCGAGGTGGTGCTGAAGTAGCGCCGGGTGCGGAACTCCATCTCGCTGAATTCGGCGCCCACCACGAAGCGATTGCGCAGGCTGCCCCATTGCCGGTCGCCGGACAGCGCGGCGCGTTCGACCCAGTAGTCGATGTCGTGGGTGATGATGCCGGTGCTGCGCGCGATCAGGCCGGTCGCGGGCTGGTAATCGAAGATCTCGGCGTTGATGAAATCGCGGTCCGAGCGATAGCGGTTGAGTTCGTTGGAGAACGTCAGCGATTCACCCCACTGGTAGTCCAGCCGGGAGCGCACCCATGTGGTATCCGAGTCGAGCACGCCGTCGGTGACGTTGAAGTTGGTATCGCGCAACGCCGCGTCGATGACATGGCCATCGGGCGTCCGCACGATATCCGTCGGGTCGCGGGCAATCGCGCGCGGCACCAGCGGCGCGCCGTAGTCGGCCACGTCGTAGTCGTCACGGCTGTGGTCCAGCGCCAGCTGCAGGCTCAGGCGCTCGCTCGGCCGCGCTGCCAGCGAGAGGCTGGCGGCGCTGAAGCGCGACGCGTTGTCGTCCACATAACCGTTGCTCCGGCCATGCGAAGCGACCGCGCGCACCGCCAGCGTGTCGCTGACCGGAAGATTGGCGTCGGCGGCGATGCGATAGCTGTCGAAACTGCCGTATCCCAGCAGGCCGGACAGGCGGCGCGCGCCGAACTGCGGCCGCTTGGGCACCAGGTTGATGGCGCCGGCCAGGGCGCCTTCGCCATACAGCACGCCCGCCGGTCCCTTCAGGATCTCGATGCGGTCGTAGAGCCAGCTGTCGGTGCTGCGACTGAAGACGCCCGGCGTGGCCACCCGGGTGCCGTCGTACAACAGGCCGACCGCGCCGCCGGAAAATCCGCGCATGGTCGGCACGCCCGGGCTGGTCGCCGGCAGCGAAGAAGTCACGCCGGGCGCGCGGTTGAGCGCCTCCACGTTCGTGCGCACGCCCCACTCCTCCAACTACCGCTGCGACAGGATGTCGACGATGGCCGGCGTTTCGCGCGCGGTCAGACCCAGGCGGCTGCCGGTTTCGGTGATGGCATCCAGCAGCAGTTGCCGATCGGCGTAGCCCGAGACGATGACCTTGTCCAATTCGGAAACCGTTGGCGGCGCGGATTCCACCGGTACAGCGGGCGAACCACCGGGTGTCTGCGCGACGGCGGAAGCGGCGGCAAGGGAGAGGGCAAGAAGCAGGGAGAGCGGAAGTGGCGCAAGGCGGTGCGGAATCACGGCAGGCGTCGGTGGCGGATGTGTTTAACGTTATATCATTACATTAATCGTTTGCGTAACCACACACGGGGATAAGCCCTTTGGCCTGGAAGGTGCCCGCAAATGCCCATGCACCAGGACATTCCGCCGACCCCGGCTGCCGATGAATCCAAAAAAAAGCCCATCCGGGAGCTTGACGGACACTCGTACGATATATATCTTACGATGCATCTTATGACACCCAGGAGTGTCCGATGCGTCGTCATCACCCCCGACACGCGCGCCGCGGCGAAGACTGCGGCGGCGATTTCCCCTTCTCCGAAGGCTTTTCCCTGCAGGCGTTCTGGCAGGCCGTCGGCCGGCGCCACGGCGGCCGCGGCGGTCACCGCCACGGGCCGGGTCCCGGTTTTCCGGGCGGATTCGGCGGCTTTGGCGAGGATGGCCTGACCCGGGGCCGCAAGTTCAGTTCCGACGATCTGCAACTGCTGCTGCTGGCCCTGCTGGAGGACCAGCCCAGCCACGGCTACGAGTTGATCAAGGCCCTGCAGGCGCGCTCGAACGGTTTCTACAGCCCCAGCCCGGGCATGGTGTATCCCGCCCTCACCTACCTGGAAGAGCTGGGTTACGTGGACGTGGAAGCCGAGGGCAACCGCAAGCGCTACGCGCTCGCCGCGCCGGGACGCGAGCATCTGGAGGCGAACCGCGATCGGGTCGAGCTGATGCTCGCCAAGCTGTCGCACATCGCGCGCAAGATGGATTCGGTGCGGCGCGCGTTCGCCGGCGAACCGCAGGCCGATGTCGATGAAGGCGGCTGGGTGCCCGAACTGATCCGCGCGCGGCACGCGCTGAAACACGCGCTGGTGCGCCGCGATGGCGTATCGGCCGCGGAGCAGCGCCGCATCGCCGCCATCCTCGAACGCGCCACCCGCGAGATCGAGGACGGCGAAGGCCAATAGACCGATGTTCCCTCCGCCGCCTTCCGTCTACCGGAAATATTTCACCTCACCCCCACGAGGTTTCCATGTCCGAAGTTGCCGACAAGGCGGTCGTGCGCGTCCGCCATCCACTGAAACTGCGCCTGCTGCAGGTGGCGCGCGTGCACGACGTCACCCCGCATCTGCGGCGCGCCATCCTCACCGGCGATTCGTTGTCGGGATTCGTTTCCGCTTCGTTCGACGATCACGTCAAGCTGTTCTTCCCCGCGCCGGGCGAAGCGCGTCCCGAACTCCCCGAGCTCGGTCCGAACGGCGTGGAGTTCCGCGACGACAGGCCACGCCCGGTGATGCGCGATTTCACCCCGCGCCGTTACGACAACGATGCCTGCGAACTGGAACTGGAGTTCGCCCTGCACGAGGCCGGTCCCGCCACCGACTGGGCGTCGCGCGCGCAGCCGGGCGATTGGCTGGGCGTCGGCGGACCGCGTGGTTCGCTGGTGATCGGCACCGGGTTTGAATGGCATCTGCTGATTGGCGACGACACCGCGTTGCCGGCCATCGCCCGCCGCCTGGCCGAACTGCCCGCCGGCGCACGCGCCATCGCCGTGCTGGAGGTCGCCAACGCCTCGGCGCAGCCGGATCTGCGGACCGATGCCGAATTGTCGGTACAGTGGTGCCATCGCGACGGCGCGGACGCCGCCGAGCCGCTCCTGTTGCAGGCACTGCGCACGTTGGCGCTGCCCGACGGTGACGGCTACGTGTGGGCCGCCGGCGAATCCGCCGACATCCGCGCGGTGCGCCGCTACCTGCTGGACGAACGCGGCATCGACAAATCGCGCATCCGCGCCGCCGGGTACTGGAAACGCGGCGCGCAGGGCGTGCATGAAAACCTGGAAGACTGATTCCAATCCCCCATTGCTCCGGTCGTCATGACCGCAAGGACGTCGCATGTATTCGTTGAGCGCTCCCCACGAGCGTCGCCTGCTCTGGCTGCTGATGCTGACCCAGTTCACCCTCATCATGGATTTCATGGTGATGATGCCGCTGGGCCCGCAGATCATGCAGGCCTTCCATATCACTCCGGCCGCGTTCGCCGCCGCGGTGTCGGCCTATTCCTGGTGCGCCGGCCTGTCCGGCCTGCTGGCGGCCACCTATATCGATCGTTTCGACCGACGCAAGCTGATGCTGGTCGTGTACGCGCTGTTCGCAGTGTCCAACCTGGCCTGCGCCATGGCGGACAGCTACGCGCTCCTGCTGGCCTCGCGCGCGCTGGCCGGCATCAGCGGCGGCGTGCTCGGCTCGATCGTGATGGCGATCATCGCCGACGTGATTCCCGGTCCGCGCCGTGGCGCGGCCACCGGCACGGTGATGATGGCGTTCTCGCTGGCCTCCGTGCTTGGCGTGCCGGCCGGCGTGCTGCTGGGCGCGCATTTCAACTGGGCGGCGCCGTTCTGGCTGCTGGTGGGCCTGTCGGTGGTGATCTGGGCGGTCGGCTGGCGGGTGCTGCCGCCGCTGGATCAGCATCTCGCGCGCCAGCAGATCCCGTGGAAGCAGGCGCTGCCGAACCTGTTCGGATTGTTCGCCCAGGCCCGTTACCTCAATGCGTTCGTGCTGACGCTGCTGCTGATGGTGGCCTCGATGCTGGTGATTCCGTTCATGTCGCCGACCCTGGTGGCGAACCACGGCATCCATCCCGATCAGCTGTCGTGGCTGTACATGGCCGGCGGCGTGGCGACCTTCTTCACCTCGCGCGCGATTGGTCGGCTGGCGGATCGCCACGGCAAGCATCGGGTGTTCCGCATCGCGGTGCTGCTGTCGCTAGCGCCGATGCTGTTCGTCACCCATTTGCCGCACGTCGGATTCATCGCGTTGCTGGCGTTCTTCCCGTTCTTCATGGTGCTGATGTCCGGCCGCATGATTCCGATGCAGGCGTTGCTGACCACGGTGCCGGCGCCGGCCGAGCGCGGTGCGTTCCTCAGCGCCAACAGCGCGGTGCAGGCGCTGGGCACCGGCTGCGGCGCCTACCTGGGTGGGCTGATGCTGTCCTCGCCGACGCCCGCCGGCCCGATCAGCGGCTACGGCACCGTGGGCTGGGTGGCGGTGGCGCTGTCGCTGCTCGCGGTGTGGTGGGTGGGACGGGTGAGCGCCGACAGCGATCAGCCGCAGGCGCCGGCCGTCGTCGCCGATCCGATCGGATGCGCTGGCGCAGGGCGAAGGCTGAGGCTCCAGTCACCGCCACTCGGGGAAACTTCCGCATGATCGAACCCTCCTCCGCGTTTTCCGACGCCGCCGCGGTGGCGCGCTACGCCGAAGGTCCGCCGCGGCTGGTGCCCGGATTCGCCGGCCTGCAACGCATGGGTAGCGATCCTGCTGGCCGAGCGGGCACCGGCCGATGCGCGGGTGCTGGTGCTCGGCGCCGGTGGCGGGCTGGAACTGAAGGCGTTCGCCCAGGCCCATCCGGGCTGGACCTTCACCGGGGTGGATCCGGCGCAGGCCATGCTGGATCTGGCCGCGCGGACGCTGGGACCGCTGGCGGCGCGCACGCAATGGGTGCCCGGCACCATCGACGACGCGCCCGCCGGTCCCTTCGACGCGGGCGCCTGCCTGTTGACCCTGCATTTCCTGCCCGCCGGGGAACGCCTGCGGACCCTGCGCGAAGTCCGGCGCAGGCTGCGGCCGGGTGCGCCGTTCGTGGTGGCCCATGCCAGCTTTCCGCAGGACGGGGAGCAGCGCGCACGCTGGCTGTCGCGTTACGCCGCCTTCGCGATGGCGTCCGGCATCGAGCCGGCGCAGGCGACGGCCGGACGCGACGCCATCGATCGGCACCTGCATCTGCTCGCACCGGACGAGGACGAAGCGATCCTCGCCGACGCCGGCTTCACCGGCATCGAACTGTTCCACGTCGGATTCACCTTTCGCGGCTGGGTGGCGTACGCCTGAGCGACATCCCGGTCGCAGGCATCCGGCGCTGATCGGCGCCTCGCGACGGACATGACGACGCGCTTCGGCCCCGGCCTCCCGCCATTCGTCCCCGTCGCCCGCGATCCATCCCTTCCCTCTCCCGCCCCGCGCCGTTGCGCGCACACCTCCGCCCGCAATGACACGGGAGCGAAGACCTATGGTGGGCAAGGCGTGGTACGGATGGGCGGGTGGCGTGGTCCTGGCATTGGCAGGCGCGGGCACCCGGGCGGCGGATGCGGACAACTGGTCCAGCTACGGTGGCGGCCCCGGCGGCGGCCAGCATTCACCGCTCACCCAGATCACCCCGGCCAACGTCGGCCGGCTGCGTATCGCCTGGTCGTTCCGCACCGGCGAACTGGGCGCGGGCCTGCCGGATCCGGAGCGACGGCGGTTCGAAGCCAATCCGCTGGTGGTGGACGGTCGCATGTACCTCAACACCGGCACCGGCATCGCCTTCGCGCTGGACGCGGCCAGCGGTCGCGAGCTGTGGTCGTTCAACGCGAAGGTCGCACGCAACAAACGCTACAGCGACCCGGCCTCGCGCGGGGTGAGCTACTGGCGCGATCCGGAAGCCGCCGTCGGCGCGGCCTGCCACGAGCGCATCGTGTTCGGCACCCTGGATGCGCGCCTGATCGCGCTCGACGCCGCCAACGGCCAGCCGTGTGCCGGGTTCGGCGCGCAGGGCACGATCGATCTGCGTGCCGGCATCACCCTGCACGACGAGCCCGACAGCGAATGGCGCAACTACGCGGTGACCTCGCCGCCGGTGATCGCCGACGGCGTGCTGGTGGTCGGCAGTTCGGTCGGCGACAACCGCGCGCATGCGCTGGAGGAAGGGGTGGTGCGCGGCTACGACGTGCGCAGCGGCCGCGAACTGTGGCGCTGGGATCCGGTGCCGCGCGATCCCGCCGAGGCCGCCGCACGCGGCTGGCGACCGGAACAGGCGCGTACCGTGGGCGCGGCCAACGCCTGGGCGCCGCTGTCGGTGGATCCGGCGCTGGGCCTGGTCTACGTGCCGACCGGTTCGGCCAGTCCGGACTACAACGGCGGCGAACGCCTGGGCGAAAACCGCGACGCCAATTCACTGGTGGCGCTGGATCTGCGCAGCGGCAGGCGCGTATGGGCGCAGCAGCTGGTGCACCACGATCTATGGGATTACGACCTGGCCTCGCAACCGGCGCTCGCCACGGTGCAGACCGCGCAGGGCCCACGCGAGGCGGTGTTGCAGGCGACCAAGACCGGCTTCCTGTTCGCCTTCGATCGGCGCACCGGCGAACCGGTGTTCCCGATCAGCGAAGTGCCGGTGCCCGCCTCGGACGTCCCCGGCGAGCAGGCGTGGCCGACCCAGCCGATGCCGGAGCCTTCGCTGCGCCTGGCGCGCCACGCACCGCTGACGCCGGATGACGCGTGGGGCCCCACGCCCGGCGAGCGCCGCGACTGCGCGCAACAGATCGCGCGACTGCGCTCGGAAGGCATCTTCACCCCGCCCAGCGTACGAGGCACCATCGCCCTGCCCGGCTGGGCCGGTGGGGTGAACTGGGGCGGCATCGCGGTCGACGCGCAGCGCCAGATCGCCATCCTGCCGGTATCGGATCTGCCGATGCAGGTGGCGTTGATTCCGCGCCAGGCATTCGACTGGGACAAGGACGACGCCTATCCCGAGCAGGAGTTCAACAGCATGGACGGCACCGGCTACGGCATGCGCCGCGGCGTGCTGGCCTCGGCCAAGGGAACGCCGTGCGTCAAGCCGCCGTGGGGACGCGTGGTCGCGGTGGATCTGCGCGCGCGCAAGGTGTTGTGGGAGCGCCCGCTGGGCACGCTGGAAGAGGAACTGCCGTGGCTGCCCTTGAACGTCGGCTTGCCGGTGCTCGGCGGCGCGGTCACCACCGCCAGCGGCCTGACCTTCATCGGCGCCTCCGCCGACGCGCGCTTCCGCGCGCTCGACAGCACGACCGGCGAAATCCTGTGGGACGCCAAGCTACCGGCCGGCGGACAGGCCACGCCGGCGATCTATGCGGTGAACGGACGCCATTACTTGGTCATCGCGGCGGGTGGCCGGGAGGGGCTCGGCCCGATGGGCGACTACGTGATCGCCTACACGCTGGACGGCGAGGGCGAGGAAGTGGTGTTCCAGCACGGCGTCGCGGTACGCATGACGATCCTGGCGACGGCGGCGCTGGCAGCGCTGGCGGGTCTCGCCGTGATCGGGCGCCGGTGGCGACGGCGGCGGGCGGCGCGCGTTGACCCGGCCGCCTAGGCGAAGGCACCGCCGAGCGCACGAATGTCGTCGGCGACCCGCTGCTGTGCGGCGCCATGCGCGCCGCGCGGCATCACCAGATAGTGTCCGGAAGCGTTCGGGATGCTCTCCGGAGACACCCGCATTAATGGTAGGAGCGCAGGCGATCATCCGCCAGGGGAGAGCGCAGCAAGGCGATGCCAAGCCCGGCCTCGGCCGCCGCGAGCACCAGATCGTAGTCCTCGAAACGCCGGTCGGCCGCCTTGGCGCGAAAGCGGACGCCGCCTTCGGCCAGCCAAGCGCGCCACTGCGAGGCGTCGGAGTCATGCAGCAGTGCTTCCTGGGCGATGCGCGCCGCGGACGCGCGCGCGCCCAGCCGCGATACCAGCGCCGGCGCGGCGACCGGGGACAGGCGCTCGCCGAACAAGGGCCTCGACTCGACACCGGACCAGCGTCCGCGTCCGTAGCGCACCGCCAGATCCACGCCGCCGTCGCCGAGTTCGACGACACGATGATCCAGGACGGGCTCGATCCGCACGTGCGGCGGCATGCCCTGCAAGGCCGGCAGCCGCGGCAGCAGCCAGAGCCGCGCGAACGAGGGCACCACGCTGATCGTCACCACCGGCAGGTCCTGTCGTGGCCGCCAGCGATCGGCCGAATCCCGGATCGATGCCAATGCCTGTTCGACTTCGGCGATGAAACGCTGTCCGGCCGGCGTGATCCGCACACCGCGCCCATGGCGCTCGAACAGGGGCGTTCCCAGCCAATGCTCCACCGCATGCACGCGGCGGCTGATCGCGCCATGGGTCACCGCAAGCGCGTCGGCGGCGGCCGAGAACGATCCGGTGCGGCGCGCTTCGAGCACGGCGACCAGGCTTTCGATGGGCGGCAGGTTCAACATGCTGTGATCCATGCGCACAGCTCAGCATCGATCGGTGCGCTATGTCAACGCGCCGCCGCCGCGCACAGTGGCGGTGCCCCGACTGCCGCGCCATGCCGCCAATGCCGCCCGTATCCATCCCCTCCGCCGCTCCTCACCGCCATGCGCTCGCATTCGCGATATACGGCGCAATTGCGCTGTTCGCGCCAGTCTGTGCCGCGACCGACGGCGAGCGGGAAGAAGACGTAAAAGCACAGGCTGACGACGCCTTCGGCAGCCGGGTCGGCACCGAAAGCATCGGCCTGTACTCGGAGTCGCTGGTGCGGGGTTTCGATCTCCAGCAGGCGGGCAAATAACGGGTGGACGAGGCCTATTTCGTACGCGCCGCCGCGCCGCCGGACACGCTGGTGGAAGGCTCGCGCATCCGGGTGGGCCCGAACGCGCTGGATATCGGATTCCCGGCACCGTCGGGCATCGTCCAGTACCGGCTGTTGCCCGCGGATCGGAATCGCCTGCGGCTCGAAGTGGGTTTCCAGCACCTGCTCGACAGCCAGCCGCGGCCGTACCTGCGCGCGCATTTCGCGTATCGGCCCGATGATGGCGCGCTCTCCTGGTCCGGCGGAGTGCTCGGATCGCCGAGCGCCCGATACATGTTCGGCAACGAAGCGCGCTACCACAGCGCGGGCGTGGTGCCGCGCCTGGCGCTGGGCGAGGACTGGCGGGCCACCGCCTTCTACGGCTACTACGCGCAACGTTATCAGGCGGACGTGGGCTATCTGCCCGCGGGCGCGCAACTTCCACGTCCGGATCGTCTCGTTTATCCGGGTCAATCCTGGTCGCGCTTCGATACCCGCAACACCACCTATGGCGCCATCGTGGCGAGCAAGCCCCGGGAAAACCAGTGGGACTATTCGTTGTCGGCGATCCACTCGCGGGTGGATCGCCCGCGCTCGGATTTCAACGTGTTCTCACGCGTCACACCGGATGGCTGGGCCGACGCATCGGTTTCGGTGGCGCGAAACCGCACCGTGCATGCACGCGCCTACGAAACGCTGGCCGAACGCGACTGGATCCGGCCAGGCCATCAGGAACGGATGAGTCTGCTGGCACGCCTGCGCCGTTCGGACCATGTCGGTCCCCAGGTCGACCGATGGGCGCTCGGCCGCGTCTGGTTGTACGGCGACGTGCCGTCCCCGGAGGAACCGGCGTTTCCCGTGCGGGCGCGGGCGAGAACGCGAGTGAACCAGCAGGAATTCGGAATCGGCTGGCAGCGGCGATGGCGCGGCGGCGCTTCCTTCACCGCCGCACTCCGACGGACGGCGCTGGAGGAAATCGCCATCGCCGCGATGGGAACGCGGCGCGAGCGCACGAGCCGCACGTGGCTCTACAACGCCGCCGCGGTGCTGCCGCTCTCCGGACAGACCACCGCGTTCGCCTCGTTCGTGCGCGGGATCGAGGAAGCGGGTGTGGCTCCGCAGCACGCGGCCAACGCGTTTGAAGTGCTTCCGCCCGCGCTCGCGAAACAGACCGAGATCGGCGTGAAGTGGCAGCCCGATGCGCATACGACGCTCATCGGCACCGTATTCGGGATCAGCAAGCCGGAGCCGGGATTCGACGATGAGGACCGCTACCGCTATCTCAGCCAGGTCAGCCATCGCGGACTCGAAGTGTCCCTCGGCGCCGAACCGGCACCTGGCCTGCGGACGCTGCTGGGAGCCAGTTGGATGCGTGCCCGCCTGGAGGGCGACGCCGTGGACGCGGGGCGGATCGGCAAGCGTCCGGTCGGACGCGCCGAACGCCTGCTCCTGGTCAGCGCCGAGTACCGGCCGCCACGTCGTTCCGACTGGTCGTTCGACATGGATGCGACCTACACCGGATCGCGTCCCGCGGATGCATTCGACCGTTTCCGGACCGCCGGCTACGCGGTGGTCAACGTGGGCGTCCGCTATCGCTTCCGTATCGGCGGCCTGGGCGCCATGGTGCGCCTGCGCGTCTACAACGCCGGCGATGTCTACGGCTGGTCGGCCGACAGCGGCGGCATGCAATCGCATGAACCCGCACGCCGCGTCATGCTGAGCCTGGCGCTGGGGGAATGACGCCGAAGCGCCCGGCCAGCGCCAGGATTTTCCCGCCAGCGTCCCGGCGGACGCGCGATGTGCGGCGGCGGCCGCAGCGGCCGCTGGCCGTGCCGCACGATGTTCCGCCCATCCCGCCCACGGGCGGGGCGACGTGACCTGGCCCCGGTTGGCGCGACGGGTGGCCCGAACCATCGGGGCGCCACTTCTCCCCCGCTTCACATGCGCTCCCTGGCTGCTCCATGCCGACCCGGGATACTGTTCCCATCCAGACGGGACATCGCTCATGACCGCCGACACCCAACCTGCCAAGGGTCCGCATTTCACCGGCTGGCGCCTGCTGATGTGGAGCGGCGCGGCCGCGCTGCTGCTGTTGCCGCTGATCGCCATGCAGTTCACCGACGAGGTGAACTGGACGCCATCGGATTTCGTCGTGTTCGGCGGCATGCTCGCGGTCGCCTGCGGCGTCTGCGACGTGGCGCTGCGCAAGGGTGGCAACTGGCGGTACCGGGCGGGCGCACTGCTGGCGGTCGGCACCGCGTTCCTGCTGGTGTGGGTGAACCTGGCAGTCGGATTCGTCGGCAGCGAGGCCAATCCCTACAACCTCTGGTATGCCGGCGTGCTGGCGGTCGGCGTGGCCGGTGCGTTCATGGCACGCTTCCGCCCGCGCGACATGGCCGCCGCGCTCGCCGCCACCGCGATTGCGCAGGCGGCAGTGGGCCTGGTCGCCCAGTTCTCCGGCATGGATCATCCCTGGCCGGCGACGGTGGTGTTCACCGGCCTGTGGCTGGCGTCGGCGGGGTTGTTCCATGCGGCGGCACGATTCGGCGCACGCGGGTAGTCCTGAGCCGCGTGCATCCGGCGGATGTCGGACGAACGGCGGCGGGAGCGCGTCGGTTCCAATGGGAGAATTAGGCCATCGGACCGCAGCCCGGATGGCGTCCCATGAACAGTGACCGCTTCGAACGCATCCGCGATGGCCGCACCGATCTGGCATTCGAGCATCTCGACGACGGCCACGCCGCCACCGACGCGGATGGAAATGGTGTCCGGCTCATCCAGTGGTGCGCGTACTACGGCGACGTCAGCGCGATCCGCTTCCTGCTCGCCCGTGGAGAGACGCTTGCATCACTCGGCGACAATCTCGGCCTGGGCGATGCGGTTTTCCACGGCCATTGGCCGCTGTGCCAGTTCCTGATCGAGCAGGGGGCCGATCCGAACCATGTCCTGCCCGACACCGGCGAATCGCCGTTGCATCTGGCCCTGTGCAAGGCCAACCGTCCCGCCTACGACGCCATCGTTGAAATACTGCTGGTCGCCGGTGCCAATCCCGATTGCGCCACCCTGCCCGGCGTCGAGACCGGCAGCTTCATGCGCGATGCCCGCACCCAGGGAGAAACGCCCCTGCATCGCGCCGCCGCGTTCGGCAGCGAGCGCGCCATCGATCTGCTGCTGGCGGCCGGTGCGCGCATCGACGCCCGCGATCGGAATGGCGATTCACCGCTGGGCTGGGCCAGTTGGCATCTGCGCCCCGACGCCATCCTGCGCAAGCTCTGCTTCGGCGGTCACTTCATCCATCCGGCGCGCAATTCCACCTATGACCATGGCACCGGCTGGGGCGTGATGGGCGCGGGCAAGCCGCACCCGCCACGCCGCTAGCGCAGTTCGATGCCCGCATCCTGGATCGGCTCGCGCTGATCGCGCTGGGCCGCGCGGCCGGTTTTCCCTCAACGAGATCGCGGCGATGCTCGCGCCCGACGGCCAGCCGCGCATCGACCGGCAGAGGCTGCTGGACAAGAGCACCGGACTGGACCGCACCATCCGCCAGCTCGGCGCCATGCGTGACGGCCTCCGCCACGTTGCCGCCTGCCGCGCGCCCAGCCACATGGAGTGTCCGGTGTTCCGGCGGTTCCTGGAGGCGGCATCGGCGGCTGTATTGAAGGGAGCGACCGGCTCAACACGTTCCCAACGCCAGCGGAAGTCCCCAAGAAAATAATGAATCCGCTCAATTGACAGTCAGCTGAAGTCCCACAAGGCTATGGGACTTCAGCTATCACCGAAGACCTTTTCAGCGTTCGCGGGGCCTCTTTATATGAAAGTGGCTATTGTGGATTTCATCATAGCGAAGACGCTCCTGCGGAAAACCCCAAGGCCCTAGCCCGGTATCAATCCGATGACCGGGAACCGTCAGCACGCCATCAACCAGTAGATTCCTGGCCCAACCGCGAGGCAATATCACGCCCGCAACCACATGATCACTTCCAACGGAGTAATAGATGGCTTCTGCATCGGTGGTGGTCAGGATTTCGGCAAATCTGGCGCGCGTCTGGGACACCCAGGCCAGTACTCTCGCCCTGTCGTCCGCCGCGTCCCGCTCTGGCAATGAAAGGACTCGGACCACCGCACGGCGAAGCGCGAAGTAATTGTCTTCACCCCTAATAGTTCCAGGAAACTGGTACACGTGATACAGGTCAATATCTGTGCCGACGTCGTGCGTCCTGTGTCCAATGTTGCTTCCATGCTCTCCGGAGATATCGTCGATCCGCGTCAACAGCACTCCATGTCGGTCCAAGTATTCCCATGTCCGTGCCGACAACCAGTCATCCCCTCCCACATCACGCATGCCGTAACGCCGTTCGGGAACCCGCCATGCCTCCTGCATGCGCCACAAGGCACGCCTGGGTGCGCTGGACGCTTCTGCTGATACCTGGTTTCCGTCTGGCGTCTCTGCTTCGACAGTGAACTTGTGGTAGATCGTGTGCGCCGGCGGGGGAACGGTATTGACGCCACTCCCGGAGTGAAGCGTCACCCGCACCCGAACCGTATTGTCGTCAACCATGCGCACGTTCTGACCGATGCCCTCGTCCAGTACCAGTCCACCCTGCATGCTGTCGCTACCATGTTCAAGTTCGGCGCGCACGCGGGTAATCCTGGTGCCAGCGGGCTTGTCCAGCTTCAATGAATACCACCGGGAGATTTGGTTGTTTTCTCCCTGGAACGGGATGCTATAGGTCGCGTGATCTCCCCGGGTCTTCGAAAGCTCGTCCGGTACGACGGTGGTGATTATCATTTTGCCGACATCCTCACTGAGGATCGCATGCACGACCGTAGGAAGAAGACTGTCTGCCACGTTGACCGCCGTGGCTGTCAACGCAAGGTCGGCGGTTCCATCAACGGTGAGTGACGCCACGTCGAAGTATTGACTGATGTAACCAGTCGTGCCGTCCGCACGCCAGGCCGGTGCCCCCCTGAGTTGCGCATTGACGTTTCTGTCGATGTTGAACAGTTGGCTCCCGCCCTGGCTCGCTGACAAGCTCAACGACCAGGTGTCATTGAACACGCTTTGGCGTGTCACGAAGTACGGATACTCGGCGGTAGACACACGATATCGAAGCAATACCCGCCGAGTTCCCTGGGGGATCGTCAATACCCGGGAAGCCGTCACAGGTTCACCCGCGCCAGCGGCGCCGACTCTCAGGCTGATGCCCTCCGATTCCATTGTGCCGCTGCGATGAAGGTGCTCGATGGAGCGATGCAAGCGCCTTCTGATCCCGTCCTCGTCCTCATCACGGATCTGCTGTCCACTACCCATCGGAACATTCCTGTTGGGCGATGCCAAGGGAACAATCTCATACTTGGCATGCCCCGCCAGGATATCCTTGGGATGCGCCATCAAGACCTTGACCACGCTGGATTGCCGCAAGAAGAACATGGCGTCTCCGTGGTAGTGGAGTCCCGAGTCGATGGTCATGCCTTTCAGCGTTGCGTTTCCCAAGGGAACCGATCCGAATGACACCGCGCCCGTGGCATCCGTGGTGCGGGTCAAGGTCAGATCCGTTCCCATCAGGTTGTAGGTGATCTCGATGCCCGCCACAGACAGGGACGGATGGGACGGCGATGCCACCAACACCGCGTTGAGTATGTGCTGTCCGAGATACAAGGGGTGATACCCACCCAGCGTGAAGCCAAGGGCATCCACCCCATTGACGATCAATCGGAGGCTTCTGCCTGCGTGGGGCGCGATGGCTTTCCTTATGACGTCCATCGTCACCGGATACAGGCGACCTTCCGCATCTACCCGGAACTCATCCGTCAGGTGAGCCAACGTGTTTCCGATGTCGTCCTCCAAGGCCACTTCCCCCACATAGACCACCGGACGCGGTACGCCGCCTTCCAGCAGGGTTATCGTGAAATCGTCGGCGTCAGCGGGGAGTATGCTGTTCTTGACGGAACTAATGGAAATCTCTGCCGGCGAGACCACTTCCTTCCCGTCGTCCAGGATCAGCTGGATCGGAATGGTCGTTCCGGCCACCGCCTCCACGCTCGCGTTTGCAATCGCGCTGGAAGGAACGATCGCCTGCACTGCGACCAATCCCGTAGGAACCATGAGCCTCGCGCGCCCATCATCATCCGTCGACTTAATATACGTACCGTCAACGAAGAGGTAGACGCCACGGCCTGCGCGTTCCCCTTTTCCATCGGGTGTTGTTTCGTCGAAATAGTAGACCTCCACGGCTATGAAGGCTTCCTCCGGTGTGCGCCCTCCCACGATGCAGCGACGCAACTCATCCACGAGTTCGGAGACGATCTGTTTGCTTTCCGGGGAGATCCCCACGACACCATTGGTACCCAGAAGTTTTTTTAGCTCGTCCAGTCTTTCTCTTGCCTCAATAGGATTCTTAGCATTCCAGAAGAGATTCCAAGCCGCATTCAAATGGATGGTGAGTCCCTGCCTTGCACCATGACCTTCTATCTCGGTCAATATCGCGATCCCGACGGCGTCAAACTCAGCCTTGCAGCCGACGTCCCTTGGAATGGTTGGGTTCGTGCTTGCTGCCAATTGAAATGGCGAAAGCGAGATCATGCTGACCAACATGAAAATCAAGCATCTCGTTTTCGTCCTTGATGAAGCAGCCACCACATTACGTTTCTGCATATGCCCTCCCTTTTTTGCTTTCCAGAGTCCATTTTTGACCTTGAGATGCTGGCAGTCTGGGGACGCCACAGGTCGATGCCGCATTTGAAGCACATGGGCGGCGCCACATGACAGAAACGGACTTCATTTCGGAATTCTCCTAGTGATGGGTTCCTCGTATTCGATTGATGATCAGCGACGCACAATCAATCGCTCCCTGTCATCGCCGTTGGTGAAATCTTGTGATTTTCGCGTAGCGCGAAAACGACGAAGCCGGCTTGCGCCGGCTTCGTGTTCATTGCGTGTGGGTCGCGGAACTCAGTCCGACTCCCACCACATCCAGAAGGCATCCCACAGACGCTTGAAGAAGCCGGCTTCCTCGACCGCGTTGATCGCCACCAGCGGCGCCTGGGCGACGACCTTGCCGTCCAGGGTGACCTTCACGTCACCGATGGCCTGGCCCTTGGCGATCGGCGCGACCAGGGTCTTGGGCACGTTCATGCTGGGCTTGAGATCGCCGTAGCGACCGCGCGGCACGCTGACCAGCATCGGCTGGGCCACGCCCAGCTGCACTTCCTTGGCCTGGCCCTTCCACACGCGCTGGCTGGCGATGACCTTGCCCGGTTCGTACAGACGGTGGGTTTCGTAGAAGCGGAAGCCCCAGTTGAGCAGCGCCAGGCTGTCGTCGGCGCGCTGCTTCTCCGAAGTCGAACCCATCACCACCGCGATCAGGCGCTGGTCGCCGCGCTTGGCCGAGCTCATCAGGCAGTAGCCGGCGCCGGAATGGTGGCCGGTCTTGATGCCGTCCACGCTGCCATCGCGCCACAACAGCAGGTTGCGATTGGGCTGGGTGATGGTGCTGACGGTGAATTCCTTGATCTTGTTGAACGTCGTAGGTTTCCGGATAGTCGCGGATCAGCGCGCGGCCCAGCAGGGCCAGATCGTAGGCGGTGGAATAGTGTTCCGGCGCGGACAGGCCGTGGGCGTTGGCGAAGTGCGAGCCCTTCATGCCGATCTTGGCGGCATAGTTGTTCATCAGCGAAGCGAAGGCTTCCTGGCTGCCGGCGGCATGTTCGGCCAGGGCGATGGCGGCGTCGTTGCCCGACTGCACACCCATCCCCTTTTCCATGTCCAGCAGCGGCGCGGTCGTGTTGACCGCGAAGCCGCTGTAGCTGCCGTCGGTGCCGGCGCCGCCCTCGCGCCAGGCGCGTTCGCTCATCATCACCTGGTCTTCGGGGCGGATCTTGCCGTTCTTCTGTTCGGCGGCCAGCACGTAGGACGTCATCACCTTGGTGATGCTCGCCGGCTCGACGCGCTGGTTGTAGTTCTCGCCCGCCAGCACCTGGCCGGTGATGTAGTCCATCAGCACCCACGCGGTTCCCACCGGCTTGGGCGGCGGCGGAATGGCGACGGATTCGGCCGCCGGTGCGGCCGGCGCCGGCTGTGGAGCCGGGGTCTGCGCGATTGCCGCGCCAAAGGCGGCGGTGGCCAGGGCGGCCAGGGCGAAACGGAACTTCATCTGCTGCGAACTCCTGACTGGGCACGGGGCCCGTTCGACGAAAACGACATTTTAGGGGCGCCCCGGCGGCTGGGAATCCCGCCGGGACAGAAAACAGGCAAAACGGGCGAAAAAGCCGCTCCGCGGCTCAGTCGCGGACCAGTTGCGGGCGTCCGAAGCCCAGTTTGGCGATGCGGCCGGCCAGTTCATCGGCGCCGGCCGGGTCGGTCGCGCCGACCCGCAGTCGCCAAAGACCGTAGTTGCTCTGCACATCGCTCAGGCTGGCCCCGGCGATGCCCGCCGCGACCAGCCGGGCCAGCGCCCGGTCGGCATTCTCGCGGCTGGCGAAGCTGCCCACCTGCAATTGCAGCGGCGCGCCCAGCGCGCGCGGGATCACGCCAGGCGCAATCGACGACGCGCCTGCCGATGTCACCGGCGTCGATGTCGATGCCGCCGCGCGGGAGGGCGCGGGCGACGCGATCGTCGTGGAGACGGCGGTGGCCTGCATCCCGGTGGGTGCCGGTGCAGCCGGTTTGCCGGTGGCCACGCGCACGCCGTTGGCCTGCATCCACGCATCGAAGCGATCGGCACTGGCCGGATTCTTCGTATCCGGAATGACGTGGTAGCGCCGGCTGCCGCGCCGGTCCACCGTGGCGACCACCGCCGCATTGGTCGCCGTCGCCGTCGCCGCCGTCGTCGTCGCGGTCGCGCCATTGGCCTGCGCCGCCGCGGTCGATGCCGGCAGTTTTTCCACCAGCGCGTCCATGCCGCTGCTGGCCGGGGCGGCGGGCCTGGGCGCGGAGGGCGCGGCGGCGTAGCCGCGATCTTCCTTGCCCGGGGTCAGCGCGCGCACTTCCACCCGGCCGGTGCCGCGCTGGGTGATGCCCAGCTTGTAGGCGGCGGCGTAGCTGAGGTCGATCACGCGCCCGTCGTGGAAGGGGCCGCGATCGTTCACCCGCACGATCACCGACTGGCCGTTGTCCAGGTTGGTCACCCGCGCGAAGCTCGGCAGCGGCAGGGTCTTGTGGGCGGCGGTGAAGGCGTACATGTCGTACACCTCCTGGTTGGAGGTGCGGCGGCCATGGAACTTGTTGCCGTAGTACGACGCGGTGCCCTGCTCCACGTAGCCGTCGACCTTGTCCAGCACCTGGTATTTCTTGCCCAGCACGGTGTAGGGGGAACGGTTGCCGATCGGCGAGCGCGCCTCGGCGGTCACCGCCGGCTCGGCGATGCAGTCCAGGTCCGGCTCGTGATCGGGCGTGGTGTCGGAGACGCCGGGCTTGTACAGGCCACCGGCGGTGTAGTTACCGCGCGTGGCCGGATCTTCCTGCGCCGGTGCGTAGAACGAGCAATCCTTGCCGGTGGCGGGACCGCGGCCCTGGTGCGCGGTCGAGGATCCCGGCTTGCCCTTGCCGGACAGCGGCGGCGGGACCGGTTTCTTCGGCGCCGTGCTGCAGGCCGCCAGGCTGAGGGTGAGCAGCGCGGGCAGAAGCCATTTCATGCGGGCGGAATCTCCCTGCCGGCGATGGCCTGGGACAACTGGTACACGGCCATCGCGTACATCTTGGAGTTGTTGTAGCGGGTGATCGCGTAGTAGTTCTGGAAGCCCAGCCAATACTGCTTGCCGGCGCTGCCTTCCAGCGACACCAGGGTGGCGGTGGCGTCGGCGGCGACCGGTTCCAGCGGACGATACCCGCGCTGGGCCAGATCGGCCAGGGTGTAGTCGGGGGTCCAGGTATCGGGGTTGAATTCGGGATAGCCGGCCTGCAGTTCGGCGCGCGCCACCACCGGGCCGCCCGGCACCCAGCCGCCGCGCTCGCCGCCCTTCTTGCGGAAGTAGTTGGCGACCGAGGCGAACACGTCGTCGACGCTGTTGAACAGATCCCGGCGACCGTCGCCGTTGCCGTCCACCGCGAACTCGCGGTAGCTGGATGGCATGAACTGGCCCATGCCCATCGCGCCGGCATAGCTGCCGATCAGACTGGTGACGTCCAGCTTCTCCTCGCGGCCCAGCGCGAACAGCTGTGCCAGCTCGTCGCGGAAGAACAGCTCGCGGCGCTGCTCGTAGGCGGCACGCTCGGGGTTGCCGCTGCGCGGATAGCGGAACGCCAGCGTGTAGAGCGCGTCCAGCACGCGGTGCTTGCCGGTGTAGCTGCCATAGCTGGTCTCGACGCCGATGATGGCGACGATGATCTCGGCCGGCACGCCATAGGCCTTTTCCTCGCGCGCCAGCGCGTCGCGATGCCTGGCCATGAACGCTTGGCCGCCGCTGATGCGCGAGGCGGTGATGAAGTTGGGCCGGTACTCGCTCCACGGCTTGACCCGCTCGGCCGGCCGCGACATCAGCGCGATCACGTCGTCGCGGAACACCGCCTGCGACAGTACCGAATCGATGTACGCCGGATCGACGCCGTAGCGCGCGGCGGTGTCGCGCACGAAGTTGGCGCGTGCGGTGGCGAAATCCTCCACCACGATAGGGGCGTTGGCCACGCGCTCCACCGACGTCTCGGCCGGACTGGCCGACGCTTTCGCAGCGGGTGACTGGGCTCCGCTCGCCGCGGGCGCGGCGGTCGGCGGGTTCTTCGGCGGAGTCGCGCAGGCAACCAGGCCGAAGGTGATCAGGCAGACAAGGGCGCGTCGAATCATCGGCGCGAGGGTAGCACGCTAAACGTGAGAAATAGTGAATGTACTAGGGGGCGGGAATCGGGAATGGAGAATGGGGAATCGTTAAAAGCAAAGGCTCCTGCCTTTGCCATTCCCTATTCCCTATTCCCCATTCCCGGCTCAATCAATACCCATGCACCGGTCGGTGCGCGCGTACCGCCATCACCAGGCCGAGGCCGGCCAGCAGCGAGACGGCGGAAGTGCCGCCGTAGCTCAGCAGCGGCATCGGCACGCCGACCACCGGCAGCAGGCCGGAGATCATGCCGCCGTTGACGATCACGTAGACGAAGAAGGCCAGGCCAAGCGAGCCGGCCAGCAGGCGCGAATAGGTGTCGCGCGCCTCGATGGCGATCCACAGGCAGCGCCCGATCACGAACAGGTACAGCGCCAGCACCACCGCCACGCCGATCCAGCCGAACTCCTCGGACAGCACCGCGAAGATGAAGTCGGTGGTGTGTTCGGGCAGGTAGTTCAGGTGCGACTGCGAGCCCTGCCCCCAGCCCTTGCCCGACAGTCCGCCGCCGCCGATGGCGATCTTGGACTGGATGATGTTCCAGCCGGTGCCGAGCGGATCGTTCTCCGGATTGAGGAAGGTCAGGATGCGATCCTTCTGGTAGGGGCGCAGGAACCAGAACCACGCCACCGGCGCCGCCGCGGCCACGCTGCCCACGCCCACGCCCACCCACCACCACGGCAGGCCGGCCAGCAGGAGCGCGAACACGCCGCTGGCGGCGACCAGCATGCCGGTGCCGAAATCCGGTTGCAGCAGGATCAGGCCGGTGGGGATGGCGATCAGGATGCCGGCGACGATCACCGTCCTGATGCGCGGCGGCAGCGGCTCGCGATGCAGGTACCACGCCATCATCATCGGCAGGGTGATCTTCAGCAGCTCGGACGGCTGCAGGTAGAACACCTTCAGGTCGATCCAGTGGCGGCCATGCTTGCCGGTGCCGATGAACAGCACCAGCAGCAGCGGCAGCAGCGAGGCGATGAACACGCCGGGCGTCCAGCCGCGCAGGCGCACCGGCGACACCCGCGACAATGCCCACATCGCCACCAGCCCGACCGCGAAGCGCGCGCCCTGCGCCAGCAGCAGGCGCGAACCCAGATCCTCGCCGCCCGCGCTGTACAGCACCGCCAGCCCGATCGCCATCAGCGCGCCGAGCGCGCCCAGCAGCGGCCAGTCCAGGGTGCGCAACAGGTAGCGCAGCAGATCGACGGCCCAGCGCAGCATCTCGATCATGGCGCGCGTCCCGGCGGCGTGGGGGCGGCCGGCGATGGCGCGGCGGACGGGTTCGCGGGCGTGCCGGTGGTCGCCGGATTCGCCGGGGGAGCGGTCACCGGCAATTGTTCGGGATCGCTGCTGGCCGCCTGCGGATCGTCCGCGCCTTCCGGCATCTTGCCCAGCATGAAGGCATCCAGGATCTTGCGCGCGATCGGCGCGGCGGTGGTGCCGCCGTAGCCGCCGCCTTCCACCGCCACCGCGATCGCGATGGCCGGTGCGTCGGCCGGGGCGAAACCCACGAACAGCGAGCGATGGCGCAGGTGCATGGGCAGGCTCTTGGGATTGATCGCGGCGGTGCCGCGCCGGCTGATCACCTGCGCGGTGCCGGTCTTGCCCGCCATCAGGTAGGGTGCGCCGCGCGCCATCGACGCGCCGGTGCGCCCGGCTGCATGGTCGCCATCATGCCCTCGCGGACGACCTGCACGTTGCCCGGGACCGTGCTGATCGGCATCGGCGTGGCCACCGGCAGCGGCGTCCATGCGGCGTCGAAGCCGGTGCGCTGATCGCGCACCAGATGCGGCTGGCGCAGGTTGCCATCGGCGATCGCGGAGATCGCCCGCACCAGTTGCAGCGGAGTGACCTTCCAGTCGCCCTGGCCGATGGCGATGTTGACGGTGTCGCCGGGATACCAGCGCTCCTTGCGGCTCTTGGCCTTGTACGCGGGCGACGGCAGGATGCCGCTGATCTCGCCGGTCAGGTCGATGCCGGTCGGTTGGCCGAAGCCATAGCGGGTCATGTAGTCGTCGAAGCGTTCGATGCCCAGATCCAGCGCCAGCCGGTAGTAATAGGTGTTCACCGACTGCGCGATCGACTTGCGCAGATCGGTCCAGCCGTGGCCGCCGCGATGCGCGTCGCCCCAGCCGCGGCTGGTGCCGGGCAGGTAGAACATGCCGGTGGACAGCACCTTGTCCTCGGGCCGGCGCAGGCCGCTGTCCAGGCCGGCCAGCGCGATCAGCGGCTTCAGCGTCGAACCGGGCGCCACGCCGCCCAGCACCAGGCGGTTGAACTGCGGGCGCGAGGGATTCTCGTTGAGCGCCTTGAAATCCTTGCTGGAGATGCCGTTGACGAACAGGTTGGGGTCGTAGCTGGGCAGGCTGACCATCGCGAGGATCTCGCCGGTACGCGGATCCATCGCGATCGCCGAGCCCTCGTGTTCGCCGAACGCGGCGACCAGCGCCTGCTGCAGTTTCAGATCCACGCTCAGGCGCAGATCGGTGCCCGCCACCGCCGGCACCCGGCCGACCACCCGCAGCGCGCGGCCTTCGACGTTGGTCTCGACCTTTTCGTAGCCCACCTTGCCGCGCAGCGCCTCGTCGTAATAGCGCTCCAGGCCGGTCTTGCCGATGTGGGTGAGCGCGGCGTTGCCCTCGCCGAGGACTTCCAGGTCCTTCTCGTCGATGCGGCCGACGTAGCCGATGACGTGCGCGAACAGTTCGCCGTAGGGATAGCGGCGGGTCAGATAGGGCACCAGCTCCACGCCGGGAAAGCGCCAGCGATCCACCGCGAAGCGGGCCATTTCCTCTTCGCTGACGCGCAGCTTGAGGGTGATCGGGCGGAACCCGCGCGTGCTCTTGCGGGTGGCCTCGAAGCGTTCGATGTCTTCCGGCGCCAGCGCGATGACCCGGCCCAGTTCGGCGATCAGGCGGGCGGGATCGCCAACCTTGTCCGGGGTGACGTCCAGGCGGAACGCCGGTACGTTCTCCGCCAGCAGCACGCCATTGCGGTCGTAGATGGCGCCGCGTCCCGGCACCACCGGGCGCGGCTTGATCCGGTTGGCTTCCGAACGCGTGGCGTACTCGTCGTGATCCAGCACCTGCAGCTTGAAGTACCAGCCGCCCAGGCCGATCAGCGCTAGCGCGACCACCGCGAAGCCCAGCATCGCGCGACGCCGGAACTGCTCGGCCTCGGCGTGCGGATTCTTGGCGGCGCGGCGGCTGATCATGGCCGGATCAGCTGCGCCGGCCCTGGCGCAGCATGTCCAGCAACACGTAGATCAACGGCCACAGCAGCGTGCCCAGCAGCGGCGCCCACCAGTAGTTCCAGGGCAGTCGGGGTTCGCCGAGCAGCCAGTGGATGGCGGCGTCGACGATGCGATCGTTGATGAGCAGGCCGCCGATGGCGAGCGCCTGCTGGGATACCGGGAAGAACCGCAGCTGCAGGCGGAACCGCTGCAGGATGAAGGCCATGATCACCAGCCGCAGCGCCTGTTCGCCGAGCAGGCTGCCGAACATCACGTCGGCGATCACGCCCACGCCCATCGCCAGTCCCAGGCCGGCGCGCTCGGGTGTTTCGATCACCCAGTAGGCCAGCACCAGCGCCAGCCAGTAAGGACGCAGCGGCTGCAGCATCTCCGGCAACGGCAGCAGGCCCAGCAACAGGGCGACGATGAAGCTGAGCGGCAGGATCCAGCCGCTGCGGATACGGCTCATCGCTACTCCGTGGCCGGAGTGGCCTGATTGGCCGACGGCGGTGATGTCTGCGGCCCGGGCGCGGCGTTCGCGCGCGGCGGATTGGCCGCTTCGCCGGCCGGCGAAGCGGTGGCTGGTGCCGTGCCGGCGGCACCGGGCGTCGCGGCGCCGGCCGCATTGGCGGCGGCGCCGGTGGCGGGCGTCACGCCGTTCACGGCCGGGCTGACCGGCACGCTGGCCGGATCCACCGGCGCGGTGGCCGGGCGCGTGGCTGGCGATGGCAAGCGCAACGGCGGCGCCGAACGCAGCAGCAGGACGTCGCGTCCACGATCCAGCTGCGCGGCCGGGCGCACGTCCCCGACCAGGAAGGCATGGCTGTCGTCCGGCCTCAGGGCGGTGATGGTTCCGACCGGGAAGCCGGCGGGGAACCGCCCGCCCAGGCCGGACGTGACCACGACGTCGCCGACCTTGACCCCGCTGTTGAGCGGGATGTCGGCCAGTTCCAGCTGATCGCTGCGGCCGCGCCCGTAGGCGATCAGGCGCACACCGCTGCTGGCGACCACCACCGGCACCGCGTGATCGGGATCGGTCAGCAGCAGGACGGTCGCATGGGCCGGGGTCACCTGCGTGATCTGTCCCATCAGGCCGCCGGCGTCGATGACCGGCTGGCCGATGCGCACGCCGTCGCCGCTGCCGGCGTCCAGCACCAGGCGCTGGCGGTGGGATCCAGATCGATGTCGAGGATCGGCGCCAGCTGCACGTCCAGGCCGCGGCTTTCGGCCACGCCCAGCAGCGCGCGCAGTTGCAGGTTGTCGGCCGCCGCCGTGCTGAGCCGGGTCAGGCGGGCGTTGGCCACCAGCAGTTCATTGCGCAGCTGGCGGTTTTCCTCCATCAGCCGGGTGCGGGTCACCGCATCGTCCTTGACCCGCGTGCCGACCCGGCCGGGCAGGCCCGCCAGCCACCACAGCGGCTGGGTCACCACGCTGACCTGCGCGCGCGCCTGCGACAGCCAGCCGCCACGGTGATCCAGCACGATCAGGGCGATCGCCAGCGCCAGATAGCCCAGCAGGCGCAGGGTCTGGCGACTTCTCCAGGACGGGAGGCGACGGGAGGACCGGCGTAGGCAGGCATCAGGGCCGGGAATCGGGTGGGAGGAATCGGGAAAACCGGAATCCGCGCGGGCGGCATTCCGGATCGGGAATCACAGCGGGTGTTTCCGGTCTCCGTCGCGGAAACGGCGGGCGGACGCGGGAACCGGAATCACGGAAAGAACAAACCTCCATTCCCCGTCCCCGGTTCCGCATCCCCGGCCTCATTCCGGCGCGAAGAACTCGTTGCCGTGCATGTCGACCAGCTCCAGGGCACGACCGCCGCCGCGCGCCACGCAGGTCAGCGGATCGTCCGCCACCTGCACGTGCAGGCCGGTTTCCTCGGAGATCAGGCGATCCAGGTCGCGCAGCAGGGCGCCGCCACCGGTCAGCACGATGCCGCGCTCGGCGACGTCGGCGCACAGTTCCGGCGGGGTCGTGCTCCAGCGCCAGCTTGACCGCGCTGACGATGCCCGACAGCGGCTCGTGCAGGGCTTCCAGCACTTCGTTGGAGTTGATCTTGATCATCTTCGGCACGCCCTCGGCGAGGTTGCGGCCGGAGATTTCCATTTCCTGCAGCTCCGGCTGCGGATAGGCGCAGCCGATTTCCAGCTTGATCCGCTCGGCGGTGGCTTCGCCGATCAGCATGCCGTGGTTGCGGCGGACGTAGTTGGTGATGAATTCGTCGAAGCGGTCGCCGCCGATGCGGACCGACTGCGAGTAGACGATGCCGTTCAGCGAGATCACCGCCACCTCGGTGGTGCCGCCGCCGATGTCGATGACCATCGAGCCGCGGGCCTCGGTGACCGGCATGCCGGCGCCGATGGCGGCGGCCATGGGTTCCTCGATCAGGTAGACGTCGCGGGCGCCGGCCTCTTCGGCCGATTCCTTGATGGCGCGGCGCTCGACCTGGGTGGAGCCGGCCGGCACGCACACCAGCACGCGCGGGCTGGGGCGCAGCACGCGCGACTTGTGCACCTTCTTGATGAAGTACTTGAGCATCGCTTCGGTGTAGGTGAAGTCGGCGATCACGCCGTCCTTCATCGGCCGGATCGTGGTGATGTGGCCGGGGGTGCGGCCCAGCATCTGCTTGGCCTCGGCGCCCACCGCGGCGACCGAGCGGGAACCGCCGATCGCCCGGTCCTGGCGCACCGCCACCACCGACGGTTCGTTCAGCACGATGCCCTGTCCGCGCACGTAGATGAGGGTATTGGCCGTGCCCAGGTCGATGGACAGGTCATTGGAGAACATGCCGCGGAGCTTTTTGAACATCGGGGAGTGGGTCCTGCTGGTGGCGGATCGCGCAGCGGGGGCTGGCGATTTTTTGGGCACGAAACGAAGTCGGCTAGCCTAGCAACCCGCCTGTGTGCGGGCAAGGAAAAATCTCGTGAAAACGCGGGGAAAAACGCACATGGCGACCACTCGGCCGACCGGAATGGATACCGCCGGTCGCCGCTGCGTACGGTCCGCCGAGGCCGGATCAAGACTGGCCCCGCGCGCGCTCAGCCGGTAACCTTCGCACCGGCCCGCCCGAACCGGGGTGGCCGTCCCGTTTTTTTTCGACCGGCCAGGCATGGCCGGCCGCCGTCCACCCGCCGAGCCTTGCCGATGTCCGCACTGATTTGTGGTTCCCTCGCCTACGACACCATCATGGTGTTCCCGGACCAGTTCAAGAACCACATCCTGCCGGACAAGGTGCACATCCTGAATGTGTCCTTCCTGGTCCCGCGCATGCGCCGCGAGTTCGGCGGCTGCGCCGGCAACATCGCCTACAACCTGAAGCTGCTGGGCGGCGATCCGATCCCGATGGCGACCGTGGGCCAGGACTTCGGCCCGTACCGGGAATGGTTCCTGGAACAGGCCATCAACCTGAGCCAGGTCAAGGTGATCGAGGAACTGTTCACCCCGCAGGCGTTCATCACCACCGATCACGACAACAACCAGATCACCGCGTTCCATCCGGGCGCGATGATGCGCAGCTACGAGAACCACGTGAAGGACGTGCCCGGGGTGACCTTCGGCATCGTCAGCCCGGACGGGCGCGAAGGCATGCTGCAGAACGCCGCCGAGTTCGCCGGGGCCGGCATTCCCTTCATCTTCGACCCCGGCCAGGCCATGCCGCTGTTCAACGGCGAGGAACTGCGCCAGTTCATCGAACTGGCCGACTACGTGACCGTCAACGACTACGAGTCCAACCTGCTGCAGGAACGCACCGGCTGGAGCGAGAACGACATCGTCAAGCGGGTCAAGGCCTACATCACCACCCGCGGCCCGCACGGCTCGCAGATCCACACCCCCGACAGGACCTACGACATCCCGCCGGCCCACGAGCGCCGGGTCACCGACCCGACCGGCTGCGGCGACGCCTTCCGCGCCGGCCTGATCTTCGGCATCGAGAAGGGCTACGACTGGCTGACCATCGGCCGCATGGGCAACCTGATGGGCGCGCTCAAGGTCGAGCACCCCGGCACCCAGAACCAGCGCTTCGACTTCGACGAATTCAACGAGCAGTTCAAGCAGCAGTTCGGCTACTCGCTCTGATCCGTCGCGGCCGGGTGCGCCCGTGCCAGGTTCGTGGCGAAGGGATGAAATCCGTCACCGTTCCGGCGTAAGGTGATGGCGAAGGGCGGGTAACACGACCGCCCGTGCAAGGCGGCAATGATAGGTACGCATGCAGGACATCCCCGCGAGGGGAACCCCCAGGACACCGCTCCGGCCGTCCCGCCGTCCCGTTTTTCCCGCGTTTTCCGCCAACTCGCGGCCGCCGCCGGCATCGGCCTGATGGTGCTGGTCGCCTCCTGGCTGGGCATCCTCAGCCGCCCCGAGCACCAGCTGGCCTCGTTCTGGCCCACCAACGCCTTGCTGCTGGGCGTGTTCGCGCGCCGGCCCGCGCTGGCGACCCCGCTGGGCTGGCTGGCCGCGGCCGCCGGCTACCTGGGCGCGGACCTGCTCACCGGCGGCGGCCTGGCCGCGACCCTGCGCCTGACCGGCGCCAACCTGGCCGGCGTGGCGGTCGGCTGCCTGCTGCTCCACCGTTTCCGCCGCGAGGATCTGGGCCTGCAGCGCGCGCAGTCGATGCTGCGGGTGCTGATGGTGTGCGCCGGTGCCGCCTTCGCCGCCGCGCTTTCGGGCTGCCTGATCGCCCGCTCGCTGATCGGCGCCGATCTGGTCCAGGCCATCGGCATCTGGTTCTCGGCCGAACTGGTCAGCTACGTGGCACTGGTGCCGGTGGTCCTGCTGCTGCCCTCCCCGCGCGACCTGCGCCACGCCTGGCGCGAACCGCTGGCGCGCTTCCTGAACATGCCCGGCCACCGCCTGCCCGCGCTGTCGCTGCTGCTGACGGTGTTGCTGGGCGTGGCGATCGGCGGACCCGGCGCGATTGCCTTCCCGGTGCCGGCGCTGCTGTGGTGCGCGCTGAGCTACCGGCTGTTCACCACCGCGGCCGCCACCGCCCTGCTGTGCATCTGGACCCTGGTGGGCATCGCCAACGGCTGGATCGACCTGCACATGCGGGACGACATGGCCGCGACCGTCTCGATGCGCATCGGCATGGCGCTGGTCGCGGTGGCGCCGTTGACCGTGGCCGGTGCCCACGCCGCCCGCAACCGGCTACTCAACGCGCTCAACCACGCCGCCAACCACGATGCGCTGACCCAGACGCTCAGCCGCCGCGCCTTCGAGCGCCGCGGCGAGGCCGCGCTGGAGCGCGCCCGCGCGCAGGGCGGCGGCCTCGCCGTGCTGATGGTGGATCTGGATCACTTCAAGGCGATCAACGATCGCCACGGTCACGCCGCCGGCGACACCGTGCTGGTCGCCTTCGCCGCGCGCGCGCGCAGGCTGCTGCGCGACGGCGATCTGCTGGGCCGTTTCGGCGGCGAGGAATTCGCCATCCTGATGCCCGGCGTCGGCGAGCGCGACGCCCTGCGCCTGGCCGAACAACTGCTGCGCGTGTCGGCGCAACCGTTCGAACTGGAAGACGGCCGCCGCCTGGACATCACCATCAGCATCGGCCTGGCGATGCAACCGCCGCTCACCGACGGCGCCTCGCTGGAAACCCTGCTCAAGCGCGCCGACCGCGCGCTGTACCAGGCCAAGTTCAACGGCCGCAACCGAATGGAACAGGCGCCGTTGCCGGCGTCGGAGTCCTAGGCTTACGGGATCAATCCCAACCCGGCATCTGGCTGCCGTCGAGGCCACCGGTCTCGAACACGGCCTTGCGGGTGCCGCCGGCCTTCACCGGGAACTCGATCTCCAGCACCTGGGTCTTGCCCGCCAGTTTCCACAGCGCCTTCTGGTCGGTGATGAACATGGCGATGGCCTCGTCGGTGTCCGGGCGCCAGGCGTCCATCGCGCGCGCGGGCGCGCCGTCGGCCACCACCTTGACCTTGCAACCGCCCGGGCAGCGGAAGTCGCTGGCCTGCAGGACCAGGTAGCTGCTGCGCTTCCATTTGGGATGATCGCGGAAGATCAGCTGCACCGGCTTGGCGCCGCTGCCGTCCACGTCCACCGGATCCTTGCTGTGAATGGCGGCGGTGCGCTGGGTTCCGCCGTCGGTGGCGATCTGGGCGTAGTCCCACAATGCCTGCAGGCGGCGCTCCTCGCGCGCGCCTTCGGCCTTGGCCTTCACCTCTTCCAGCAGCGGCTTGATGCGCGTGGCCGCCTGCGTGTCCGGATACTGATCCAGCAGGGCGATGCCGTGGATGCGCGCCATCTCCCAATCGCGCGCGGCCTGGGCGGCGTCGAACTTGCCGGCCAGCTGGTTGGCCGCCTCCTCGTTGGCGGCGGCCTGGGCCTGCGCGGCGGCGCGCTGCTCGGCCTCGCGGTCACCGCAGGCGGACAGGGCCAGGACGCTGGCCAGCATGGCCGGGACGATCAGGGTGCGTTTCATCGGGGAGCTCCGTTGCGTATCAGGTAATCGACCGCGGCGGCGACGTCGTCGGGACGTTCCATGATCGACATGTGGCCGCAGTCGGACAGCCGCACTTTAACCGCTTGCGGGATGCGTTCGCCGTAAAGTTCCAGCGCGCTCGGATCGATCACCCGATCCTGCGTGCACCACAGCAGCAGCGTGGGCTGGCGGATGTGCGCGGCGGCCTGTCCGGGCAGGAACGCTTCCGGGCCGCGGCCAATGCGATCCAGCACCGCCTGCTCGAACGGCGCCTGCGCGCGGCGCCAGTCGATCAGGCCGCGCGAGGCCGGCCACGGAATCGACGGCTTGGCGTCCTCGCGGTGGAACACGGTATCGAGGTAGCGCTTGAGCGAGGCTACGTCGTGCACCGCGAACGGATTGTGTCCGGCCAGCACCTGCTCGCCGAACACGTTGTCGCGGAAGCGCACGCCGGCCGCGTCGATCAGCGCGACCCGATCCACCAGATCCGGGCGATCCGCCGCGGTCAGGGCGACGATGCCGCCACCCATCGAGTGGCCGAGCAGTACCAGCGGACTGCCGGGCCGGCGCGCGATCCGGGCGATGAACTCGGCCACCCGCCGGTTCTGCGCGTCGAAACCGTAGTCCTCGCCCGCCTTGCGTTCGCTCGCGCCCCAACCGGGTAGATCCGGAATCACCACCCGGTACTGGCCGGCCAGACGCTCGGCCAGCGGATACCAGTTTTCCTTGCTGCCGGTGAAGCCGTGGATCATCACCAGCGTCGGCGCCGCCGGATCCTTCGCTTCGCGTTCGGCATAGGCCCAGCGATGCCCGGCCACCTCGGCGTGATGCAGGCTCAGTCCCGCCGCCCAGCGCTGGCGCGCCAGTTCGCCGCGCACCAGCACCATCGGATCGCGCCACACCCAGATCAGCAGCGCGCAAACGAAAACGGCCGCCGTGACGGCGACCGTTTTCCATGGGATGCGTGGACGACGCATCGCTTACTTGCTTTCGCCCGCCTTGGCCTTGGCCAGCAGGGCCTCGACCGACGCGGTGGTGATCGGGTGGTAACCCGGCTTGGCGCGGGCGAAGCTCTCCTCCGCGAAGGCCAGGCCGTCCGGGGTTTTCACCAGTTCCTCGTAGATCGGCATGATCAGCTTGCGGCGGCCGACCCGCTCGATGAACTTGCCCAGTTCCGGACGCGCTTCCAGGTAACCGCTGCGCACGGTCAGCGGGTACCAGCGCATGGCGATCTCGCCGTTCTGGGTGCCGGTGAAGTGGTACGCCTTGTCCAGCTGCGCCAGTTGTTCGACGGTCAGCTTGTCGCCCATGCCGTTGATGAAGCTCACCCACTGCTGGGTCACCCAGCCCGAGGTCACCTGCGGGTTCGGCAGCTGGCCGCTGCCCAGCCAGGCGATGCGCGCGGTGTCGGTATTGGAGAAACCGCGCGACTGCGCCTTGGCGGCGAACTTGGGAATGCCGGGTTCGTTGAGCCAGGCGTTCAGTTCGGCCTCGGTGACCGCGTTCGGGTTCTTCGGCAGCAGGTTCTTCTTCAGGTACTCGACGAACTGGTCGGTGGTCGCGCTCTGGAACGCATGATCGTCGAACCAGCCACGCAGGAACGGATCGAAGGTGGCGCGGCCGAAGCGCTCTTCCAGGAACTTCAGGAACCACGCGCCCTTGACGTAGGCAACCTGGCTCAGCGAATCATCCGGATCGCGATCGGTCAGCGGCGGCAGCGCCAGTGCCTGATCGGCCGGCGACATGTTCTTCACCTCGTCCAGCAGTTCGGTCTGGTCGATCTGGCGCTCCATCTCGGCCAGTTCCTTGCCGTACAGCGCCTCGGTGATGCGGTCCTGCACGTAGGTGGTGAAACCCTCGTTGAGCCAGATGTCCTTCCAGCTGGCGTTGGTCACCAGGTTGCCGGACCAGCTGTGCGCCAGCTCGTGCGCGATCAGCGAGACCAGCGACTTGTCGCCGACGATCACGGTCGGGGTGGCGAAGGTCAGGCGCGGGTTCTCCATGCCGCCGAACGGGAACGATGGCGGCAGCACCAGCATGTCGTAGCGTTCCCAGCGGTATGGGCCGTACAGCGATTCGGCCACGCCGATCATCTTCTCGGTGTCCTCGAACTCCCTGGTGGCCTTCTCGACCATCGAGGGTTCAGCCCACACGCCGCTGCGGTTGGAGATCGGCTTGAACACCAGATCACCGGCCGCGATGGCCAGCAGGTAGGACGGAATAGGCTGCGGCATCTTGAAGCTGTAGTCGCCATCGCGCGGCGCGGCCGGATCGTTGTCGGCGCTCATCAGCACCATCACGTCCGGACGCGAGGTCACGTGCGCGCTGTAGGTGAAACGCACGCTCGGGGTGTCCTGCAGCGGCACCCAGCTGCGCGCGTGGATGGCCTGCGACTGGCTGAACATGAAGGGCAACTGCTTGCCCTCGGTCATCGACGGCGCCAGCCACTGCAGGCCCGAAGCCTGCGGCGAGGTCTTGTAGGCGATGCGCACGTGCGCGTTCTGCGCGGGCGCCTCGATGGTCAGCTTGCTGCCGAAAATCTTGTCGGCCTGCGCCAGGTTGAACTGCAGCGGCGCCCAGGCGCCGGCGGCGTCCTGGCCCTCGACCTTCTCGATGCTCAGGTCGCGGGTGTCCAGCACCAGTTGCTTGGCCGCCTTGTCCTTCCATTCCAGGGTGTAGCTGGCGGTGCCGCCAAGCTGCTTCTGGTCGAAATCGACCGCCAGATCCAGGGTCAGATCCTTGATGACGACCTTGGTCGGCTCGGCGTAGGAGCTTTCGTCGTGGCTGCGTTCGGTCTTCACGGCGGTCGGCGCGGGCTTTGCGGCGGGAGCTTCGGGAGCGGGGGCGGATTCTTGGGAGCAGCCGGCCGCCAGCACGGCGGCGCAGGACAGGGTCAACAGTACGGCGCGCATCAGGGGTTCCAGCGTCAGGGAAGCGGCAAGTTTACCCGCCCGCGCGGCGGATGCCTTGATGCGGCGCAGCTTGGGGAGTGGCTCCAGAAGCAAATCCCCCTCGGTCCCCCTTTTGCGCTTTCAACAGCCGAATGGCTGGTCAAGGGGGAGGAAAAGCCAGTCGCTGAAGGAAGTGACGGCGTGATAGCCCCCTTGACCAGCCATTCGGCTGTTGAGAAGCGCTTGAAAAAAGGGGGCGGGCGCCCGCGCCAGCGGGTGACGGGGGATTTGCTCTTGGCGCAGAACCTACTCCCCTTCCATGAGGAAGGAACCGCTTAAACGCGATAACCCGTATGCACCGCGACGATGCCGGCGCTGAGGTTCCTGTAGCTGGCACGGGCGAAGCCGGCTTCGTCCATCATCGCCTTCAGCTGTTCCTGCGGCGGATGCTTGCGGATGCTCTCGGCCAGGTACTGGTAGCTGCCGGCGTCGCGGGCGAACAGCTGGCCCAGCTTCGGCAACACCTTGAACGAATGGAAGTCGTAGACCGGCTTGAACCATTCGGCGGTCACTTCCGAGAATTCCAGCACGCGCGCCTGGCCGCCGATCTTCAGCACGCGGTACATCTCGCGCAGCGCGGCGTCCTTGTCGGTGACGTTGCGCAGGCCGAAGGCGATCGTGACCAGATCGAAGCTCCGATCAGGGAACGGCAGCGCCTCGGCGTTGCATTGCACGTAATCCAGGCCCGACACCAGGCCGCGATCGGTCATGCGATCGCGGCCCACCGACAGCATGCCGGCATTGATGTCGCCGAGCACGATCTCGCCGGTCTCGCCCACCCGATCCTTCAGCAGCGCGGCGATGTCGCCGGTGCCGCCGGCCAGGTCCAGCACGCGATCGCCGCGCTTGACCTGGCAGGTACCGACGAAATAGCGCTTCCAGATCCGATGGATGCCCAGGCTCATCAGGTCGTTCATCAGGTCGTACTTGCCGGCGACCGAGGTGAACACCTCGCCGACCAGTTTCTGCTTGTCCCGGGCGTCGACGTCGCGGAAACCGAAATGGGTGGTGCCGGATTGGTAGGGGGATTCGCTCATGGGATGGATTATCGCACCGTCCGGGGGATCTTGCCGTCACGGCCGTGGGACAATACCGTGGTGACAACGCCATTCGTCTTCCAGAGGATGCCGACCCGCCCGTGAGCAGCCGCTATGCCCCCCGCGAATGGCTGCCGCACGAGCGTCCCACCTTCCCCGGGTCGCCCTCCACCCCGCTGCATCCGGTCCGCCGGCGCATCCAGTTCGCCATCGTCGGCGTGGTGGTCGCGCTCACCGGCGGCCTGAGCAACGCCCTGGTCACCGCCAACCTGCTGAACCTGCAGGGCACCCTGGGCGCCTACGCCTGGGAAATGGCCTGGCTGCCGGCCGCCTACGTGATGACCAACGTCTCGGCCAACCTGCTGCTGGTCAAGTTCCGCCAGCAATACGGACTGCGGCTGTTCACCGAGATCTTCCTGGTGCTGTACGCGCTGATCGCGTTCGCACATCTGTTCGTCAACGATCTCGGTTCGGCGATCGCGGTGCGCGCCGCGCACGGGCTGGTCGGCGCGGCGCTGAGCACGCTCGGCCTGTACTACATGATCCAGGCATTCCCGGCGCGGATGCGGCTCAAGGCGGTGGTGATCGGGCTGGGCATGAGCCAGCTGGCGCTGCCGCTGGCGCGCATCTTCTCCACCGAACTGCTGCAATACGGCGAATGGCGCGGCCTGTACCTGTTCGAGCTGGGCCTGGCGATCGTGGCGCTGGCTTGCGTGCTGGTGCTCAAGCTGCCGCCCAGCGATCGCTCGAAGGTGTTCGAGAAGCTGGATTTCCTGACTTTCTCCCTGTTCGCCGGCGGCGCGGCCTGCCTGGCCGCGGTGCTGTCGCTGGGCCGCTATCTGTGGTGGACCGAGAATCCCTGGCTGGGTGTGACCCTGGCGATGGCGATCGTGCTGCTGATCAGTTCGGTGGCGATCGAGCATTACCGGAAGAATCCGCTCATCAACACCCGCTGGCTGGCCAGCGGCACGATGATGCGGCTGGCGCTGTCCATCGTGCTGATCCGCATCGTACTGTCCGAGCAGAGCATCGGCGCGGTGGGGTTCATGCAGAACCTGGGTCTGAACAACGACGAATTGCACACGATGTACGCGTGGGTGCTGGTCGGCTGCGTGGCCGGCGTCGCCATCAGCGCGCTGACCATCCGCCCGCAGCACACCGGCCAGCACCTGATGTTCGCGGTGCTGCTGATCGCCACCGGCGCGTTCATGGACGCGCATTCCAGCAACCTGACCCGCCCCGAACAGATGTATTTCAGCCAGTTCCTGCTGGCGTTCGGCAGCACCTTCTTCATCGGCCCGGCGATGATCAGCGGCATCGGCGCGATCCTGTCCCAGCCCGGCAACCTGATCAGCTTCGTGGTGCTGTTCGGCATGACCCAGAACATGGGCGGCCTGCTCGGCTCCGCGCTGCTGGGCACGTTCCAGGTGGTGCGCGAGAAATTCCATGCCAGCCAGCTGGCCGAACACATCACCCTGCTGGATCCGCAGGTGGCCGCGCGCGTGCAGGGCACGGCGGCCGGCTATGCGCACACGCTCGGCGATCCGGTCCTGCGCAGCGCGCAGGGCATGCGCGCGATGGGCGCCACGGTGACCCGCGAGGCCAATGTGCTGGCCTACAACGATGTCTTCCTGGCGGTGGCCTGGCTGGCCATCTTCACCCTGCTGTGGATCTACGCGGATCTGTGGTGGCGCCGGCTGAATCCACCGGCGCCCGCCCCCGCACCGCCTTCGCCTTCCCCTTCTCCCCCGGCCGACGCAAACCATGAACACAGCCGCCAACACTCCTCCCGATGCCGAACCGGCCACCCGCCAGGCCGCGCGCCGCCGGCGCCGCCTGCTGGGCCTGAGCGGATTCGCACTGCTGGCCCTGTGGGGTGGGCGTGGTGCTTTACGTCCTGGCAGCTGCCGCCCTGATCAGCCCGCAGGTCAGCGGTTACGTCACCGAGGTGCCGGTGCAGGATTTCCAGCACGTGCGCAAGGGTGCGCTGCTGGTCGCCATCGACGATCGCATCTACCGCCAGCAGCGGGATCAGGCCGTGGCGCAGTTGCAGACCGCCGAAGCCAATCTCGCCAACTGGACCCAGCAGCATCGCAGCGCCGAAGCCGGCGTCGCCCAGAGCCGCGCGGCGATCGCCAGCAACGCCGCGCAGGAACAGCGCACCCGCTCGGCGCTGCGGCGCGCCGATCAGCTGGCGCACGAGCATCTGTTGTCCGAGCAGGATCGCGATACCGCCTTCGCCGCCAACGCGCAGGCCGAGGCCAACCTCAGCCAGGCCCGCGCCGGCCTGGAAGTCGCCCGCCAGGGCGTGCGCAGCGTCGACGTCAACCATGCCGCGCTGGAAGCCGCGGTGGCCAGCGCGCGCGCGGCGGTGCAGCTGGCGCAGATCAACCTGGACAACACCCGCATCCACGCCCCGCGCGACGGCCAGCTCGGCCAGGTGACCGTGCGTCAGGGTGCCTACGTCACCAACGGCACCCAGTTGATGGCGCTGGTGCCGGACACGATGTGGGTGATCGCCAATTTCAAGGAAACCCAGATGGCGCAGGTGCGGCTGGGCCAGCCGGCCAGCTTCACCGTCGATGCGCTCGGCGGTGAACGCCTGCGCGGGCGGGTGCTGGAAATCTCGCCGGCGACCGGCTCGGAGTTCAGCGTGCTGCCGCCGGACAACGCCACCGGCAACTACGTGAAGATCGCCCAGCGCATTCCGGTCAAGATCGCGATCGATTCCGGCCAGTCCGCCGCGACGCGGTTGCGTCCGGGCATGTCGGTGGTGGTCAGCGTGGATACCGCCGCCGCCGGCCGCTGAGCGGCGCGCGCGTCAGCGGATCCGGCGGTTGTCGCGGAACGGGGTCCGGCGCGGGTACACCGGCCGCGGCGGTGTACTGATCGCGCTGGCGGGCGCGGGTGCGGAAGTCGAGGCGGGCGGCGGCGTTCCCAGCCGCGGCGGCAACGGCCCACCGGTGATGCGGCCGCCGGCGGTGACGGTCACCAGGAATCCCCGCGCGGTCGCGCCATCCACGCGCACGCGGTAGGCGCCGCCGGGCGCGGACCAGGTTTCTCCCACCTTGAACATCGAGCCCTCGTTGTTGGCCACGTTCGCGGGCGGCACGTCGGCATCCTCGCTGTAGCCGGTGCCGCTCAGCACGCGATGCACGATCACCGCGGTGCCGGCCAACATGCCTTCGTAGCCGCCGGAGCGGCTGCGTGCTTCCACCGTGTAGGACACCGTGAGCGCGGGATCCGGCTGCTCCGGCGTGGTCAGCACCACCAGCTGCCGCCCACCGCCGTCATTCAGCGATGCGTATTCCAGTTCGATCTGCCAGCTGCCGCTGGTGTCGGCGGGAATCACCCACTTGCGCGCGGGCGCCACCCAGCCCAGCCGATCGCGCTGCAACATGTTGATGTACTTGGGACGGGTGCCGTAAACGCCGTCATACACCGCGTTGCGCCAGGAATCGCTCATCACGTCCCAGGGATTGTCGTAGGTGTCGTCGTCGCGGTCGGAGTTGTCCGAATGCGGCAGGCCGTAGCCATGGCCCATCTCGTGCGCCAGCGTCGCCAGGTTGGTGAACGCCCACGGCGGATTCCATGTCGCCCGCGGACAGCGCTGCGCGCCGTCCATCACCGCGCAGGCGCCGCCGCCCCACGCATATCCGTCCAGGTCGCCGTTGAACATCATGTTGATGCCCTGCGCGCCGCTGAAATCGACCTGCGCGTCGGCCGCGGTGACGCAATCCTGGAACAGGCGTTGCAGATCCGCGTCCTCCTTGCCATTGACCATCGTCACGTAGGTCGCGCGCGGGTGCGGCAGCGTGAACCAGCCGTAGGCCGAACTTCCCGCCAGGTTGATCTGCCCGTAGGACACCTCGCTCCAGTAGTGGCCCAGCTGTCCGAGCGCGTTGCCGTACTGGCTGGCGAAGAAGGCTTGATCCTTCTGCTCGATGCCGATGTCGGCGAACTTGCACATCACGGTCACCCAGCGGGTATTGCCGGTGACCGCCGCCGCCGCGGAAACCTGGGCGCGCCCCGGCACCGGCGCCGCTTCGGCCAGCCGATCCGCGGGCACGATCGCATCGACGAAGCGTTCCCGCGCGGACACGCCGCGCGCCTGCGCCGGCAGCGACACGGCCACCCGCCGGTTGGCCAGCGAATACAGATCCACCGCCGCGCGCCTGGCCTGCGCCGGATCCAGCGGAATGGTGCGGCCGTCGTCGGCCAGCAGAGTGTGCGCAGGCCGCGCGGGGCGTGCCTTCTGCTGCCGCGCGGCCGGAGCGGGATCGCCCCAGTGCAGCGCCAGCCGGCCCTGGACGATGACGGGCTCGCCCGATTGCGCGCGCGCCTCCGGCAGCCCCAGCGAACCGCCGATGGCGGCGACGCAGGCAAGCCACGCGCATTGCCAGCGCGACGGCCAATTCACCTGTTCCATGTCTCCCTCCCGATCCCGGATCCCGCGGCGCCGGCGCCCCCCAACCGCCGCGAGCATGGCAGTATCACGCCCTGTCCGCCACCGGGATTCCCCATGTCCATCGACTATCGCGCGCTGCTTGAGACCGCCATCACCGAAGCCCGCCAGGGCCTGGCAGAAGGCGGTATCCCGATCGGCGCGGCGCTGTACCACGACGACGGCCGCCTGCTCGGCTGCGGCCACAACCGCCGCATCCAGGAAAACGATCCGTCCGTGCACGGCGAGACCGACGCCTTCCGCAAGGCCGGCCGCCAGCGCCGTTACCGCGACACCATCATGGTCACCACCCTGGCGCCGTGCTGGTACTGCAGCGGGCTGGTGCGCCAGTTCAACATCGGCACGGTGGTGGTCGGCGAATCGGTGAACTTCCGCGGCGGCATCGACTGGCTGCGCGAGAGCGGCGTCAACGTCATCGACCTGCACAGCGAGGAATGCATCGCCCTGCTGGGCGACTACATCCGCGCCAACCCCGAGGTATGGAACGAGGACATCGGCGAGGATTGAGCGCCTTCCCGCTGGTCGCGTCCCGCGCGGCCAGCCCGGCATTCCCGCGACGTCATCGGGGCGAAACCGGACGCAGACCCGGGCTGAACGATCGGCCTGCCATAGTCTGGCTCGCCGCGGCCGAAGCCGCCGCCACGACGTCATCGGGCAACACCACTCAACCAAGGGAGCCGGCTCATGAGCACACCCACCCTCGTCCTGGTCCATGGCTTCTGGGGCGGCGCGGCACACTGGCGAAACGTCATCCTGGCACTGTCGCGCAAGGGCCACGACCGCATCCGCGCGGTCGAACTCCCGCTCACCTCGCTGGCCGACGATGCCGAGCGCACCCGCAAGATGGTCGCCCAGCAATCCGGTCCCGTGCTGCTGGTCGGACATTCCTACGGCGGCGCGGTGATCACCGAAGCCGGCGATCAGCCCAACGTCGTCGGCCTGGTCTACATCGCCGCGTTCGCGCCGGATGCCGGCGAAAGCCCCGGCGGCATCAGCCAGGCGCACCCGCCCGCCGCCATCGCCAACCTCGCGCCCGACAGCGACGGCTACCTGTGGATCCAGTACGACAAATTCCACGAGAGCTTCTGCCAGGATCTGGACGCCGACGACGCACTGGTCATGGCGGTCGCGCAGAAAGCGCCGTTGGCGAGCACCTTCGGCGACACCGTCACCGCACCGGCCTGGAAGAAGAAGCCCAGCTGGTACCAGCTCTCGACCCAGGACCGCATGATCCATCCCGACAACCAGAAGCACATGGCCAAACTATAAACCCGCGCACGCTGCTGGCGCTGGACGCCAGCCACGCCTCTTTGGCCTCGCAGGCCGCGGCGGTGGCGGGATTGATTGACGAGGCGGCGCGGACGGCGGACTGACTGGGGGGATCGTCTCCGGTTTCCAGATTCCGGACTCCGAATTCCGCAAACGAAAACGGGCGGCGCATCCGCACCGCCCGTTCCGAAGATTGCCAGGCCGCCGCGAACGGCAGCAATTCCTGCGCTTACAGGATGTAGCGGCTCAGATCCGGATCCTGCACCAGTTCGCCCAGGTGCGAGTCGACGTAGGCGCGGTCGATGGACACGGCCTGGCCGTCGCGGTCGGGGGCCTCGTAGCTCAGGGTATCGAGCAGGCGTTCCAGCACGGTGTGCAGGCGGCGCGCGCCGATGTTTTCCTGGCGCTCGTTGACCTGCGCGGCGATCTCGGCGAGGCGATCGACGGCGTCATCGCTGAAGGTCAATTCAACGCCCTCGGTCTTCATCAGCTCGACGTACTGCTTGGTCAGCGCCGCCTTGGGCTCGGTCAGGATGCGGATGAAGTCCTGTTTGGACAGCGCCGACAGCTCCACCCGGATCGGGAAGCGGCCCTGCAGCTCCGGAATCAGATCGCTGGGCTTGGCCAGGTGGAACGCGCCGGAGGCGATGAACAGGATGTGGTCGGTCTTGACCGTACCGTACTTGGTGCTGACGTTGGAGCCTTCCACCAGCGGCAGCAGATCGCGCTGCACGCCCTCGCGGCTGACGTCGCCGCCGCCGATGTTGTCGCCGCGCTTGGCGACCTTGTCGATCTCGTCGATGAAGACGATGCCGTTCTGCTCGCAGGCCTCGATTGCCGCGGTGCGGATGTCGTCCTCGTTGACCAGCTTGGCGGCCTCGTCCTCGATCAGCTGCGGACGCGCGGCCTTGATGGTCACGGTGCGCTTGTGGGTCTTGGCGCCGCCCAGGTTGGAGAACATCTGGCGCAGCTGCTGGCCCATTTCCTCCATGCCCGGCGGGGTCATGATGTCCACGCCGACGTTGGCGGCCAGTTCCAGTTCGATCTCCCGATCGTCCAGCTCGCCGTTGCGCAGCATCTTGCGGAACTTGATGCGGGTGTCATTGTCCTGCGCCGACGGCTCGTGGCGCGCGGCTTCCGGATCGAAACCGACGCCGACGCTGCGGCGCGGCAGCAGCGCGTCCAGGATGCGGTCCTCGGCGCGCTCCTCGGCCTGGGTGCGCACGCGCACCTTGGCCTGCTCGCGGTACATCTTGACCGCGGTGTCGGCGAGATCGCGCACGATCTGCTCGACGTCCTTGCCCACGTAGCCGACCTCGGTGAAACGGGTCGCCTCGACCTTGACGAACGGTGCGTTCGCCAGCGTCGCCAGCCGGCGTGCGATTTCGGTTTTGCCGACGCCGGTGGGACCGATCAGCAGGATGTTCTTGGGCATCACTTCATTGCGCAGCGCCTCGGGCAGCTGCATGCGGCGCCAGCGGTTGCGCAGCGCGATGGCGACCGCGCGCTTGGCCGAATGCTGGCCGACGATATGCCGGTCCAGCTCCTGCACGATTTCGCGCGGGGTCATGGTGGAAGATTCGAGATTGGCCATGGGGGATTCGTGATTCGTGGGAAACAGGGAATGAAAGAGGACGGAAGGACCAGGATCCGGACCCGCTTCCGCGAATCCCCAATCCCGAATCCCCCATCCCGGAACTAAAGTTCTTCAACCACCACGTTGCGGTTGGTGTAGATACAGATATCGCCCGCGATGTTCAGCGCCTCGACCGCAATCGACTTCGCGTCCAGCTGGGTATGCGCCAAGAGCGCGCGCGCGGCGGACAACGCGTAGGAACCGCCGGAACCGATGGCGATGATGCCGTCCTCCGGCTCGATGACGTCGCCGGTGCCGCTGATGATCAGCAGGTTTCCTTGTCGGCCACCGCCAGCAGCGCTTCCAGCTTGCCCAGCCGGCGTTCGGTGCGCCAATCCTTGGCCAGCTCGACCGCGGCGCGCTGCTCAATCCCGTGCACACCAGCTATCTGCTCAACCTGATGGGCCGCTGCATGACCGGCAAGAACCGCATCCGCGGCCTGCTGCCCGCCGGCACCTATGTGCTGGTATTCTACGATACGGCCAATAAGGACAAGCGATGATGCACAGGAAGTGATCATCCTGCGCTGACAAGTAAGGAAGATTGTGTAATTTGGAGGAAATTCATCAAATTACATCTGTCACAAAATTTAAACACTGATCTATGCAACGTTTAGCGGCTTTATTTTAATCGGCGGGGCAACTGCGCTGATGTCCTTTGTCCAACCATTTTCCGGCAACAAGCCGGCAGCTGTTTACCAGGTGGATAACCAGCAAAGCAAACTTAACTGGAAAAGCCAAAAAAGTAACGGGCGAGCACACCGGCACCATTTCCATTGCTGAAGGAACGCTGGACCTGGAGAACAATGTGCTGAAAGGCGGCGCTTTCACGCTGGACACCCGTACCATCACCGTAACCGATATCACCAATCCGGATATGAATAAAAGACTGGTTGGGCACCTGAAGAACGATGATTTCTTTGCGGTGGACAAGCACCCGACCGCGAATTTCGTGATCACCAGCGCAGTGCCCAAAGGAGGCGGCAACTACGATGTGACCGGCAAGCTAACCATCAAGAGCATCACCAACAACATCAGCTTCCCGGCGCAGGTGACGGTCGCAAACGGTAAAGCCACCGCGAAAGCCACCATCACGGTAGATCGCACCAAATTCGATATCAAGTACCGCTCGGGGAATTTCTTCGAGAACCTGGGTAGACAAAACCATTTACGATTGATTTTGAGCTGGATGTGACGCTGGTCGCAAACGCACGATAAACTATAAAAAAATGAAGGCTGTCCCGCTGTTTATTAGAACAGAGGACTAGCCTTTTTTGTTCCTGTTTTTCGTACCTAAAAGCCGATCGAGTTGCCTCCGTCCACCGGTATGACGGCGCCGGTAATATAACGCGCAGCGTCCGATGCCAGGAAGGCCGCCGTTGCCCCGATATCTGAAGGAGTTCCCAGGTGCCCCATGGGAGTACGGCCCATCACCTTTTGCTTTCTTTCCGGATCATTGTTCAATGCGGTGGCGGACATGTCCGTTGCAATAAAGCCCGGCGCAATCAACTTAATCCCTGATGCCTTGTGGCGACAGCTCTACCGCCATGGCCCGGGTCATGCCTTCGACCGCGGCCTTGGACGCCGTATAGGCGATGACTTTAGGAATGCCGTATT
>OFCY01000015.1_pt1 | contig 45291 bp, 49 predicted proteins | sample 1520981 | NCBI WGS metagenome assembly OFCY01 (sample SAMEA2532533, study PRJEB24079) | metagenome
ACCCACGGGTAGTCGCGCCGATGCGCCTTGAACAGCACCGCGAACGCATACGCCGCCAGCACCATCGACGACCATTCCACCCATTCCGGCTGCGGCCGCGAGGCGCGCACTTCCGGGTACAGGCCCACCCAGCTCCGCCAGCGTGATCGCGATCAGGCTGCCGACGGTCAGTTTGAGAATCGTCGCCATCGCGCCGGCGAAACGGGCCACACCGGACACCAGATGCTGGCTGGTCAGTTCGTTCACCGAATTGGTCAACGCCATGCCGGGCAGCAGCACGATCAACGACGCGATGATGACCGTGTTGAGGTTCAGCGGCGCGATGAAGTTGGCGATCAGGATCGCCACGAAACCCGCCAGCAGCGCCGACAGCGCGTCGCTGGCTTCCTTCATCTGCGGCCGTCGCGCGATCACGTGGCCCAGCAGGCCAATCAGCAGGCCGATCAGGCCGGCGGTGGCGATATCCAGCCACGGCAGCCGCCACAACCCGGCAACCGCGCCGGAAGCCAGGCCGGAGGCCAGCACCTGCATCGCCCGCCAGCGGGCGGTGGGCTTGCGATCCAGCGAGCGCAGCGCGGTATGCCCCTCGGCCACGCTCATGCGCCCCGCCACCACGTCCTCGGCGATCCGATCGGCTTCGCTCAATTTGTGCAGATCGTTTTCACCCGGCGCCAGCCGGATCACCCGGGTGGTATCGCTGGCGCCCAGCGGCCGTGCCGGGTCGTTGAAACTCAGGATCAATCCGGTGGGATTCGACCACGGCTCGCAGTCCAGCCCGAGCCGCTGCGAGAGCGCGGCTACCGCCGCTTCCAAACGCTGGGCGGTGGTGCCATAGCTGTGCAGGCGGCTGGCGATCTCGCAGACGAAGGCGATGCGCTGGGCGTAGGTGGCGGAGGCCGAGTTCTCTGACATGTCACGAAGGTTGGAGCCGGCTTCGCCGGGCGTGGGACTTGAAGGGTATTGCGTAAACTGATCGCGGTCGGCGCAGCATAAAGGTGGACGTTGAGTATTGGTATCGGTGAAGCGCTTGCCCTGGGCAGCGCGGCGGCCTGGGCGGTGGGCGTGATCCTGGCGCGCCAGTTGGGCGCGACCCTGCCGCCGCTGGCGCTCAACCTGATGAAGAACGGGCTGATACTGGCGCTGCTGGCGCCGGTGGTCCTGTTCCTGCACGCCGGCCAGTGGCCGCAGATGCCGATGCGCGATGTCGCGCTGGTGCTGGCCAGCGGCGTGCTCGGCATCGCCGTCGCCGACACCTTGTACTTCCGCGCCCTCAACGAACTGGGTGCCGGCCGCATGGGTGTCATCGGCAACCTCTACAGTCCGTTGGTGCTGCTGATGGGCTTCCTGTGGCTGGACGAGCGCCTGGGCGCGCGCCAATGGCTGGGCTTCGGGCTGGTGGGCCTGGGCGTGCTGCTGGTCACCCGCCCGCCGCGGGAATGGCGGACGCATCCCGCCCACACTTTGCGTGGCGTGCTGATTGGCATGAGCGCGATCGCGCTGATGGCGATCGCGATCGTGATGGTCAAGCGAATCCTCGAGGAACAGCCGCTGCTCTGGTTCACCTTCTGCGGGTGGCCGGTGCGGTCACCGGCCTGCTGCTGATCGCCGCCCTGCCGGGCCTGCGTCGCCATCGCGCGTTCGACCCCGGCAAGGTGCCGTGGCAACGGGTGATCCTCGCCGCGGTGGTCGGCCAGGGACTGTCGATGGTGTTGTGGCTGGGCGGCTACAAGTACACCTCGGCCTCGGTCGCCGCCATCCTCAACGAGTCCGCCTCGGTGTTCCTGGTGATCCTCGCGGCGGTCTGGCTGCGCGAGCCGCTGGGCCGGCGCGGCGCGGTCGGCGTCCTGCTTACGTTCAGCGGCATAGCCTGTATGCTGCTGGGCCGAGCGACGCCATGACCCGAACCGACGCACGCCCGCAGTTCCATCCAGACCCCTCCGAACCCTCGCGGGTGCGGCTGGAGGGCGATTGGACGCTCGCCACCGCGCTGACCGTGGCCGAACGCCTGCGCGAGGTACCCGAAGGGGTGAGCGAACTGGACGCCACCGGTATCGCCCGCATCGATTCGGCCGGTGTGTTGCAACTGCTGCGCTTCGCCGGCCGACGCAAACTGCCGCCGGAAGCGTTGCTGTTCCGCCAGGATCACCAGGCCCTGGTCTCGACCATCGAGGACGTCGCCGACGATCGCCCGCCGCGCAAGCGCGACTACGGCTTCCTGGCCGCGCTGTCGCGCCTGGGCGAACGGGTCAGCGAGAACGGACGCGAAATCGTCGCCCTGCTCAGCTTCACCGGCGAGAACCTGGTCAAGCTGGCGCGGATGGTCAAGGAACCGCGTCGCTTCCGCGCCATCGCCACCGTCTCGCACATGGAGCAGGTCGGCCTGGATGCGGTGCCGCTGGTCATCCTGCTGTCCTACATGGTCGGCGCGGTGATCGCGTTCCTCGGCTCCACCGTGCTGCGCGACTTCGGCGCCGAGATCTTCGTGGTCGAACTGGTCAGCATCGCCTTCCTGCGCGAGTTCGCCGTGCTGATGACGGCCATCGTCCTGGCCGGCCGCACCGCGTCCGCGTTCACCGCCCAGATCGGCGCGATGAAGAGCCGAGAGGAAATCGACGCGATCCGCACCCTGGGCCTGGACCCGGTGGATCTGCTGGTGATTCCGCGCCTGGTCGCCCTGCTGGTGATGCTGCCGCTGCTGACCTTCATTTCGATGATGGCCGGCCTGGCCGGCGGCGTGACGGTGGGCGCGTTCGACCTCGACATTCCCCCGCAGATGTACCTGGCCCGCATGCACGACACCATGGAGGTGCGGCATTTCCTGGTCGGCCTGTCCAAGGCGCCCGTCTTCGCCCTGGTGATCGGTCTGATCGGCTGCCTGCAGGGTCTGCAGGTGACCGGCACCGCGCAATCGGTCGGCGAGCGCACCACCTCCAGCGTGGTGCAGACGATCTCGCTGGTCATCATCCTCGACGCGCTGGCCGCGTTGTGGTTCATGCACATGGGCTGGTGACGCGATGGCCGATACGAGCGACGACGCGATCATCCAGGTCCGCGGACTGGTCAACCGGTTCGGCGAGCAGGTCGTGCACGATGGCCTGGACCTGGACGTGCGGCGCGGTGAAATCCTCGGCGTGGTCGGTGGCTCGGGCACCGGAAAATCGGTGCTGATGCGGGCCATCCTCGGCCTGCGCGCGCCGCAGGCCGGCAGCATCCGCGTGCTCGACACCGATGCGCTGTCAGAAGACCCGCAGGCGCGCCTGCACATCGAGCGCAACACCGGCGTGCTGTTCCAGGATGGCGCCCTGTTCTCCTCGCTGACCGTCGGCGAGAACGTGCAGGTGCCCCTGAAGGAGCACCACGGCGAGTTGCCCGACAGCTGGCGCTATGAACTGGCGCTGCTGAAGATAAAACTCGCCGGCCTGCCGGCCGACGCGCTCAACAAGCTGCCCGCGCAGCTGTCCGGCGGCATGCGCAAGCGCGCCGGCCTGGCACGCGCACTGGCGCTGGATCCGCCGCTGCTGTTCCTGGACGAGCCCACCGCGGGCCTGGACCCGATCGGTGCGGCCGCGTTCGACCGCCTTATCAAGACCCTGCAGGAAGCGTTGGGCCTGACGGTGTTCCTCATCACCCATGACCTGGACACCCTGTACGCTATCTGCGACCGGGTCGCGGTACTGGCCGATCGCAAGGTCGTGATCACCGCACCGATAGCGGAGGTGGAGCGCTTCGATCACCCCTGGGTCCAGGAGTATTTCCACGGTCCCCGGGCCAGGGCCGCCCGCGGCGAGCCCGAACAAGAGGAAGTCTGAAACATGGAAACCCGAGCCAACTACGTCCTCATCGGTGCCTTCACCCTGGTGACGGCGGCGGCACTGCTGCTGTTCGGCCTGTGGGCGGCGAAGTACTCCTCCGAACGCACCTGGCAGCAGTACCAGATCGTGTTCCGCGAGGCGGTCACCGGCCTGTCGGTCGGCAGCCCGGTGCAGTACAACGGCATCGCCGTCGGTTCCATCACCAAGCTGTCGCTGGCCCCCAACGACCCGCGCCAGGTGGTGGCGAGCATCCGGGTGGAGTCCTCCACCCCGATCAAGACCGACACTCGCGCCAAGCTGGCCATTACCAGCCTGACCGGCCCCACCATCATCCAGCTCAGCGGCGGCACTCCGCAGGCGCCGGCGCTGACTTCGGTGGACAAGCGCGAGGCCCCGGTCATCCAGACCGCGCCGTCCGCGCTGCAGAACATCACCGATACCGCCAAAGGATTGTCGAACGCCTGGATGAAGTGCTGAGCGACAAGAATGTCGCCAGCATCACCGCCACCCTGCAGAACCTGGAGAACATCAGCGGCTCGCTGGCCAACCGCGACGAAGGCCTGCAATCGCTGATCGTCAGCGCGCGCGACGCGGCGCAGAAACTCGACGCCACCCTGACCACCACCAATGGCGCGATCGAGCGCATCGATCAGAACCTGGTGCGGCAGCTGCCGCCGCTGTTGACCAAGCTGGACGCCACCCTCGCCAAACTGGATTCGGCCGCCGGCAACGCTGACGCCATCCTTGGCGAGAACCGCGCTGCCATCAACAGCTTCGCCAACGACGGCCTGGGCCAGCTCGGCCCGACCCTGACCGAGCTGCGCGGCCTGGTCCGCGATCTGCGCCGGGTCAGCGATCGGCTGGAAGGCAATCCCACCCGCTACCTGCTCGGCCGCGACGCACCCAAGGAGTTCGAACCCAAATGAAGGCGCTGCGCATCCCCGTCTCCCTGTCGCTGATCCTGCTGGCCGGATGCTCCTCGATCCTGGGCAGCGGTCCGCGTGAACCGACCACCATCTACGCACCGGAAGTACGCGTCACGGCCGACCCCGCCTGGCCGACCGTGAACTGGTCGCTGGTCATCGCCAAACCCACCGCCGCGCGCGTGGTCGACAGCCCGCGCATCTCGGTGCGCCCGGCGCCGGGCGAGCTGCAGGTCTACAAGGGCGCCTCGTGGTCGCAGCCGGCGACCGAACTGCTGCAGGACGCGGTCCAGCGCACGCTGGAGGATTCCGGCCGGATTCCCGCCGTTTCCAGCGCCGACGCCGGCATCCTGGGCGACTACCGGCTGGTGATGGACGTGCGTCGCTTCGAGGCCGACTACGCCGGCCAATCGGTGCCGGCCGCGACCATCGAAGTCAACGCCAAGCTGGTGCAGAACCGCAGCCAGCGCGTGGTCGCCTCGCGCACCTTCCAGCAGGTCCGGCCGGCCGGTTCAACCGAGATCGCCCAGGTGGCGGCCGCGTTCGAACAGGCGCTGTCCAGCCTGACCGGCGAGGTTGCCGGCTGGGTGCTGGTCAGCGGACAGACCGACGCCAGCCGTCCCTGAGCACTGCTCCACGCTATCCGTGCATGCCGACCGCTATCCGCGGCCGGACACCGGATGGATGAGGCGGAAAGTCAGATTGATCCGCTCGCCCACCGGCCGCGCCGTGCGCGGCAGGGCATGCCGGTAGTGGCGCTGGGTGTCGCCGGCCATCAGCAGCAGGCTGCCATGCGGCAGATCCAGCGCCAGCCGGGTTTCCGCCCGTTCGCGGTGCTTCAGCGCGAATCGACGGGTGGCGCCCAGGCTGACCGAGGCGATCACCGGCGCCTCGCCCAATTCCGGTTCGTCATCGCTGTGCCAGCCCATCGCATCGCGCCCGCTGCGGTAGCGATTGAGCAGCACGCTGTTGAACGGCGTGCCCAGCTCATCGCGCAGGCGTGACGCCAGCCGCTTCACGTCCGGATGCCAGGCGTGCGGTTCGAACAGCGCCCCGGAATAGCGATAGCGCGCTTCCGGCTCTCCCATCCAGCAGCTCAGCCGGGGCGAATCCACTTCCCGGCCGAACAGGCGGATGCGGTGCACTTCCCACGGAATCCCGGCCAACAAGCGGGCGAGCAGCGCGTCAGCCTCCTCCGGCGCCAGCCATTGCGGCCACAGGCGCAGCTGCGCGTCCGGCAGGTCGAAGCTTCCATCCGACGATGGCAATGGGGGTATGGTCATCGCGCGCCATGCTCGCGGATTTGCCCCACCCCGCGCAAACCCCGAAAATAGCCGCAGCCAAACGCCACGAGGAAGCCCAGCCATGTCCGAAGCCGAACGCGATGTCATGGAGTACGACGTCGTCACCGTCGGTGCCGGTCCCGCGGGCCTGGCCTTCGCCATCCGGCTGAAGCAGCTGAACCCGGAAATCTCGGTCTGCGTGATCGAGAAGGCCAGCACGGTCGGCGCGCAGATCCTGTCCGGCGCGGTGATCGAACCGGCGCCGCTCGACGCCCTGCTGCCCGGCTGGCGCGACAATCCGCCACCGATCTGCGTGCCGGCCAAGGATGACGAGTTCTGGTTCCTCAGCAAGACCGGCGGCCGCAAGGCGCCCATCGTCCCGCCCGGCATGCGCAACCATGGCAACTTCATCGTCAGCCTCGGCGCGATGTGCGCCTGGCTGGCGCCGCAGGCCGAAGCGCTGGGCGTGGAAATCTATCCCGGCTTCGCCGCCGCCGAGACCCTGCACGACGAAAGCGGCAAGGTGCTGGGCGTGCGCATCGGCGACATGGGTGTAGCCAAGGATGGTTCGCACAAGCCCGGCTATACCCAGGGCATCGACATCCGCGCCAAGGTCACGGTGCTGGCCGAAGGCGCGCGCGGCCACCTGACCAAGCGGCTGGTCACGCGCTTCGGCCTGGACAAGGACAGCGACCCGCAAGGCTACTCGATCGGCATCAAGGAACTGTGGCAGGTGCCGGAAGGACGCGTCAGCCCCGGCAAGATCGTGCACACGATGGGCTGGCCCGCGGACGGCCAGATCTACGGCGGCAGCTTCCTCTATCACCTGGACAACAACCAGATCGCCTTGGGCTACGTCAGCGGACTCGACTACACCGATCCCGAGTACAAGCCGTGGGAGGCCTTCCAGCAATGGAAGAACCACCCGATGGTCAAGCCGCTGCTGGAAGACGGCAGCATCCTGTCCGCCGGCGCGCGCGCCATCGTCACCGGCGGCTGGCAATCGCTGCCCAAGGTGGAGATGCCCGGCGCCCTGCTGATCGGCGACACCGCCGGCCTGCTCAACGTGCCCAAGATCAAGGGCACCCACCAGGCGATCCGCAGCGGCATGCTGGCCGCCGAACACCTGGCCGGCAATGGCCTGGAACCGGCCGGCTTCGATGCGCGCCTGCGCGCCTCCGAGGCGATGAAGGAACTGAAGCAGGTCCGCAACATCAAGCCCGGCTTCAAGAAGGGCATGTGGTTCGGCCTGCTCAACGCCGCCTGGGAAACTGTGACCGGCGGACGCTCGCCGTGGACGCTCAAGGTCAAACCGGACTGGTCCTCGCTGGACAAGATCGGCCAGCACGAGGAACCGCGCCGCGACTACGTCGAGCGTACCCTCGCCCCCCGTGACCGCCTGCAAGGCGTCTACTACGCCGCCACCGAACACGACGAGGACCAGCCGGTCCACCTGAAGGTCGCCGACACCTCGATCTGCGTCACCCGCTGCGCCGAGGAATACGACAACCCCTGCACCCGCTTCTGCCCCGCCGGCGTCTACGAAATCGTCAACGACACCATGCCGGATGGAAGCCGCGGCAAGCGCCTGCAGATCAACGCCGCCAACTGCGTCCACTGCAAGACCTGCGACATCAAGGACCCCTACGAGATCATCACCTGGGTAACCCCGGAAGGTGGCTCGGGGCCGAATTACCAGAATCTCTGAGGCCAGACCGAGTGGCATCACGCCTGCCCCGCCCGCTTCGCACCGCCCTGTTCCATGCACTGCGTACAGCCTTTAGGCTGATGCCCATGCCGCTCGCGACCCGTGACAAACTGCGGCAGCGTTTTCTGGATCGACACAGTGATTTGATTCCTGCCGGCCCCGCCGGCCAGGTGCCCTCAGGCGAGCGCGCGCGCCGTCCCTATGTCCGCTCCGATGAGCGCGCCATCGGCTATGTCCCCTATCGCAAGGAACCCCTGCCGGATCCCTTGCCCGCCACGCTGGTGGCCTTTTACCTGCCGCAGTTCCACACCATCCCCGAAAACGACGAATGGTGGGGCAAGGGTTTTACCGAGTGGCGCAATGTCACCCGTGCGCTCCCCCAGTTCGAAGGCCATCACCAACCCAAGCTTCCAGGTGACCTGGGTTTCTACGATCTGCGCAATCCCGAAGTCATGCGCGAACAGGCACGCCTCGCTCGCGAGTACGGCATCAGCGCCTTCTGCTTTTACTTCTATTGGTTTGGCGGCAAGACACTGCTGGAAACGCCGCTTCGCAACTGGCTCAACGACAAGAGTATCGACCTGCAGTTCTGCCTATGCTGGGCGAACGAGAAATGGTCGCGCACCTGGGATGGGCGCGGCAATGAGATCTTGATCGAACAGAAGCATTCTCCGGATGACGACATTGCGTTCATCGAGTACGTCGCGGAATACATGCGTGACTCGCGCTATCTCCGCCTCGACGGAAAGCCAGTTCTATTGATCTATCGTCCTGGGCTTTTTCCTGACATCACATCAACCACGGAACGTTGGCGAAGCTGGTGTCGTAGTCATGGTCTTGGCGAGATTCACCTTGTCTACGCGCAAAGCTTTGAGCGACCAGATCCGGAGAGCATAGGATTTGATGCAGCCGTAGAGTTCCCACCGAACCTGTCCTCGCATCAATCTAATAACTTTCCAGTATCGTTGCTTAATCCGGCGTATTCAGGTCTTGTTACAGACTGGAGAGCGATGTCCAAGGAATTTCAGCACCGTAGTCAGGTTTCTTATGTTCGGTACTCCGGAGTGAACTGCGGGTGGGACAACGAACCTCGGCGTTGTGGCCGCGGACGAACCTACCTGCACGCTTCTTCGTATGGCTATGGGGATTGGCTAAGAATTTCGATACAGAAAACGAAATCGGGCGGGCGACAACCGATATTCATCAACGCGTGGAACGAGTGGGCCGAAGGTGCGATCTTGGAGCCAACTGCACATAGTGGCTATGCATACCTGGAAGAAACAAGAAGACAGCTTAAAATTTCTTCTTCCCGTGGTCGCGAGGACGCGAATCCTACATGCCATGCAGTTATCCATGCTTGGTATATGGAGGAGTTTTCAGAAATCATAGAGTCCTTCGAGGCGAGCGGTCTGCGCTGGAGCCTCTATGTCACCACCACTCACGAGCACTATGACGAGGTAGCGTCGCGCCTATCTAGTTTCTCGGGCACGAGTGAGGTTTTTGTTTTTGAAAACAGGGGCCGTGATGTTCTTCCGTTCTTAAGTGTTGCACATGTGCTTTTCCAGAAGAACGTTGACGTCGTTCTGAAGGTACACACCAAGCGCTCGGCACATAGGACAGATGGGAACGCCTGGCGACGTGAACTACTGGATAGCCTGATTCGAAACGGGCGTGCCGAGAAGATATACAAGGCCTTTTCCATGGACGACGCCCTTGGCATCGTCGCTCCTGAAGGCCACTTGCTGAAACTCTCGGAATTTTTGGGTTCGAACCGAGAGAAGACTGCCCTCTTTGCACGCCTTCTCGGTTTGACGCCATGCCAGCTTCAGGAGACCGAGTTTGTCTCCGGCAGTATGTTTTGGATGCGTTTGAATGCACTTCGTCCATTTCTCGATGCGGATCTTTTCCACAGTGACTTCGAGCCAGAGAAAGGACAAATAGACGGAACCGCCGCACATGCACTCGAACGATTGTTCGTAGCTGGCGCGATTTCTATCGGCTATAAACGGAAACTGCTGCAGCAATATGCAATGAGCCCTTTCAAGCTCATGCAAGATATCCATACGCACCGTAACTCTGAATGCAAAGGGCGCTTCAGAGAGTCCCCCTGAAGCGCCCTTTTTAGTCGGAGCAAACGTTGCTGGAAGCAGTTACTTCGCTGGAATCAGCTCAAACTCAGATTCTGGCGACGACCCTACCGCACCCACTGCCATCGCGGCATGCAGCGCAAACGTCTGGAAGGCATTCCCGCCATCAAGCACATGACTCTCTGTCCTGCCAGACACTCCAGCCTTATCTAGGCAATAAAGATCCGGAATCCCATCTTTATTGTAGTCACCGACCTTGAAGTCCCAGCGGTTGTCCGTTCCGGTGCTGCCAAGAACCGTGCCGATGTTGGCAAGATAAGTCTGGAAATCATTCGCACCATTAAGCACGTGGACTTCGGTCCGCCCGGTGCTTCCAACTTTTCCAATGAGATACAAGTCCGGCTTGCCGTCCCCATTGTAATCAGCGACGTCCAGGCCCCACGAGTAACCGTTGCCAAGCGCCATCGCTGCAGTGCTTCGCTGCAGCAGGAAGGTCTGGAAAGCGTTTGCACCATTCAGAACATGCACTTCAGTCCGCCCGCCTGCTCCCATCTTGTTGATCGCATACAAATCCAACCTCCCGTCACCGTTGTAATCTCCCAGACGGTAGACCCACTGATTGTCGGATCCCGTGGTCCCGATCGGTGTAGCAACGTGCAGGAGGAAGGAGCTGTAGCCTCCCGTCCCATTCAGTACATGAACTTCAGTCTTGCCAGGTGTACCCGACTTGAGAACCAGGAACAGATCCGCGACGCCATCAAGGTTGTAGTCACCAAACAAATAGTTCGCAGCCTTGTCTGCAGTTCCCTGAAGAAGTGCAGTCGCAATATGCGCCGAGAATGTCTGGAATACGCTGGCTGCAGTGAGAGTATGTACTTCTGTCCTTCCAGAAGCCCCTCGCTTTGCGATGTAAGCGATATCGAATCCATTGTTGAAGGGAACAGTTGTGGCCCTGAACTGCGCGACCACCGGGATCGTCTGATTCAGACTACGAGCGTTATCCGCCTCGTTCGCAACGCCGCAAGGGCCCGGGTTGGTCTGCCCGCAGGTAAGAATGTTGGGATTGGAGAACAAGCGATAGGACGTCTGGTTCTGATCGCCGTACGCCATGATGGTGTAGAAGTTCCTTTCGGTATTTTTGTAACCGTACGAGTATGGGTAGCGGCCCGCAGCGCCCGTCGCATTGGCGCGATCATGCGCCGAACCCAGCAAATGTCCGACTTCATGGACCATGCTTTCCGGTTCGCAGTAGTAACTATTTCCGTCCGTGCCCGTGTCGTCGCCGTAGCTGACAACGCCATACCCCCAACGCGCATCCTGGACGGGATCCACGTTGGCGCCATTGGCACCAATCAACCACGCGATGCCGCAACCTTGGTGCTCGGGCTGCTGGAAGCCACGAACCAGCAACGCCACGTCGGCACCGTACTGATCACGTGCGGTGCGGAGCGGAGTCAAAGCTGCGGGAATCGCGACATTGGCGGTACCGTTGCTTCCAGTCAGTTCATGCAAGGCCAGTTGGTTGGATGTGGCGGTATCCGAATACGACACTTCCTGCGCATTGACCAAGCGCAGGTAGCCATTGACGTTGCTGTTACTGAATCCCTGGTTCGCCACCTGGAAAAGGAACGCCAGCGCCGTCGTCGCCCCGCCGTGACTCAAGGTTCCCTTGGTGCGGAATCCAGCCGTGTAGCCGACCGCTACGTCAATCGTGTTGACTGCGGAGGGCGGGGCCGCCTGAGCAACCGCCTTCTGCGAAACCTGCGCCTTGGCGGCCAGGACCTGGTTGGCCACAGCCTGGCGAAGCGTGCTGGCTTCGGGGAGCGCCATGTCCTCGTGGCCGACATTCGGCGAACGAAGCTTGGTCGGATCCGTCTGGACGGCGTACAGGCTGTTCCCTTGGGTACGGATGCTGAGCGGCGGCTTGCCCTTGCCCTGCGGGATGGAGGCGAACACCGCTTCCTCGCCGAAGGTGATAATGGCTTCCTGCATCGGGTCGCCGCCCTCGACGCGGCCGACCCAGGTCCAGTTGCCGTCGATGCTTTCGTCGTGACGCTCGTAGTTGAGCTTGACCTCGCTGCCATCGGGCATCGGCACGGTCATGTGGCCGGTCACCACGCCCTTCAGGGCATGGGCCTCGCTCATGTTCACCGGATAGTAGGTGAAGGCGCCTTCGCGCTTGGTGGGCTTTCCCTGGTTCCTGTACGCCATCAGCGTGCCGCGATCCGGCGCGTTGGCGATGGAATGCAGAACGTCGCGCCCGGTGGGCGTCGCCGCCCGGGCCTGTGCCTTCAGTGAATCGCCTCCTGCGGAGCCATGCAGCGCAGCCATCTGGCTGTCGGACTTCTGGCCGCTACACGCGGCCAACAAACTACGGCGGCGCATGCGCCGAGGCGAAACTTCATGCGAACCCTCAATCTGGCTGGTGTTGCCCCTGAACGGGGAAATATACCCCAGCTCCCGGCTCCACCGTCGTGAAGCCGGATTTCACATGACGGGCGGGGCGGCTTCGTACAGCTTGCCTTAAGCCACTGCCCGCCGCCCCACATCAAGGTGCCCGGAACGGGACGCCGGTCTTGACCTTCAGTTCGTCAAGGGTGACGCCGTCCGCAGTTTCCACCAGGGCCAGTCCGTCCGGGGTCACGTCGAACACGGCCAGGTCGGTGATGATCCGATTCACCACCCGACCCCGGTCAGCGGCAGGTCGCACTGAGGCAGAATCTTGTGACCGCCGTCCTTCGCCACGTGTTCCATCAGCACCACGATGCGCTTGACCCCGGCCACCAGGTCCATGGCCCCGCCCATGCCCTTGACCATCTTGCCCGGCACCATCCAGTTGGCCAGGTCGCCTCGGTCGGTGACCTGCATGGCACCCAGCACCGCCAGGTCGATGTGGCCACCCCGGATCATCCCGAACGAATCGTGGCTGCCGAAGTAGCTGGCGCCCGCCCGAGCGGTGACGGTCTGCTTGCCGGCGTTGATCAGATCGGCATCCACCTCGTCCTCGGTCGGGAACGGGCCGATGCCCAGCAGGCCGTTCTCGGATTGCAGCCAGACATCGATGCCTTCCGGGATGTGATTGGCGACCAGGGTCGGCAGGCCGATGCCCAGGTTCACGTAGGCGCCATCGGTCAGCTCGCGCGCGGCGCGCTGGGCCATTTCGTCACGGGTCCAGGCCATCACTTGTCTCCTTGGCGCACGGTGCGCTGTTCGATGCGCTTCTCGGGATTCGGATTGTGGACGATGCGGTCCACATAGATGCCCGGCAGATGCACGTGGTCGGGATCGATCTCGCCGATTTCGACGACCTTCTCCACTTCCGCCACGCAGATTTTTCCGGCCATCGCGCAGGCGGGATTGAAGTTGCGCGCGGTCTTGCGGAACACCAGGTTGCCCGCCTTGTCCGCCTTCCAGGCCTTGACCAAGGCGACATCGGCGACCAGCGCCGTCTCCATCACGTACCAGTGCTCGCCGAACTGGCGGGTCTCCTTGCCCTCCGCCACCACGGTGCCGTAGCCGGTACGGGTAAAGAAGGCCGGGATGCCCGCGCCGCCGGCACGCAGGCGCTCGGCCAGGGTGCCCTGGGGATTGAATTCCAGCTCCATTTCACCGGCCAGGTACTGGCGTTCGAACTCCTTGTTCTCGCCCACGTAGGACGAAATCATCTTCCGGATCTGGCGCGTCGCCAGCAGTTGCCCCAGGCCGAACCCATCGACGCCGGCATTGTTGGAAATGGCGGTCAGATCCTTCACCCCGCTGTTACGAGCGCGGCAATCAGCGCTTCCGGAATGCCGCACAGGCCGAACCCGCCGACCGCAAGGGTCTGGCCATCGGCGACGATGCCTTCCAGGGCCGCGGCGGCGCTGGGATAGAGTTTCTGCTTGCCCGTCTTGGGGGGCCGCGTTCGCGGTTTCAGCCATTGGCAGGGTCCATCTCGGGAAATGTCCGCCATTCTACCCATGCCCCCCCGACGCAACAGGTACTTTCGGGCAATGGCAACACCCGCGCGACCATGCCCCCTACACTGCATGCCATGACCGCCATCGCCCTCATCACCGCCATCTCCGCCACCGGCCACGACGAAGATCTTTCGCCGTTGCTGACCGCCTGTGAACACGCGGGCTTGTCCGCCCGCGCACTCGCCTGGGACGACGCTTCGTGGGCTGGAACCGCCTCGACGCCGCACTGCTGCGCTCGCCCTGGGACTACACCGAGCGCCTGGCCGAGTTCATGGCGTGGTGCGAGCGTGCAGCGCATTCCCTGGCACTGTTCAATCCATTGCCGTGATCCGCTTAAACACCAACAAGCACTATCTGGCCGACCTGGCCGCACTCGGCGTGCCCGTCGTGCCGACGGAGTTCGTCGAGCCCGATGCCGAACCGATGGAGGCCCTGCAGGCGTTCCTGGCAAAACACCCGTGCGCGGAATTCGTGGTGAAGGTAGACCGTCAGCGCCGGCGCCCGCGATACCCAGCGCTATCGACGCGACCAGGAGTTCGCCGCCGGCAACCATCTGGCACGCCTGCTGGATGCCAACCGAAGCGCGATGCTCCAGCCCTATCTGTCGGCGGTGGACGCCGACGGCGAAACCGCCCTCATCCACATCGAGGGCGGGTACAGCCACGCCATCCGCAAGGCCGCGCTGCTGAAGACCGGCGACGCGCCGCCGCCGGATCCGCATGCCTTCGGCGACATCCAGGCGCGGGAACCCGCCGACGACGAACGGCGGTTGGCCGATCAGGTGCTGGCGGCGACCTCCCGGCTGCTCAAGCTGGAGGCTCCCCTTCTTTATGCGCGCGTGGACCTGTTGCGCGGCGCGGACGGCGTGCCGCGCCTGCTGGAACTCGAATTGACCGAACCTTCGCTGTTCTTCGCCCAGGCCCCGGAGGCCGCCGACCGGCTGGCCGAGGCCCTGGCGGCGAGGCTCGCGAACGGCACCGTACGGACTCGCACGGATATCGGCTGACCGCTAGAATCAGCGTTCTGCCCTCGGCCAGCCGCCGCGGCCGGGCCTCTCCGTAGCACTGAAGGAATTCCCAGAGGATGAAGATTCTCGTCGCCTACAAGCGCGTGGTGGACTACAACGTCCGCATCCAGGTCAAGCCGGACGGGTCCGGCGTGGTCACCGATGGCGTCAAGCTGTCGGCCAACCCCTTCGATGAAATCGCGCTGGAAGAAGCCCTGCGGCTGCGCGACAAGGGCATCGCCACCGAGGTCGTGGTCGCCACGATTGCTCCCGCCGACGCCCAGGCGCACCTGCGCAACGGCCTAGCCATGGGCGCCAACCGCGCCATCCACGTGGTCACCGACCAGCCGATCCAGCCGCTGACTGCCGCGCGTACCCTGCTCAAGCTGATCGAAAAGGAGCAGCCGCAACTGGTCATCCTGGGCAAGCAGGCGATCGACGACGACGCCAACCAGACCGGCCAGATGCTGGCGACCCTGTGGGGCCGCCCGCAGGCTACCTTCGCCTCCAAGCTGGAAATCGCCGGCGACAAGGCCACCGTGACCCGCGAAGTGGATGCCGGCCTGGAAACCCTGGAAGTCGACCTGCCGGCAGTGGTCACCACCGACCTGCGCCTCAACGAACCGCGCTTCATCAAGCTGCCGGACATCATGAAGGCCAAGAGCAAGCCGCTGGAGACCCTGCAGTTGGCCGATCTCGGCGTACAGGCGGCCGACACCCTGAAAACCACCCACTACGCCGCACCCGCCAAGCGCAGCAAGGGCGTGATGGTCAAGGACGCGGCCGAGCTGGTCGCCGCCCTCAAGGCCAAGGGGTTGTGTAAACCACCGTTCCTCTTCCCGGGAAGAGGGTCGCGGCGGAGGCGCGACGCGGAAACGCCGGCGCGCCACCGCCAGAATTCTGGAGATTCCGCAATGTCCAAAGTCCTCGTCATCGCCGAACACCTGGACGGCAAGCTCAACAGCGCCACCGCCAAGACCGTCAGCGCCGCCCAGGCCGTGAAGCCCGACAGCATCGATGTCGTGGTGCTGGCCGCCGACCCGGCCGGCATCGCCGCCGAAGCGGCGCAGATCGCGGGTGTTGCCCGCGTGCTGGCCGTGGCCAACCCCGCCAATGCGAACGCCATCGCCCAGGTGCTCGCTCCGCAGATCGCGCAGCTGGCCGCCGGCTACACCCACGTGTTCGGGCCTTCCACCACCTTCGGCAAGGACCTGATGCCCTGCGTCGCCGCGCTGCTGGGCGTGGCCCAGGTCTCGGACGTGATGAGCGTGGAAGCCAGCCATGTGTTCAAGCGCCCGATTTACGCCGGCAACGCGATCATCACCGTCGAGGCGCCGACCGACCAGACCGTCGTCGCCACCGTTCGCACCGCGTCCTGGCCGGAAGCCGCCAAGGGCGGCAGCGCCAGCGTCGAAACGGTCTCCGCCGACGCCGCCCTACCCTCGCACACCCGCTACCTCGGCCTGGCCGCCGGCAAGTCCGATCGTCCCGACCTGCAGAGCGCCAAGCGCGTCGTCTCCGGCGGCCGCGGCGTTGGCTCGGCCGAGAACTTCAGGATCATCTACGACCTGGCCGACAAGCTGGGCGCGGCGGTAGGCGCCTCCCGCGCCGCGGTCGACGCCGGCTACGTCCCCAACGAACTCCAGGTCGGCCAGACCGGCAAAATCATCGCCCCCGAACTGTACGTGGCCGTCGGCATCTCCGGCGCCATCCAGCACCTGACCGGTATCAAGGACGCCGGCACCATCGTGGCCATCAACAAGGACGCCGAAGCGCCGATTTTCGAAATTGCGGACATCGGGCTGGTGGGGGATTTGTTCAAGTTGTTGCCGGAGCTCGATGTGCAGCTTTGATGTAATCAATTATTAGTAAGCTTGGATTCGTATTCATCGCTCTTGGTTGAGGATGATCAGCGTGTTTCCGATCCACTTGAATACCGCTTCGTGGGTAGGTAAGCCATACTCCACCGGAACGGGAGAATCTTCTTGAGCGGTCCGAAAGTCACAATGTTCCTGCCCACGGTTGCCCGTCATCGCGATGGGCTGCTTGCGCGCGCTGTCGAAAGTGCACTGAATCAATCATTCACGGACTTCGAGCTGATTGTCGTTGATGATGGCTCCATTGATGGCACAGCGGACTATCTGAATCAGAAAGCATTGGAGGATTCTCGCCTCAAGGTCTTTCGAATCGAACGGAATACCGGCTCCCCCCCTCTGGCGCTCGCACGAGCCTTCCATCTTGCTCAAGGTGATTTTTTTGCCTGGCTGTTTGACGATTGTGAGCTTGAGCCACAACATCTGCAAAAGCTCATCGATGCTTTGGATGCCAATCCCGAAGCAGGAATGGCTTACGGCAAAGCACGTGCCCAGCTTGAAGGTGACCGCTGGTTTGAGATCGGTGCTCCGGTGGATATGGCGAGCATGCATGCGGGGAACAACGTTGTTCCTAATGTTTGCGTGGTGGTTCGGCGTGAAACCATTTAAAACAGTGGGCTGGTATGACCCGCATGTAATTCTGAAACGTCTATGCGATTGGGACCTGTGGCTTAGAATCCTGAACCGGTATCCCGTGGTTTTCATAGATGAGGTGCTAGCGATCGAGCATGGCGTTGGCCTCCCCTCTTCTTTGGGAAGACTGTTTCAGAGCTACATGGATCTGGCGATAAAGTACGCGCGCACGGAGCGGAATGAGCGATTGTCACCCGCCATGCTGACCGAGAATGACGTGATCCGCAGAGACCTCCAGCTCTCGCTGACTCACGAGGAAGCTGTCGCATGCGAACTCTTGATACTGGAACACAGCATTTACGTGATCGATGTTCCTCAGATTTACGAGACTTCGCGCATGGCCCTCTCCAGAGGGATGCTCGCCAACGAGGAAGCCCGATTCTCAGCGCAAAACGGCAGAACACCCGACGAACATGAGGTCGTCCTGCTCTCCTTGCGGGACCTGATGCAGAGACGTCAGCACAGCTTCGCAGAGAGCCACATCAGAACAGAGGTGGAAATCAGACGAGCGTTGGAGGCAGCCGATGAGCGTAGTTTGATTATTGCCGATCTAACAACGCGCCTGGAGACCGAGTCGAGTAAGGCTGACAAGCTTGGCCGTCCTTCCTTCAATGGCGGATCCGGCCTCGACGATCGAGCGGCTCGCCTTGAAGAAGAGCTTCAGAATGAGCGCCGACTTCGTAGTGAACTAGTCAAAGATCTGAATGAGAAGACTGAATCGCTGTTCATTTACCGTGATGCAGCGGACAGGCGATTGGAAATGTTTCGCGAAGCAGAGAGCAAACTTGCGACCATGACGCAAATTGCCGATGAGCGTCTGTCGGAGCTAAAAAGAATCAAAGGAGAAACTTAGGGCCTTCTGCCCAGGGACTGAGCATTTATGCCACTAGAATGGTGCAAATGCCATGCGCCGTGTGCTGGATATCGGACCCTGATCTTTCATGACTGCCACATTCACCATAGTCGCTGACGGTGACATACCGACCACCAAGATCCTCGGTCAGGTGATTAATTTTCCCGGGCCAGTCGTTGCCAGGAAAATCCTTATTGATGAAATTCAACCTGCCGACGCAAGCGCTACGCCGCTGTTGTTCTCACGTGTCTGTGATCCGAAGTACGCGTGGCTGCCCGATTGGCTGAAGAAGGCCGGGGCCCGCTACGCCTATTATCTTGATGACAATCTATGGGAGTATAACGCCGCCAATCACGTAGCGAAGCATTACGCTAGATCCGACGTACAGACGTGTCTCAATCGCTTCGTAGCTAATGCAGCATTCGTTATCGTCAACTCCCGGCAACTTGGCAACGAAATCTCGAGGAGATTTCCCGGTGTAGAGGTCGTCTTGCTTCCTGCGCCGATGGATTTTTCCCGTATCGATATGTCGGTCCGTCCTTCTCCCCTGGGTCCCTTGCGCGTAGGCTATGCCGGCTCTGATCGGGGTGAGGCATTTGATGAAGTGGCAAAGGCCATAGATTCGCTGCTGTCAACGCACCCAGGAATGTTTGAGTTTGAATTCATCGGATCCCCGCCTCCCGCTCCATTGAAAGGGAAAGTCAAGCATTTCGCCGCGCTGGAGAGCTACGATGAGTTTATCGAATTCAAGCAATCACGCGGCTGGAATGTCGGCCTGGCTCCTCTCCAGGACGACTCTTTCAGTCGGTGTAAGACAAATAATAAATATAGGGAATATGGCGCACTATCCATAGCGGGGATATACAGCGCGGTTCTCCCCTACAGTGACTGCGTGTCGCACCTCAACGACGGCCTTCTTGTGCCAAACACCCAACTGGAATGGAAGAAGGCGCTTCTCTTCTTGGCTTCCGACCGCCCATTCTGCGCCAAACTCGGCGACGCAGCTCGGCAAAATAGTGCAGGATCGCCACGGACTGCAGGAGGTTGCGCCCATCTGGAGAAGCAAACTCCTCGCATTGCCCCTCAGGACCGCCAGCTTGAATCCGATCCGATATTCGCGCTGGTTCGCCCACCTGGCAGGGTACCTGTTGCTCCGTGACCTGCGGCAAGCAGTGAATCTTTATCGCGAGGGTGGAGTTCGCATCCTAGTCCAATCAGGCGTGCGACGCCTTCTGAGATGGACGAAGGTATCGCACTGACGAGTACTCACGACACATTCGATTCACTGATCGGCAAGGCCAAACGAAAATACCGCCATGGTCAGATGCCTATCATCCGACTCCAGATACTCGTATACATATATCGGACTGTCGGAGTCACGAGCAAAGAACCTAATTCTCCAGCCTTCCTCCAATATATTCAGTTCATCGGTCTTGAACTCGGCTACCTGATTGGCAGGAAGATCTTCTATCGAGAGCAGGGAGTGTTTAACGATCTTGTCTTCATGGTTGACTATTTCTACTCCTACCCGACCACCAATTGCCGGGATGGTTGCTGCGTAGAGAACTCGAACAATGTTCGCCTCAATGGGTTTCCCACTGTAAGCTATCGGATATTCGACGTAAGGTGTTTCCTGAAGATTCCTGCTGAGATCGAAATGCGGGTCCACCATCGTATGAGGATGACCCAATATCTCTCGAGCCAGTTCATTATCGACGACGGGCATCAGTGCATGCCCGATTGCGCGAACATACTTCCTGTTTACTAGCTTCAGACACCTCAACGCCAGTCCTCTCGGGGTCCAGGGCAATCTGGCCGGAAAACGGTAAGCACCAAGGAGCCTCTTTGAAGAAGCCCTGATCATCTGTAGCTGCTGAATCCGATGGTTAAGTCTCGTCTCAAGTATCTGGATCCTTCGCTCCAGCTTGGCTCGAATTTCTTCTTGGCGTGGCCGGGGGGGGCGAGAACTTCTTGAGCAAGCTGCGCCAGCTATCCACCGCAACCTCGAGGCTCAGCTCCGACTTGACATGAGCGTGAGCCGCGGCAGCCATGCCACTCCTCAAGTGAGGAGAATTCACCAGGCGCAACAGCGCTTCGACCCAGGCATCTTCGGTGTTATCAACCAAAAATCCCGTTTCGCCGTCAATTACCACAGCTTCATAGGGATCCAATCGGCTGTAGACACCAGCTATGTGACATGCCCCATAGTCGCGATATTTCGTTGGCAATTTTGCTCGATTGAAATCATTTACTTCGAGCGGAGCCAATCCTACATCCCAGCGACGATAGGCTAACGTTCTAAGTGAAGCCGCGGAATCCGCTTCATAGGGAATGAAAGTCACACGGGGAAGCGATTCCAAGTTTTTTGTTCTGGGGCCAAAGAACTCGAACACAACATTCGGCGACAAGTGCGCGACTTTGTTCAACGCACCCACGACAGCATCTACTGCACGGCCATGGCCTGTAGTACCGAAAAAACCGATTACCACCACACCATTCTCACGTTCCATCCTGGGAGAAGAAGGCTCAAGCTGTGAGAAATCAAATCCATATGGAGTTACCACAACCGAGTCACTGTACTTAGATGACCTGGTCGCAATACGGCGGGTGGAAGCTCTGACGAGATCGACGGTTCGCAGGATCTCCTCGAGGCTCTGTATATTCAATGGGTTCTTATGGTGCTTCGTTAGTGCCCCCAGATCATCCGGGATCACAAAGAAGTCATCATCCCAGGAGAATATGACAGGAATTCCATGGTCATTTTTTGCCCTGCGTACAAGCTCGGCTGTCTCGACATCGTGAATTCTGCTGATTACCAATAAATCGGCATCGTCGAGATCCTCATCCGAGAGCATTTCGCCGTAAGGCACGTAACTCCACTCTAGCGCACCCTCCAATTCGAGACGCTTGAAAGGTCTGAACAAGTCAATATCTGATGTCGGAATTGGTGCGGCATGTACCACCACTCGGAGTGGCATCGACGAAGCGGACTCGATATATGCCAGATAGCTTTTCGCGACGGCTTCGAGGCTGTATCGCTTCCGTACGTCCTTCAACGCGTTGGATGAAATGTAGCTCCTGTGCTCCTCATCATCCAGTAGGCGCTTGAGGGCAACCTTCCAATCTTGAGGTGTGTTGGCCAGCACGCCGTTGTACCCGTCGACAATGGAATCCCAGTACGACGGTGTATTGGAATAAACTGCGGGTACGCCTAGCGCTGCGAATTCGCGATATTTGTTATCCGTCTTCGCATCATTTGATGGGGTGCGCAACAGCGGCGCGATGCCGCATGTCCATCGGCGCGAGGCTACAAAACTGTAGTAATCATTAACCGTCGGGAAGGCATCCCAGCGCGTAACTCTGGGATGCCCGACTAGTAGCTTGCTATGAACACCGACAATCTCAACCGATAAGTCGTGATATTCGTCCAGCAGCTCTAGAATTACACTCGCAATGGCATCGATGTCGTCCGTATGGTAATGGCTTGCGGCATAACCGATTTTCCGCTGAGGCCGCTGGCCAACCAATGACGATTCAGTTCGCGCGCTTTGAACCAGCGCCTGAATATGTTCTACGCTAGAAATCGCGCGGGGTACCACGACATGCCGCTGGACTGGCAGTAGTTTTTGCTCTAATGCCTTAGAGAACGCCCATACTTGCTTCGACTTCGCGCAGATCTCCAAGACCCGCTGCCAAGCGTTGGCCTCGGCGTAGTGTCGGCCTATTGGAGTTTCGGGGTCTAGCGCGCCGAAATCGTCGTCGATTGCATAAATGACCGGTACCGAATGAAAAGCAGCATGATTCACCAGGTCAAGGGCATCCGGCATGCATGCCCTCATTAGAATCAGAACATCCACATCGTGCAAATCGCAATGTGGATCAGTGTCACGCATGGTTGTGAGGGTGTAACTGACCAAGCCTTGCTCGGCTAACCAAGCCAGAGGTTTCGCCAAAACCAACTCCACGGACGGAATCATTCCGTCCGCCACCGCCATGATCCTAATGACGCTTCTTTCCATGCTGTCAGCCAATAATCCCGATGGATTTAATCAACGATTTTGGCTGTGCGGCCCGTTGCACAAAGAAGTACTTTGCCGGCATTCTTTTGCGCCAGCTGCACATCATACTCGCCGGCGGGCACATCCTCGAAGCTGGCGTTAAGTTCAAATGCCGCATTGTCCAGCGCGGCGTCGCCAAGACGTACTCCCAGGCCTTCGCGGGTAGTGAGCGAAACGGGAGCAAAGTAGGACGCGTCTGCCGCCTTGGAAGCAAGCTTGAAGAATGCCACTTCGGGATTGCCGGCGCCCCTGACCAGCAGCCATCCATCGACCTGCTCGTTGGTTTTCGCCCGGGAGTAGACTAACTGAGAACCCTGCGGAAAATCCGACGTCGACTCAATACCGCATTCGCCGCCGCTTTCGGCTGTAGGCTCCTTAATCTCATTTGGTATCGCAGATGAGAATCGCAGAACCGGAGCTGCCGGAGTCGGCGCTGACTCCGGTACCTGGGCTATGGGCTCTTGGCCTCCGGGAGCAGGAGCAGGGGCTTGCCCGTTGCACCCGGTCACCACTACCACCAGGCTGGCGACGACTAGCATCTTGATACTGTCAATGTTGGTTTTCATGTATAGCTCTCGCTCTTCAGGTACTGACTTATCACTTCACGCGCGGGGCCATCGACGAGGACCCTTCCTTCTTTTATCCAAATGATTCGCTCGCAGAGCGACTGAACCAGTTCAAGGTTGTGCGAGGTAAAAATCAGAACTCGGCCTTTATCCATCAGTTCACGCATGCGCTGCGATGACTTCACCGAGAAATGCTGATCTCCGGCCCCGAAAGCCTCGTCTATAAGCAGAATGTCCGGTTCAATCGCCGTTGCTGTTGAGAACGCAAGGCGCACGAACATGCCGGATGAATAAGTTCTCACCGCCTGATTCAATGAGTCACCCAACTCGCTGAATTGTGCGATTTCGTGAAGGCGCTCCTCAATCTGCTGTGCGGAGAGTCCCTGCAGAAGCCCTCGTATACGGATATTGTCATATCCAGTTCGCTCCATCTCGAATCCGGTAGCGAACTCGAATAATGGAGCTATCGTGCCCTTAACCTCAACCTGCCCCTCCGTCGGGGGCAGGATGCCGGCCAGCGTCCTCAAGAGCGTGCTCTTTCCGGCACCATTGTGCCCAATGATCCCGATGCGTTCCCCATCCCGCACTGAGAATGAAATCCCGTCCAAGGCGCGCTTGAAGGCAGTACTCTTAATACCAAACAGCTTTTCTTTGATACCCAGACTGGGCTGAAGGGGATACTCAATCGCCAGATTACGAACTTGTACTGGAAAACTCATAGTGAATACACCAGCCGTCGGTCAAGCATGCCACACAGAATACGCGCCAGAACTACCAGTAGGATGAAATATGAAATAGCACCCATTAATACGCCAGCGGCTGGCCAAGAATGTTCGATAAGAGGCGCCCTGACTGCATCTATCAGGTAATAGAAGGGGTTGAATTTATAGATAAAATCCAAGCCACGTTCTTTCAGCATGCTCACCGGAAATATTATTGGCGTAAGGAAGAAAATCACGCTCAACAAGCTCCCCACCGCGTGCGGAAAATCCCGGAGATAGGGCGTCAGATAAGAACTGATGAACGAGTGGAGAAGCGCACAGCCGAGCAGAATTACGATCCCGGGTATCGCAAAAAAAAGCCCCAGGAAGCTCAACTTTCCAAATACTGCAAGAACAATCAGGCAAACAATAAAAGACAAACCCAAGCTGATTATTTGTGTCACGAATGTACGCAGCACATAGACCTGCTTGGGGAGATTGAACTGCTTGATATAACCGGCAGCACCGAGGAGCGCATTACTAGAATCCACGAAGCTTGAAGTCAAAAAACCCCAAAGGGCAAATCCGATCGCCAGAAATGGAACAAATTCAGAAGCTGGCAAGTTGAACAACCTTGCATACACAAATCCCACACCAGCCGCCCATACCGCAAAGGTAATAAGCAGCCAGCCAAAGCCAAGCATGGTCCGGGAGTATCGAACCTTGAGATCGCTGATAGCCAGATACGTCCAAACACGCCAAAGCTGAAATGCCTTGAGCGTATCAGCGTCAAAGCTTCCTGATTGTCTCATCTGCACTTTACTTTCCCCATATTGGATGACCGTCAAACACCTGCCGGAAGTCTTCTACCGTCAGTGTCATGGGAAGAAGTCCGCCCACAGGTGTTGACGCTTCCTTGAACCCCACCGAGCGATAGAGCTTGATGGCCCGTTCGTTGGATTCCAACACTTCGAGAAACACCTCTGTTAGTCCACCCTCTCGAAACCCTATATCTAACGTGGCGATCAACGCCTCTCTGAAAAGTCCTTTCCCACGATGCTCTGGATCCGAGACGAAACGCCCCACTTCGGCTTTCGTCTCGTCCTCGGAGAAGTTGTATATCGACGTTTGACCAATGGGAACTCCATCAAATGTCTCGGCGAAATACAACACGTCTTTCGAATCGCTTTTAGCATAATTTTCATACCACGCCAGATGTGAATCATGCTCGATTCGAGTGCCCGACTTAAACCACCTCAGGGAGCGGTCATCATTCCGCCAGTTGAGGGTTAAAGGGAGATCCTCGCGGCTCAGGGGACGTAGACGAATCAAGTCTCCTTCCCGTGCCGCATGCCGAAGCGAAGACGAGGTCACTTTGCGTACTTCTTTACCAGCGACGCGATGGTGACCACGTCTTCATGCGTGATTCCCATATGCATGGGCAGCGAAAGTATTTCCTGACTCGCTTTGGCGGCTTTCGGACAATTTCCATTGCCAGACTTGTACATTGAGTACTCGGTATTATCCCGATAGTGCACACCGGGATAAATTTCGTTCTCGTTCAGAGCAAGCATCAGCTCATCCCGATTGGAAACCCTCACCTGGAAGAGATGCGTTGCGCTTTCAATTCCAGGCGCCATTGGAATAAGCCTGACATTGGTCTCTCCGGAAAATTCGTTCCTATACCACTCCGCAAGCTGGCGACGATATGCATTGTCGCGGTCCAAGTACTTCAGCTGGACCAGACCGATGGCCGCCATAATCGAGTTTCCATGGAACTTGTAGCCGACCCGCTCCACGTCATACATCCACTTGTACGCTCCCTGCGCCGCTGTTCTGGCGTAGGTATCCTTGTTGATGCCCAGCCAGGAAAGCTTGCGCACCTCTTCATCATCCTGTGGGTTGGAGAAGCAAATCATCCCCGAGTCCGCGGTCGGAAGGTTCTTGACCGCCTGGAAGCTGAATACGGTCACATCAGCGTCGTGTCCGACATGTCGGCCACCCACGCGGGTGCCGGCCATATGTGCGGCGTCCAGAATGATCGCGATTCCTTTCTCTCTGCAGAGTTTTACAACCTCGGTGTATTTTCCGGTATTTCCGCCAATTCCCACAAACATCACCGCACGAGTCCGCTCGGTGATCCGGGCGCGAATGCTATCCGGGTCAAGACACAAAGAATCATCGACATCAGCGAATACGGGCTCGAATCCGTTGTAGACAATGGCGTGGTTTGACGACACGAACGTCAATGGCGTCGTTATTACCTCGTCTCCCGGCTCCCATCCCATACGACGCCCAAGAATCTCTAGCGCCAGCTGCAATCCAACCGTATTCGAGTTCAGGAAATGGGCATATGGCAGTCTCGTATATTTTTTCCAAGCGTCCTCGAAAGCTACCGTCTTGTAACCCAAGCCGGTCCAGCCCTTTTCGAGGCATTCGCGAATTTCCTCGAGACATTCCTCAACCCTGAAACTCGGTACGAATAGCTGAATTGCCATTATGGGGCTTCCTTTTTTGAATATTCTGCACTTGATAAATGGATAGAAACCATTTGGCTGTTACTTACCAAACGGGGGTGACCTTTTTACATAATCCTAGCATGGGCTCAATAGCGTGAACCCGTGACGTCATACTGCCGCCAGGTCGCGCTGCAGATCCGAAATGGCTTCCACCCCCACACTCAACCGCACCAATCCATCACTGATTCCCAGCGCCGCCCTGCGCTCCGCCGGAATCGACGCATGTGTCATCACCGCGGGATGGTTGATCAGGCTTTCGACGCCGCCGAGGGATTCGGCCAGGGTAAACAGGTGGGTGCCTTCGCAGAACTTGCGGGCGGCTTCGAAACCACCTTTCAGGACGATGGAGATGATGCCGCCGTAGCCCTGCATCTGGCGGGTGGCCAGGGCGTGGTGCGGGTGGTTTTTGAGGCCGGGATAGATGACCTTCTCGATGGCCGGCTGTTCCTGCAGCCACTCGGCCAGTGCCATTGCGTTCTCGCAGTGGGCCTTCATGCGCAGGTGCAGGGTTTTCAGGCCGCGAAGGGCCAGGAAGCTGTCGAAGGGTCCTTGCACGGCGCCCACCGAGTTCTGCAGGAATGCCATCTGCTCGGCGAGTTCGGTGTTGCCGCCGACCACGACCATGCCGCCGACCATGTCGGAGTGTCCGTTGAGGTACTTGGTGGCGGAGTGCATCACCAGGTGGGCGCCCAGTTCCAGCGGACGCTGCACGATCGGCGAGGCAAAGGTGTTGTCCACCACCACGATCAGTCCGCGCTTGCGGGCGGCTTCGGCGATCGCCTGGATGTCGACAATCTTCAACATCGGGTTGGTGGGGGTTTCGATCCAGACCATCCGGGTGTTCGGGCGGATGGCGGCTTCGAAAGCGGCGATGTCGGTGAGGTCGACGAAGCTGAAATCCAGGCCGGCGCTGCGCTTGCGCACGCGCTCGAACAGGCGATAGCTGCCGCCGTAGATGTCGTCCATCGCGATGACGTGGTTGCCGCTGTCCAGCAGTTCCAGCACGGTGGATGTCGCCGCCATGCCGGAGGCGAAAGCGAAACCTCTGCTGCCGCCTTCCAGTGCCGCCACGCAACGCTCATAGGCGAAACGCGTGGGGTTATGGGTGCGCGAGTATTCGAAACCCTGGTGCACGCCCGGACTGGCCTGGGCGTAGGTCGAGGTGGCGTAGATGGGCGGCATGACCGCGCCGGTGCTCGGGTCGGGCGCCTGGCCGCCATGGATGGCCAGGGTGGCGAGGGCGAGCGAAGCTCGCCCGCCTCGTCTTGGGGCTTGGGGGTCCGACGATGGCAAATCCTTTGGAAATCGACCGCGAATTTTAACATTCGTGGCTTAACGTACTGTCCTTTTTACGCCTTTCCCAGCCGTCCGGCGGGGGCGCGGGGTCTACTGGGCCCGGCGCCTCAGGTAATTCAGCAGGTCGATTCGGGTGATGAGCCCCAGGAAGGCCTCGCCGTCGGTGATGATGGCGACCTGGCCGCGGTCGAACACCGGCAGCAGGGCCTCGATGGGGGAGCGGACGTCCAGGCGATCCAGTTTGCTGACCATGGCCGTGGAAACCGGGTCGCGGAACCTCGCTTCGTCGCCATAGACGTGCAGCAACACGTCGCTTTCGTCGACGATGCCGACCAGTTTGTCGCCTTCCATGACCGGCAGCTGGGACACGTCGTACAGCTTCATCCGCTGGTAGGCGGTGGTGAGCAGGTCGGTCGGGCTGACCACCACCGTGTCCCGCTGGCTGTAGGGTCGCAGGATCAGGTCGCGCAGGTCGCCGTACTGGGGACGCTCGATGAAACCGTTGTCCAGCATCCAGTAGTCGTTGTACATCTTGGACAGGTACTTGTTGCCGGTGTCCGGCACCAGCACCACCACCCGCTTGGGCGTGGTCTGCTCGCGGCAGTACTTGAGCGCCGCGGCCAGCAGGGTGCCGGTGGAGGAACCGCCGAGGACACCCTCCTTCGCCAGCAGCTCGCGCGCCGTCAGGAAGCTCTCCCGGTCGCTGATCGAATAGGCCTTCTTCACCCGGCTGAAATCGGAAATCTGCGGCAGGAAATCCTCGCCGATGCCTTCCACCAGCCAGGTACCCGATTTCTCGCTGAGGGTGCCTTCGTTGATGTACTGGGTCAGGATGGAACCGACCGGGTCGGCCAGCACCATTTCGACTCCCGGAGCGTCCTTGGCGAACGCGCGCGACAGGCCGGTCATGGTGCCGGAACTGCCGCAGCCGAACACGATCGCATCCAGCTTGCCGTCCATCTGGGCCAGGATTTTCGGAACGGTGCCGAATTCGTGCGCGGCCGGGTTGTCGGGGTTGCCGAACTGGTTGATGAAGTAGGCGCCCGGCGTCTCGCTGGCGATGCGGGCGGCCAGGTCCTGGTAATACTCCGGATGCCCCTTGGCCACGTCCGAGCGGGTCAGCACGACTTCCGCGCCCATCGCCTTGAGATTGAAGATCTTCTCCCGGCTCATCTTGTCCGGGACCACGAGGATCAGCTTGTAGCCCTTCTGCTGGGCGACCAGCGCCAGGCCGATGCCGGTGTTGCCGGCGGTGCCTTCGACCAGGGTGGCGCCGGGCTTCAGATCGCCGCGCTTTTCGGCGGCCTCGATCATCGACAGGCCGATACGGTCCTTGATGGATCCGCCGGGATTGGCGCTTTCCAGCTTGAGGAACAGCTCGCAGACGCCGGTGTCGAGGCGTTGGGCCTTGATCATCGGCGTGTTGCCGATCAGCTGGAGAACGGAAGATTGAATCGCCATTGCGGACTCGCGCTCACGGATCGTGATGGAGCCCGGATTATCGCATCGAGTGACGCGGGCGGCGACGGCCGACGAGGAGGCCGCCGCCGCCCGCGACGAAGGAGCGGGTCGTGGGTCAGTGCGGCTTCGCGTCGTAGATGCGGATCAGCCGTTCCTTGGTCGCGAGCTTCTCGCGCTTCATCTGTCCCAGCAGATTGTCGTCGATGGGCAGCACGCCCAGCTCGGCATCGGTGACCTTCTTGTCCAGTTCGCGATGGCGCTGGTACAGCTGCTTGAATTCCGGGTCGGCCTTGATCAGTGCTTCGATTTCAGTCTGCGGTTGACCTTCGAACATGGGGAGTACCTCCTTCAGCGGAAAAACGAACGCCCCGGCCTGGGCAGGCTCGGGGCGTTGGCTTGGGAGCGGAACGTCGAAGCGGGATGGCGGGCGCCTCCACCGGGAACACCCGCACGGACCTGGCCGTCGGGGGCGTTCTCCTCTGGGGCTGTGAACAACGTCATCGGCTCGACTCTCCGGTGAGCCAAGCGACGGGGGTCGCTTGGGTATATGACCCTACTCCTCGCATCTGCCCCCGGCAAGCCCCTTCACAAGTCCTTGATCCGCCATGTCCGGAACGGCGAACGGGGCGTTCAGACTGTCCGTCCGAAACGCCCCGTCCTTCGTTCATGTCATTGTTTTACAACAAGAATTTACTGCGTAACGACCAGATCCACGGCCTTGCTGCTCGAACCGGTGCCCTTGCCGGCCGTCTGGATCCGGCCCTTGGGCACGCCCGCCGCGATCAGGGCGTCGCGCAACGCATCGGCGCGGCGCTGACCGGGGGTCTGCTTGTCGCCGAAGCCCTCGATCCGGGCCTTGGCCTTGGGACTGGCCTGCAGGTAGGCGGCCAAGGCACTGGCGCTGGACTGGCCGGCTTCCGACAGCTTGGCCGAGCCGCTGGCGAAGGCGCTTGCCGGCAGGGTGAAGACTTCGCCGCGCGCCTCGAACTTCGAAGCCGGCAGTTTGGTCCCGGACACCAGTTCGGCTTCCTCGCGGGCCAGCCGCGCTTCCTTCTGCCGGGCGGCACTGAGCTTGGCGCTCTGCTGCCCGGCCACGCTGGTCAGCGCCAGCTCGGCGTCCTGGCGGGCCAGCGTCTCGGCTTCGGCGGCCTGGCGCAGGCGCTCGGCTTCCTCGGCCTGGATCTGGGCCTGGATGCGCATGCGTTCGACTTCCTGCCGGGCGCGCTCGGCCTCGCGGCGGCTGGCTTCCACCAGCAGGTCGCTGCGGGTGCGATCGAGGCGTCCGGCTTCGCGCTGCGCGGCCTGGGTGCGGGTGGCGATCTCGGCGATTTCCACCCGCCGCTCGGCGACGTACTGGGCCCGCTCGCGGACACTGCGCCGCGCTTCGGGTAGTTATAGATGCCTGCTGGGCCTGCAGGCGTTCGAAGGCCGCCAATTCAGCGTATTCGGGATTGGCGCGCAATGCCGCCAGGCGCTGGCCGAGTTGGATGACGACGGGATTGTCCGCTGCCAGCAATGCCCCGGCCGGCAGCGACAGCAGCAGGACCAGCAGGCCCGCGCGACGGAGATTGCGGTTTCATTGGCCGCCCTCCATGCCGAGCTTGCGCTGGAGATCCGCGATTTCGGCGCGTCGCTGCTGCAGGTCGGCGTTCGCCACCGCCTCCAGGCTCAGCGCGCGCGCCACGTCGGCATCGGCCGCCGCACGGATGGCCAGGTCCAGGGCCAGCTTCTTGTCGCGGCTGCTCTGCGCGGCCTGGGCCTGGGCGAGCAACTGGCGCGCGATGGCCATGCGGTCCGGGGCGTACTGATCGGCGTCGGCCTGATCCGCGCGCTCCACGGCCTGGCGCGCCGTTTCCAGTTCCGGCGTCGTCGCGGTCTGGGCCCGGATCGGGAATGCCGACCCGCCGGCGACCGTGAGTGCGGCCACCATCACATACAGGGGCAAACGAATTTTGTGCGAAGCTACGAATCATCTGGGTGCCGTGACGTATCAGGGGATCGCGCGGCCATTGTCGGAAGCCTGCGCCCCCGTTGCAACGGTGGGCCGCCACAAATGGGGATGCTCGCACATGGACATCGGCTACTTCCTGAAGCTGATGACCGAGAAAAACGCCTCGGACATGTTCCTGACCACCGGGGCGCCGGTCTATATCAAGATTGAAGGAAAGCTTTATCCGCTGGGCAATACCGGCCTGCCGCCCGGCATGGTCAAGAAGATTGCCTATTCGCTGATGGACGAGGGCCAGGTGCCCGTGTTCGAGCGCGAACTGGAACTGAACATGGCCATCGCCCTGCAGGACGCGGGACGCTTCCGCGTCAACGTGTTCAAGCAGCGCGGCGAGGTCGGCATGGTGATCCGCGCCATCCGCAGCGTGATCCCGTCCATCGAGGACCTGCACCTGCCATCGGTGCTCAAGGACATCATCATGACCCCGCGCGGGCTGGTGCTGATCGTGGGTTCGACCGGTTCGGGCAAGTCGACCACGCTGGCGTCGATGATCGACCATCGCAACAGCAATACCACCGGGCACATCCTCACCATCGAGGATCCCATCGAATACCTGCACAAGCACAAGCAGTCGATCGTCAACCAGCGCGAGGTCGGCCTGGATACCCATGCCTTCCACAACGCGCTGAAGAACGCGATGCGTGAAGCGCCGGACGTGATCCTGATCGGCGAAATCCTGGACGCGACCACGATGGAGGCGGCCATCGCCTTCGCCGAGACCGGCCACCTGTGCCTGGCGACGCTGCACTCCAACAACGCCGACCAGACCATCGAGCGCATCCTCAACTTCTTCCCGGAAAGCGCGCACAAGAACGTGCTGATGAACCTGGCGCTGAACCTGCGCGCGGTGGTGTCGCAGCGCCTGGTCAAGGGCGTGGACGGACGTCGCCTGCCGGCGGCGGAGGTCCTGATCAACACGCCGATGATCCGCGACCTGCTGCGCCGCGGCCAGGTCCACGAGATCAAGCAGGCGATGGAGGAATCACTGGAGGAAGGCATGGAGACCTTCGACCAGTGCCTGTTCCGGATGGTCAAGGAGGGCCAGATCGAGCAGGAAGAGGCGCTGCGCGCCGCGGATTCGCGCGATGGCCTGGCGTTGAAGTTCCGCCTCTCGGAAGGCAGCCAGGGCGAACACGATCCCTACGCCGACTACGAGAATTCCAGTCCGGGTACCTCGTCCCCGCGCATCACCCACGGCTTCGGCTGACGTACGCAGAGCGGAGCTTGCTCCGCTACGCTCTGCCTCCACCACACCGATGCGCAAGCCGCCTCACGGCTGCGCGTCGGGCTGCTTTTCCGGGCGCGCCAGATCGAAGGCCGGCAGCGCGAGGCAGGTCTGTTCGATCCTGACCAGGGTCGGGAAGGCCTCCACGTCCACGCCGAACCGGCGGGCATTGAAGATCTGCGGGATCAGGCAGCAATCGGCCATGCCGGGCGTCTGTCCGTGGCAGTAGGCGCCGGTCGCGGCATCGCCCGACAGCAGCGTCTCCATCGCGGAAAACCCTTCGACGATCCAGTGTTGATCCAGTCGTCACGCTCGGCATGCGGCACGTGCCAGGTGTTCTCGAAGTACTGCAGCACGCGCAGGTTGTTGAGCGGATGGATGTCGCTGGTGACCATCTGCGCCAGCGCGCGCACCCGCGCGCGATCGCGCGCGGTCATCGGCAACAGCCGCGGAGATGGCCAGGCCTCGTCGAGGTATTCGAGGATCGCCAGCGACTGCCGGATCACCCGGGTCCCGTGCAGCAGGGTGGGCACCAGATGCTGCGGGTTCTTGGCGACGTAATCGGGATGGTGCTGCTGCCCGCCCTCGCGCACCAAGTGGACCGGAATCGTCTCGTAGGCCAGGCCCTTGAGGTTCAGGCCGATGCGCACGCGGTAGGCCGCGCTGGAACGCCAGTATGAATAGAGCTTCAGTTGCTCACCCATGGCGGAAACTCCGTTCCGTTTCGATTTGCCTTCCCTGTTGCCGAACGCCCATGAGCCCCCCTACGCGACAGTCTGGTCCATTTGCGCTCCCCGGCCGGCTCAAGGCAAGGACTGGGGCTCGATGCGCTGCTCGATTGCGCCAAAAATGGAATCGCCGTCACTGTTCAGCATTTCAATGCGAACCACGTCACCGAACTTCATGAACGGGGTGCTCGGCTTGCCGTCCCGCAGGGTCTCCACCGTGCGTCGCTCGGCAAAGCAGGACGCGCCCTTGGAGATGTCCTCGTTGGCGATCGTGCCCGACCCCACCAGCGTACCGGCCGAAAGCGGACGGGTCTTGGCGGCGTGGGCGACCAACTGGGCGAAATCGAACTGCATGTCCACACCGGCCTCGGGCGCACCGAACCATTCGCCGTTGATGTGGGTCAGCAGCGGCCGGTGGACCTTGCTGCCGCGCCAGGAATCGCCCAGTTCGTCCGGCGTGACGAACACCGGCGACAGCGCCGAGCGCGGCTTGGATTGCAGGAAGCCGAAGCCCTTGGCCAGTTCCGGCGGGATCAGGTTGCGCAGCGACACGTCGTTGACCAGACCGATCAGCTGGATGTGTCCCGCGGCCTGCTCCGGGGTGACCGCCATCGGCACATCGTCGGTGACCACGAGGATTTCCGCTTCCAGATCGATGCCGTAGTCCTCGCTGACCACCCGAACCGGATCGCGCGGGCCGTAGAAGCCGGCGCTGGTCGCCTGGTACATCAGCGGATCGGTGTAGAAACTCTCCGGCACTTCGGCGTTGCGGGCGCGTCGCACCCGCTCGACGTGCGGCAGGTAGGCGCTGCCGTCGACGAATTCGTAGGCGCGTGGCAGCGGCGCGGCCAACGCCTTGTGATCCAGATCGAACACCCCGTCGGCGTCGCCATGGTTGAGCGATTCGGACAGGGCATTGAGGCGCGGCGCCACATTGGACCAGTCTTCCAGCGCCTGCTGCAGGGTCGCGGCGATGCCGGTCGCGCGCACGGCGCGGGTCAGGTCACGGGAAACCACCACCAGCGTGCCGTCGCGGCCGCCTTCCTTCAACGAACCCAGTTTCATCGCTCTGCGGACCTCTGCTGATTATGGTTTCAATTGTAACTACCCGCGCGCCACGCTGTCAGTCGCCCTGGAAGCCATCCGCGCGGAAGGTCAGCACCAGCGTATCGCGGTGACCCGCCTGCCCTTCGACCGGCTGGATGGGGGTGGATTCGTGGATCACCCGGGCATCATCCAGGAACATCAGTGACCAGGGTGCTTCCAGGGTGAAGCGCTGACCATCCGGGCCCGCCGCCTCGAACACGCGGGTTTCGCCGCCCTTGATGCCGACCCGATCCACCAGCATCACCGCCACGAAATCCACGCCGTCGCGGTGGGCGCCTTCGGGCGTGGGGCGGCCAATGCCGTCCGTGGTGTCGATGCGGAACTGGTGGGCCTCGACGTACCAGGGACGTTCCCCTTTCAGCTCCGAGCAGACCCGGCCCAGCGCCATCAGCAGGTGCCGCCACAGCGGGTGGCCGGCGGTCTCCGGGCGCATCGGCTCGAACCAGCGGCGCATGCCGCCGTGCAGGGCGTTGTAGTCCAACGATTGCCAATGCGCGCGATGTGGCGCCTGGCCCAACTCATCGCCTTCGACGACGAAGCAGGAATGTCGTCGCCGCCGGTAGCGACCGCCATCCTTCAGGTATTCATCGACCGCCAGGTGGTCCCAGTCCGGCTTGAACACGTCCAGGGCCGGGACCGGGAAACCGCACAGCTCGCCGACGGTGGCCGGTTCGAGTACGGCATAACCGCGCTGGCGCATCTGCGGCAGCAGCTGCGCGGCGGGGATGAAGGGCGGCAGGAACGTCGCGACCATCGCATGGTCCTCGGCAAAAGCAAAAACCCGCACGAGGCGGGCTTTTGCTGGATTCCGGTCCCCTGGCGGAGCCAAGGTGACCGGTCTTCGAGTTGGCAGCCCCGGATGGATTCGAACCACCGAATGCCTGAGTCAGAGTCAGGTGCCTTACCGCTTGGCGACGGGGCTGTAAAACGTGTGGAGCGTAGTTTAGCGCTTCGAGAACTGGGTTGCACGACGTGCTTTGTGCAGACCAACCTTCTTGCGCTCGACCTCGCGGGCGTCGCGGGTCACGAAGCCGGCCTTGCGCAGCTCGGTCTTCAGGGTTTCGTCATATTCCACCAGCGCGCGGGCGATGCCCAGGCGGATGGCGCCGGCCTGGCCGGTGGTGCCGCCGCCGGAAGCGGTGGCGACGATGTCGAAATTCTCGGTGTTCTTGGTCAATTCCAGCGGCTGGCGCACGATCATGCGCGCGGTCTCACGGCCAAAGAACTCGTCCAGCGGACGACCATTGACGGTGATGTTGCCGGTGCCCTTGCGCAGGAACACGCGGGCGGTGGAAGACTTGCGACGGCCGGTGCCGTAGTTCTGAGTGATAGCCATGATTAGATGTCCAGGACCTGCGGCTGCTGAGCGGCGTGCGGATGATTCGGGCCGGCGTAGACCTTGAGCTTGCGGTACATGTCGCGGCCCAGCGGGCCCTTCGGCAGCATGCCCTTCACGGCGGTCTCGATCACGCGCTCCGGATGACGTTCCAGCGCCTGCGCCAGGGTTTCCGTCTTCAGGTTGCCGATGTAGCCGGTGAAGCGGTGGTACTTCTTGTCCGCCAGCTTGTTGCCGGTCACCGCGATCTTCTCGGCGTTGATCACGACGAGGTAATCGCCGGTATCGACGTGCGGGGTGTAAACGGGCTTGTGCTTGCCACGCAGGCGGCGGGCCAGTTCGGTGGACAGACGGCCGAGCGTCTTGCCGGTGGCGTCGACGAGATACCAGTCGCGCTGGACGGTCTCGGACTTGGCGGTGAAGGTCTTCATGACGGAACTCTAGGTGTTGGTCGGGCGGATTGCGCCGGCGGGTGCCGACGGAACTTTGCCACGCGATGTGAAGGGTGGAGCGAAAGAAGCGGGATTGTACTGGCCGGATGGCCGGCGTGCAAGTCGGCCCCTGGCGGAATCCGGGCGCCGCCGCGCGCCGGGTTGGCAGGGGGAGCGGCGGGGGCGAGAATCCGCCCACCCATCCACTGTTGCCCGCCCCATGCGTCCGCTCCGCCTGCATACCCCGCTGGACCAGTTCCTGATCGAGACCCAGCGCGCCCTGGAAACCGTGTTCGGCAGCCCGGCCGCGCAGCGTCCGAACCCCGCCGGGGACACCCCGGAGGTGGAACTGGACGCCGGCGAGCGCCGCCACGCGGCAGGACTGATGCGGATCAACCACGTCGGCGAGGTCTGCGCGCAGGGGCTGTATTTCGGTCAGGCCGCCGTCGCACGCGACGACGCGACCAAGGCCCACCTGCTGGAAGCTGCCCAGGAAGAGACCGACCACCTGGCCTGGTGCGCCGATCGCCTGCGCGAGCTGGACAGCCGGCCGAGCCTGTTCAACCCGCTCTGGTACGGCGGCAGCTACGCCCTTGGCGCACTCGCGGGCCTGCGCGGCGACGGCTGGAGCCTGGGCTTCGTGGTGGAAACCGAGCACCAGGTCGAAGCGCACCTGGACGAGCATCTGGAAACCCTGCCCGAGGCGGATCTGCGCAGCCGCGAAATCCTCAAGGTGATGAAGGCCGACGAGGCCCGCCACGCCGACCACGCCGAACAGGCCGGCGCGCGGGTGCTGCCACCGCCGATTCCCACCCTGATGGCGGCCGCCTCGCGCTTCATGAAGACGGTCGCCTACCGCCTGTAGGTAGCCCGAAGAACCAGTTTTCCGCGGCCCTCCGCCGCCCACTGTCCCGTTCTTTTCGGAAGCGACGGGGTTCGCCACTCGTCCATCCCGGGCGCAGTCATGGCCGATGGGTCCCCGCCTTCGCCGGGACCACGGCGTATTGCCGTTCGCCTACCCGGGACGGTGAAGACGGAGCCGGGCCTGCCTACCCGTTCGAGGTGAGCTTGAGCCCGGCGATGCCGGCGATGATCAGGCCGATGCAGACCAGCCGCGCCACCGTCGCTGGCTCCTTCAGCACCAGCATGCCCAACAGGGCCGTGCCGACCGCGCCGATGCCCACCCAGACCGCGTAGCGGTGCCCAGCGGTATCTGCTTGAGCGCGGTCGCCAGCAGCCAGAAGCTGGCCACCATCGCGACCACCGTGATCAGGCTCGGCCACAGCCGGCTGAAGCCCTCCGAATACTTCAGGCCCATCGCCCACACCACTTCCAGCAGGCCGGCCAGCACCAGATATACCCATGCCATACGTCTTTCCTCCAGGTTGTGCCCGGGGCGCCAACGAAAAAGCGGCCCGGAACTTTCGCTCCGGACCGCCGTCGGTCCTGCTTTCGCGACTTGCGGGCCGCGGGCGGGTCGTCCCGCCTGATTTGCGCGCCAGTGTGAACCCGTGCGCCCGAACCGGATGTAACCGGCGCGGGGCTGCCGGTTACTCGGACAGGTTGCGCCCGTGGAACAGTTCCTCGATCTCGCGCTTGAGCAGCGCTTCGATCTTCATCCGTTCCTTGAACGACAGGTTCTTGGCCTTCTCTTCGAACAGGTACTGATCCAGGTCGAAGTCCTTCAGGTGCATCTTCGTGTGGAAGATGTTTTCCTGGTAGACGTTGACGTCGAACATCTCGTAGCGCGACTTGATGTTGTTCGCCAGGAAGTTCTGGATCGAGTTGATCTTGTGATCGATGTAGTGCTTCTTGCCCTTCACGTCGCGGGTGAAGCCACGCACCCGGTAGTCCATGATGACGATGTCGGACTCCAGGCTCTCGATCAGGTAGTTCAGCGCCTTCAGCGGCGAAATCACGCCGCAGGTGGCGACGTCGATGTCGGCGCGGAACGTGGCGATGCCGTGCTGCGGATGGGTCTCCGGATAGGTGTGCACGGTGATGTGGCTCTTGTCCATGTGCGCCACCACCGCGTCGGAGATGATCTCCTTGCCTGCCTGCTTCTTGTCGATCACCGGTTCTTCGGAGATCAGGATCGTCACCGACGCACCCTGCGGGTCGTAGTCCTGGCGGGCCACGTTGAGGATGTTGGCACCGATGATCTCCGCCACATCCGTCAGGATCTGGGTGAGGCGATCGGCGTTGTACTCTTCGTCGATGTATTCGATGTAGCGCTGGCGCTCGTCTTCGGAAACGGCGTAGCACACGTCATAGATGTTGAAGCTCAGCGCCTTGGTGAGGTTGTTGAAACCTTGCAGCCTTAGGCGAGGCAGTGGTTTTACCACGGCAGCGGTCCCTCTTTGGGGGTAATGGGGAAGGGGCCGAATTATGGGGCAAACGACGTGACAACGAAATGTCCGGCCCCGACGGCCGGCCGACGCGGGTTTGGCCCGGCGCTTGCATGGCCCGGGTTTGCTGTCCGGGGCGTATTGGGACTAAGCTTCCTGAATTCACCGCCCCGACCATCATGAGCCCTGGCCTGCCTCTTTCCGCCCCCGCTCGTACCGCCGCCAGCCCGCTGACGCCGGACGCCGCCACGATCGAGCGTTTCCTCGCCCACAGCCACCGTCGCCGGTATCCGGCCCGGGCGGATGTGTTCCGTCCGGGGGACCCGGCCGGCACACTCTACTATGTGGTCAGTGGTTCTGTGAGCATCATCACGGAAGAAGATGACGACCGCGAGCTTGTGCTCGGCTATTTCGGTAGCGGCGAGTTCGTCGGCGAGATGGGCCTGTTCATCGAGTCCGACCGCCGGGAAGTCATCCTGCGCACCCGGACCCAGTGCGAACTGGCCGAGATCAGCTACGAGCGCCTGCACCAGCTGTTTCTGGGCTCGCTGTCCGCCGATGCGCCCAAGCTGCTCTACGCCATCGGCGCGCAGCTGTCGCGCCGACTGCTGGACACTAGCAGGAAAGCCAGCCGGCTGGCCTTCCTGGACGTCACCGACCGCATCGTGCGCACCCTGCACATCTACCTCGCGAGCCGGAGGCCATGAGCCATCCCCAGGGCACCCAGCTGCGCGTCTCCCGCCAGGAACTGGCGCGTCTGGTGGGCTGTTCCCGCGAGATGGCCGGCCGCGTGCTGAAGAAGCTGCAGGCCGACGGCACCCTGCATGCCCGCGGCAAGACCGTGGTGCTGTACGGCACGCGCTGACGCGTCACATTGATGGTTCCGCCGGGTCCGGATGGACCCGGCCCGCCCGCCTCCGGTTATCCTGACCGCGCAAACCGGGTATTCCTGCCCCACGGGAAGCGCTGGATGGAGTTTGGAAGCGAGTTTTACTGGTTCATCCTGATCGGCCTGGGCGCGCAATTGGTGGATGGCGCGCTGGGCATGGCTTTCGGCCTGGTCTCCTCCTCGATTCTGCTCGGCATGGGGCTGCCGCCGGCGGCGGTCAGCGCCAGCGTGCATACGGCCGAGGTCTTCACCACCGGTGTCTCCGGCGCCTCGCACGCCTATTTCCGCAACATCGACAAACGCCTGTTCTGGCGCCTGACCCTGTCCGGCGCGCTCGGCGGCGTCATCGGCGCCTACGTGCTCACCCGACTGCCCGGCGAAGCCATCCGTCCCTTCGTCTACCTATACCTGCTGCTGTTGTCGATCCTGATCCTGCTGCGCTCGTTCGGCCGCTTCATGCCGAAGAAGCAGATCCAGCGGGTGCCGCTGCTGGGCTTCTTCGCCGGGCTGCTGGATGCCAGCGGCGGCGGCGGCTGGGGCCCGCTGGCGACTTCGACCCTGCTCGCGGGCGGCGGCAAGGCGCGCACCACCATCGGCACGGTCAACGCGGCCGAGTTCGTGATCACCCTCGCCGTCTCGCTGACCTTCTTCCTGAGCATCGGCCTGCAGCACCTGGAAATCGTGCTGGGCCTGCTGATCGGCGGCGTGCTTGCCGCCCCGCTGGCGGCCTATCTGGTGCGCCATGTGCCCGAGCGGGTCGTGCTGACCGTGGTCGGCGTGCTGGTCCTGTGCATCAGCCTGTACCACATCGGCGCGGCCTGGCTGTTCTGAACGCTGGGCAAGGCGCGCCGCGCCCGCTAACTTATCCGCACTTCCCTCGCCGCGAGCCATGCCATGCAGTGCCCCAAATGCCACCACGCGATGGAGCGGCTGAACCTGCCCGAGGCCGACGTGCACCGCTGCACGCACTGCAAGGGACTGTGGTTCGACATGCGTACCCATGAACTCCTGAAGGAGCGCGTGGACGAGATCGATACCGGCGATCCGGCGCGGGGCGAAAAGTGCAACGAGGTCGACCGCATCCAGTGCCCGGTCTGCATCGGCCACTGGGATCTGGTGCGCATGGTCGATCCGCAGCAGCCGCACATCTGGTTCGAGAGCTGCAAGAACTGCTACGGCCGGTTCTATGACGCCGGCGAGTACCAGGATTTCGTCCATCACGACCTGATGGACCTGATCAGGGACTGGAACGCCCCCGAGCGACTGTGAATCCAGCCCGCCCCGTCAGGACACCGGCTCGCCGCCGCGATCGCGGCAGCCCCAGTTGAGGATGGGCGTGCCGGCCGGCAGCACCCGCCGGAACATCTCGACCCGGCCGGGTTTCGGGTTCACCACCACCGGCGCGCGCGCGGCCTTGAGCAGCGGCAGATCGGCGCTGCTGTCCGAATAGGCCACGGCGACCTCGCCATAGCCACGCTCGCGCAGCATCCGCATCTTCTCTTCGTTGTGGCAATGGCGGGTCGCAACCACCGCGCCGAAGCGCGGGCCCACCGCGGTACCGACCACCGGCACGTCCTCGTGGGCGACGAAACTGAGGATCGCGCGCGCCAGTTCCGGCGGTGCGCCGGTGGCGACCACCACGCGGTCGCCGGAGGCACGATGCTGGCGGAACACCTCCAGCGCGACCGGCAGCAACCGCTGCCGCACTTCCTCGCGATGGGTGGCGACGTAGCGATCGATCAGCGCATCGAAACCGCGGCGCCCGTGCAGGCCGAAGGTGCCGATCCAGATGTAGCCGGAGATGCCGTAGCGGCGGGTCGGCAGGAACGCCACCATCGGCCCCAGCACCACCGAGGCGACGATCGCCACGGCGGCGCGCAGCGGATTGCGCTTGATCAGCCAGGTCACCAGATGGCCGCCGGAATCACCGGCGTACAGGGTGTGGTCGAAGTCGAACACCACCAGCGGCGCCTCGGGGCGCGGCTTCGGATAGGGAAGATCGCTCATGACGCGAAGAATAGCTGACGCAACGCCTCGCCCGGTTCGTCCGCGCGCATGAAGGTCTCGCCGACCAGGAACGCATTGACCCCGGCGGCGCGCATCCGGTTCACGTCGTCCGGCACCAGGATGCCGCTCTCGGTCACCAGCAGGCGGTCGCGCGGCACCGCGTCCTTCATCGCCAGCGTCGTCTCCAGCGAGACGTCGAAAGTGCGCAGGTTGCGGTTGTTGATGCCGACCAGCGGCACCGGCACCTGCAGGGCGCGCTCAAGTTCGTCGATGTCGTGCACTTCCACCAGCACGTCCATGTCCAGTTGCATTGCCAGGCCGGACAGATCGACCAGTTGGTGGTCATCCAGCGCGGCGACGATCAGCAGGATGCAGTCCGCGCCCAGCACGCGCGCCTCGTACACCTGGTAGGGATCGACGGTGAAGTCCTTGCGCAGCACCGGCAGGGTGCAGGCGTCGCGGGCCTGGCGTAGGTAGTCGTCCGCGCCCTGGAAGAAATCCACGTCGGTCAGCACCGACAGGCAGGCCGCGCCGCCGAACTCGTAGCTGACCGCGATGTCGGCCGGGCGGAAGTCGGGGCGGATCACGCCCTTGGACGGACTGGCCTTCTTGACCTCCGCAATCACCGCCGGATCGCCCTGCGCGATCATCGCGTTGAGCGCGTCGGCAAAACCCCGCGTGTCAGGTACGTCGGCAGCGCGCGCGATCAGGTCGGCCAGCGGCACGCGGGCGCTGCGCTCGGCGATTTCCTCGGTCTTGCGGGCGAGGATGGTGTTGAGGATGTCGCTCATGGAATTCCGGTCTGTGTGCTGATCGTCCGCGGGGCGATGCCGGGCTGGCTATCCGCGGTCCCAGCCGTAGGCACGTTCCACCCTGGCCACGCGCAATTCGAAGTGATCGTACCAGTCGCGCCGGCCCTGCTCGCGCGCCGCCGTGTGTTCGGCGTGCTGGCGCCAGGCGCGGATGGCGTCCTCGCTGTCCCAGTACGCGACGGTGATGCCGAATCCGTCGCTCCCGCGGGTGGACTCGACGCCCAGGAAACCCGGCTGCTGCGCGGCCAGTTCACCATCCGCTGGGCCATCGCGCCGTAGCCCTCGTCGTCGCTGGCGTTGCGCTGCGAGGAGAAGATCACCGCGTAGTACGGTGGCTTGGGAAGCTGGGCGAAACCGTTGCCGGCCATCTCTACTTCCCTCCCCGGCCAGGCGCCGGGTGGTCTCGACGAAGGAATGCAGCCGCGCGGCGGCCCGGCCGTCGGTGATGGCCTCGCGGGCGCGGGCGATGCCGTCCTCGATGCTGTCGGCCACGCCGGCCACGTACAGGGCCGCGCCGGCATTGAGCGCGACGATGTCGCGGGCCGGACCGGGCCGGTTGTCCAGCACCCCCAGCAGGATCGCCTTCGACTCCGCCGCGTCGGCCACCCTCAGGTTGCGGCTGGCGGACATCGCGATGCCGAAATCCTCCGGATGTACCTCGTATTCGCGCACCACGCCGTCGCGCAGCTCGCCGACCAGGGTGGCCGCGCCCAGCGACAGTTCGTCCATGCCGTCCCGGCCCCACACCACCAGCGCGCGCTCGGCGCCCAGTTCGTGCATCACCCGCGCCTGGATGCCGACCAGATCGGGATGGAACACGCCCATCAGGATGTTGGGCGCGCCGGCCGGATTGGTCAGCGGGCCGAGGATGTTGAAGATCGTGCGCACGCCCATTTCGCGGCGGACCGGGGCGACCACCTTCATCGCCGGATGATGGACCGGCGCGAACATGAAGCCGATGCCGGCCTGTTCGATGGAACTCGCCACCTGTTCCGGTTGCAGTTCGATCGCCGCGCCCAGCGCTTCCAGCACGTCGGCGCTGCCGGATTTGGAGGACACGCTGCGGTTGCCGTGCTTGGCGACCTTGGCGCCCGCCGCCGCGGCCACGAACATCGAACAGGTCGAAATGTTGAAGGTGTGCGAGCCGTCGCCGCCGGTGCCGACGATGTCGACCAGGTGGCGGGTGTCGGTGATCGGCACCGGGCGCGAGAACTCGCGCATCACGGTGGCGGCGCCGGCGATCTCGCCGACGGTTTCCTTCTTGACCCGCAGGCCGGTGAGGATGGCCGCGGTCATCGTCGGCGAGACGTCGCCGCGCATGATCTGGCGCATCAGGTCGACCATCTCGTCGTGGAAGATCTCGCGATGCTCGATGGTCCGTTGCAGCGCTTCCTGGGGAGTAAGGGGCATGGTGGGATTCCCGCGTGGCTTGGCGGCGGCGTGGGCAGGCCGGCCGGTGGCTCTATCGTTCAAGGAAGTTCTTCAGCAGCGCATGACCGTGCTCGGTCAGGATCGATTCCGGGTGGAACTGCACGCCTTCGACCGGGAACTCGCGGTGCCGCAGCCCCATGATCTCCTCGAACGAGCCATCCTCGTTCTCGGTCCAGGCGGTGATCTCCAGCGCGTCCGGCAGCGAGCCGCGCTCGACCACCAGCGAGTGGTAGCGGGTGGCCTCGTAGGCATCCGGCAAACCGGCGAACACCCCCCGGCCTCGTGGCGGATGCGCGAGGTCTTGCCGTGCATGATCTGGCCGGCGCGGATCACCTTGCCGCCGTACGCCTGGCCGATGCTCTGGTGGCCCAGGCACACGCCGAGGATGGGCGTATTCCGCCCCAGCGATTCAATCACGTCCAGCGAGACGCCCGCCTCGTTGGGCGTGCACGGGCCGGGCGAAATGACGATGCGTTCCGGCGCCAGTCGCACGATTTCGTCCACCGTCAGCGCATCGTTGCGCACCACCTTCACCTCGGCGCCCAGCGACTGCAGGTACTGCACGAGGTTGTAGGTGAAGCTGTCGTAGTTGTCGATCATCAGGAGCATGGGGGGACTCCCCTCTTTCAACGGAAAGAGGAATGCGGTGGCTAGGGTGCGATCAGGAAGATCGCGTACACGTTTTCGGTGAAGGTGAGGGTGCCGGTTTCGAGGCTGTCGACCTGCGCACCGACATCCGCGACCGGTGCCGGCGGCGCGGGCGGTGTCCAGGGGCCGCCATGGACACTGACGGAACGGCTCGGCCAGGTTCCTGCCTGTACGCCGTAGGAAAAGCTCGGAGCAACATCGGAAATGCTGTACAGGCCGGTGATGCGGGTGCCGTAGGCGTCCGCCAGGCTGGCCGCGGTGCCCCGGGTCTGTTTGACCGCCTCGCGCTTGAGTTCCGCACGCAACTCCGGTTCCTTCGAGTAACCCGGCACAAGCTCGGCTATCTGGACGTCCTCGCTCGCTTTGACTTCCGCCAGAAACGCCTGGATATCAGCCAACTGGGCGAAGGTACCGCGGATTTGCCTGGCCACGCGATTACCGACGAAGACCTGACGCTGGTCGCGGAACTCATGCATGGGCGAAACGGAGAACGACGAAGCGTAAAGCGTATCTTTCAGCACCCGGTGACGCTTCAAGGCACCGATCAGCTGTTCGACGTTTCCCTGTACGGCGCGACGTGCCAGATCGGCATCCGGGTTCACCGACTGCAGGTTGAGGACGACGGTGAAACGGTCCGGCATCACCGTCCGTGCTCCCTCGCCTTTCACCAGCAGGTGTGGCTGCGCCGGCAAGGCGTTCATCTGTGCAACCGCCAGCATCGGTACGGACAGCAGCAACGCAGCCAGCCATGTCTTCATCATTCGCATCGTCCTGTTCCCCGCTTTCCGTGGAATCACAGTCCCTTCGCCGCTTCGGCCACCGCGCGGAACAGCGCGCGGCCCTTGTTCATCGTCTCGTCCCATTCCTTGTCCGGATCCGAGTCGTAGACGATGCCGGCGCCGGCCTGCACGTGCAGGCGGCCGTCCTTGATGACCGCGGTACGGATGGCGATGGCGGTGTCGGCGTCGCCGTGCCAGCCGATGTAGCCGATGCTGCCGGCATAGACATTGCGCTTGATCGGTTCCAGCTCGCGGATGACTTCCAGCGCGCGGATCTTCGGCGCGCCGCTGACGGTGCCGGCGGGAAAGGTCGCGCGCAGCACGTCGGCGTAGCTCAGGCCCGGCAGCAGCCGGCCGGTCACTTCGCTGACGATGTGCATGACGTGGCTGTAGCGTTCGATGACGAACTGTTCGCCTACCTGCACCGAGCCGGCCTTGGAGACGCGACCGGCATCGTTGCGGCCGAGGTCGATCAGCATCAGGTGCTCGGCGCGCTCCTTGGGATCGGCCAGCAGTTCGGCTTCCAGCGCCAGATCCTCGTCGTGGGTGCGACCGCGCGGACGGGTGCCGGCGATCGGACGCACGGTGACTTCGCCGTCCTGCAGGCGCACCAGGATTTCCGGCGACGAACCGACCACCTGGATGTCGCCGACATCAAGGAAATACATGTAGGGCGACGGATTCAGCGCGCGCAGGGCGCGGTACACATCGACCGGACGCGCGTTGAACGGCACGCTCAGGCGCTGCGAAAGCACGACCTGGAAGATGTCGCCGGCACGGATGTAGTCCTCGTATTTTCTACC